>Ga0181533_1000377_pt1 | contig 59197 bp, 45 predicted proteins | sample PEATcosm2014_Bin_45_FD_119772 | JGI IMG/M metagenome (GOLD analysis project Ga0181533, IMG submission 119772) | Peatland microbial communities from MTU Mesocosm Facility, Houghton, MI, USA - PEATcosm2014_Bin11_60_metaG | ecosystem: Environmental > Terrestrial > Soil > Wetlands > Peat | place... | reverse complement strand
GCCGTACAGCGTTTCAGAAGTCCGCATGGACTTCTGAAACGCTGTACGGCGCGGGAGGTTTGGAGGGCCGCGGAAGGCCCTCCAAGGGGTCACAGCGTAAAGACGCGACGAATAGGAGCGTCTTGGACCGCCATAGGGGCGAAGCCCCTGTGGGGTACTGCATTTCATAAGTCCACTCGGACTTATGAAATGCAGTACGTAGAACGCTTTCTTCAGCACGGCGCAGTTGTTCGCGCAGCCGTTTCGGCGTATAGTGGAGTTGTCGTCCGACGTCGCGTCTCGCATGAAAAGGAGCGATGAATGGGCGCTTGCCGGTACACGAATGCCTGGAAGAACTGCGCCACCTGCTCGTTCTGGCAGGGGGCGCGCAAGCTCAGCGAAGACCGGAATTCCGTGATCGTGGACAGCAGCGCGCAAGGGCAGTGCGCCGGCTTCTGGAAGGGCCGCCGGAAGAACGCGAACGATAAGTGCAGCGAGTGGCGCAAGTGGGCCGATATCCAGGACTGGTCCGGCGCGGTTCGAGTGATCTATCCGTGACCGGCTGTCCCTCCCGCCCCCCGATCAGGAGCGACCGGCGCCTTCAGGGCGCCCGCATGGACCCGCTGGACCCTCGCCCGGAGGACACAGCCTCAAAATGAAAGCCGAACGCCGGCTCATATTCCTGGAGGGACCGACATGCCCCGGATGATCGTTTGCGCGGCCGTTCTTGTGGCGCTCGCAGCAGCCTTCTGCGCGGCGCAGGATTCCGCGCCCGCGCCGGAAAAATCGCCCGGAGAGCCGGCCGTCACGGGAACGCAGCTCCACGCCGGTGCCGGCCAGGCCGTCAACGGACTTCAGCTCACCCTCATGGCCGACAGGCTCGTCCTGCCCGAAACACCCGGCCCCCCCGGCCAGCCGCTGGTCGTCGCGCCGGTCGCGCTCCAACTGCTCTTCAGAAACGTCTCCGACCGGCCGATCGTGCTCGACGCGTACAACCTGGCGCTCAGCCGGCTGAGCTTGATCGTGGTCGGGCCGGAGAAGGAGACCGTGGCCGTCACCCGCAAGCCGCTCGCCGTCAGGACCCGCGAGGCCTTGCCGATTGACTATCCGCAGATTGAGCCGGGCAACCCGTTCGTCCCGATGTGGGGGGTCGCGCCTCTCCAGTTTCCCGGCGATTTCAATCTGCTCGTGAACTACAGCCTGTACAAGCCGGGCGAATACAAGGTGCAGGTGATTTACAGCCGGCCGGCTGGGGGCGCGCCGGAGAACGGCGTCTGGCAGGGCATGGTGGTGAGCAACACGCTGACCTTCCGCATCGCAGGCCCGATGCCGCCGGCGCCGGACCAGCCGCCCGAGACCGCGCCGCAGCCCGCGCCCACCCCCTCTCCCTGAGCGGCGACGGCGAGGACGATTCGAGATTGAAGAGGATCCTGTCCCCCTCATTTCTTGTCTCCCCTTGAATATCATTATTTTTCTGTTTTCTGTCTGGACAAAGGCATAATTCTTATGGTATAATGTCCGGGACCAAGTTTCATGTCCAGGGAGGGGAAGGAAAATGAGGCCGGAAAAGGATCGGGCGATGGCGGAGACGCTCTTTGTCGTCGAAGGAAAATCCGGACGGGAGATCGCCGGGCGCCTCCGCGTAGGCAAGGAAACCGTCCAGCGCTGGGCGCGCGAAGGGAAATGGATGGAGCGCCGCCGCCAGCGCCGGAGCGATTCGCCGATGGCTGCCGTCGAACGCCTCAGGCGCGAGCGCGACCGGCTCATCGGCACCCTCGGAGGAGACCAGCCCGCCGCGCCGGATGCCGCCGGCGCGCAGGACGCCGCCGGCCCGAAGGGTGCCGCCGGCGAAACGATCACCATGATCCATAAACTCACCCAGACCATCGAGAAAATGGAGTCGCCCCGCGAGGACGAGGACATTGACGCGATGCTCGCAACGATGGAGCGCTTCGCCATGTTCGCCGCCGATCACGCCGACGACGAGGAGCTCGATGCCGTCCGCAAGATCGTCGAAATGTTCCTCGACGAAGAGCGCCGAAAAAGCCTCTGAGGGGCTGCTGAAAAATGCTGCTTGTCATTCCCGCGCAGCCTGTCCCCAACTCCGATCGGGGAGCGGGAATCCAGAAATACACACCGAAAGCGTGGATTCCCGCTTGCGCGGGAATGACCTAGCAGAGACGCGAGAAGAGGCAAGCCCTCGAGCGACGACTTTTTTAAAAGCCCCCAGTCCCTCTATCTCCTGCTAACACGGGCGCCGAAAAAGCCGGGACAACATCGTCCTAACGCAACCGTCGCGAGACCGCGAGATTTGTGATACGATACCGCCGGTTTCCTTTGCGGGTGGCGGCGACGGAGCGCGCGTGGGCGCACGCTATTAGAGAACAGCGGCTTACGTTACGCATCTGATGATGGGCAAATCCCCGTAACACCCCGCTCGACTTCTTGAAAGCGTGATTCTGATGATCAGGATCCGACATTTGACGGCTGGCCGTCGTCTGGGAGGCTGAACCCAGCTGGGCGAGGAAACTGGCATAAACACCGAGGAGTTAAAGAGGACTCCATGAGGGGGAAGTCATTCTGGATAGGCGTTATTCTGGTCATCGCCTTCTCGCTGGCCACCTGCCTTCTCCAAACCGTTGGCCGGTCCTATTCCGCCAAGGCGGATAAGTATCGCGCAGCCGCAGAGAAGGGTGATGCGAAGGCGCAAGCGAGACTCGGTTACTGTTACGCGATGGGGTCAGGCGTTCCCCAGGACTGGGCCGAGGCGGCGAAGTGGTACCGCAAGGCCGCGGAACAGGGTCATGCGAAGGCGCAATATAACCTTGGAATACGCTACGCGAATGGCGAGGGCGTTGCCCAGGACGTGGACGAGGCGGTCATTTGGTATCGCAAGGCCGCTGAGCAGGGCTTGGCGCCAGCGCAATTCGACCTTGCAGTCTGCTACAACTTTGGCGTGGGCGTTGCCCAGGACAAGGCCGAAGCTGGGAAGTGGTTGCGCAAGGCCGCAGACCAGGGATATGGCGAGGCGCAAGAGGCCTTGCAAAGGTCTGAAAACACGACACCCGGAAAACTCGGGACAGGCACCGGTTATTCTCCCTCAGCCCACTAGTAAGTCTGCCTAAAACGGGTGCCTGTCCCCGGTTATTCCTCTGGTGATTCCTTTAATAGATCCAAACCGCCCCCGGATTCGTCTGATCCAGTGGAAGGCGCGGCGCAACGCAGGTCCGGACGCATGTCATCCGCGGAGGACAACTTGATGGCATTCGAGCGACCGCCCGCTCGCCCGGTCGAATGGGAAGGCAGTTGGCCGGAGACGTTGCCCGATTACGAGCGACTTGTTGAGGCGTTTCAGGACCGCCTGGTCCGCTATGCCTTCCGGCGGCTGGGCAACCTCCACGACGCCGAGGACGTGGCGCAGGAGGTGCTCGTCCGCGCCTACGACTCTCGCGCGGAGCGCAGGCAGGTCGTGTGCGTCAGCGCGTACCTCTATCGCATGGCCTCGAACTGCTGCACGGACCATCTGCGCATGCGCCGCCGCAGTATTTCGACAAAGGAGATGGAAGCCATGCAACTTCCGAGCCATCAGCCGGACGGCCTGCAAGAAGCCGTCGCTGCGGAGGAACTCCGGCGGATCGAGGCCCTGCTGCGGCGCGTCCCGGCTCGCCAGGCGGAGGTCGTCCGGCTGCGGGTGCTCGACGAATTGCACCTGAACGAAATCGCGGAGGTGATCGGCTGCCCGCTGCCGACGGTCAAATCGCGCTTGCGGTACGGGCTCGAGAAGTTGCGGGAGATCGTCCTGCGAGGGAAGGAGGCGTCGGTATGAATTGCCGTGAATTCCACAAAGGCTACATCGTCCTCCTCGACCCGGACAGTGCCGCGCCCGCCGCGCGCGCCGAGTTGTCCGAGCACCTGAAGACCTGCCGCAGTTGCGCGCAGTTCTATGACGAGATCGCCCGGACCGTGGCGTTGCTCCGCCCTTCCACCCAAGTCAACGCTTCGCCACAGTTCAAGGAGAGTGTCATGAACAAGATCACGCAGGAAGCAACGGCCGGCCATGCGCCAGCGCCGGCGCTCGAATCCAGGCGAATGAAGGCCTGGAAACCCGCGCTGGCCGCCGGGATCGCGGGCCTTCTGGTCTGCGGCGCACTGCTTTGGCTCAAATTCCATTCCGCAGGGAATAACTTCGCGAAGATGCCCGCGTTCAGCCTGTTCCGCCAGGCGTGCGCGGCGGAGGAATCGCTGTTCAAGGGCGAGGGGATTATCAGCATTGTGAATGAATTCATCGTCAAGCCGATTTCTGACCCGGCCCTGGCGCAGGCGCGGTTCTTCCCGATGAACTCGCTGGCATCGTCGGGCAAGCTCCAGTTCGACATGCTGGCGCTTCCGGCCAAACCGGGAGAGGGCTACACCGTCGAGGACCGCGCCTGGTACGACCAGAAGACCGGCCGGTTCGCCCGCGTCATGACGGTAGGGCATAAGGCCATCTTCGCGAACTCCTATGACGGGACCTCCGTCTATCGCCTCGAGCCGGACGCCGCCGGCGTCTTGAAAGTCGCGGGCAAGCCGGTCGCAGCGGATTTCCAGCCGCCCAGGAGTCCCGCCGAATTCCTGGGGCTGACAGCCCTTTTGACCGGAAAGCAAAGCACTTTCGATGAAAAGCAAAGCAATATCTCGGACGCCGGACAGGTCACGCTGCCGGACGGTTCGGCGGCGCGCGTCGTCAAGTTCACGTGGGACATACCCGACATGCCCAAGGACGTTCGTCGCATCATGGGCGACAACTATATGCTCTACACCATTCGCAAGGTCAGCAACACCATCGCTCAGGTGGAGTTCGTGATGAACGGTGAATCTTCGCTGGTGATCCGGCGGCTGGCGGCCGCGCCCGTGTCGGCGCCGGAAGTCCCGTGGAACCTGGCCGGAATCGAGGTCCAGGCCGGCGCAAAGCCGGAAGCGCCCAAGCCGGGCATCCAGGGGATGCAGTTGGAAAAGGCCTTACCCGAAGTCTCGGTCCAGCAGATGGCCGAGAAAGCCGATAACGAGACGTACCTCTTCGCTGCCGATCCATCGTGGACGGTCGAGCGGCACATCGCGCTTATCCCGGATGTGCTGACGAGCCCTCCGGGACACCTGTACGTGATCGCCTATTGCGCTAAAGACCGCCGCCATGTGGTCCTGGTCCAGTCCCCGAGCTACAACAAGATACTCGGCTCGATGGCCGAAGGCCCTATGGCGGAGAAGGCGAAATTGAGCCTCATGTATACCTCGCCGACCGGCTTCAAGGTTTGGAGCATGCCGAGCGGCCAAGCGCTGGCGCCGATGGTTCTTGGGACCGCCCGCCCGTGGACCAAGGATCCGCCCCTGGCCGATAGCGCACTTTATTCGATCAAAACGCCCGCCGGCACATTTGCTGCCCTGGCGGTCAACGGCGCGCTCTCCGATGCCGAACTGCACGCGCTGATTGACAGCCTCATCCCGGCGAAAGAATACGTGAAGAAGTTTCCGGCAGCCGCGGCGGCGGTTCAGTCGAACCCGGCCGGAACCGATGTCCAGCCCGGCGAAAAACAAGAAGTGTCCGAAGTCTCGCTCCGGCAAGCGGTGGAAAAGGCAGGTTACGAGACGTACATCTTCGCGGCCGATCCACCGTGGACTGTCGAACGACACTTCGCCGTTAAGATAAATCCGACGGCGAAACCGCCGGAACCGAAGTTCATGGCCGCCTATCGCGCGAAAGATGGCCGGCATGTCGTCTTTGTCCAGTCCGCCGACAGCAAGCAGCTTGGCCAAATGGTCGAAGGCCCCATGGGCGAGAAGGTGAGAATGTATACCTCGATGTATACCTCGCCGACCGGCTTTAAGGTTTGGAGCCTATACTGGCAGATCAGCGAAACGCTGGCGCCGAAGATTCTTGAGAGCGTCCGCCCGTGGATCAAGGATCCGCCGTTGCCGGATAGCAAAGCTTATTTGGTCAAAACGCCCGCCGGCGCATTTGCGATGCTGGCGGTCAATGGCGCGCTCTCCGACGCCGAACTGCACGCGTTGATAGACAGCCTCATCCCGGCGAAGGAATACGTGAAGAAGTTCCCGGCAGCCGCGTCAGCGCCGGCAAATCCGTCGAACCTCGCCGAAGTCAAGGGTCAGGCCAGCGTGCCGCCGGAACCATCGCAGCCGGGCGTCCGGCCCGACATGGTGCTCCCGAGCGTTTCAGTCCAGCACATGGTCGAGAAGGCCGACTTTGAGACGTACATCTTTGCCGCCGACCCGCCGTGGGCGTCCAAGCGCGAAGTGACGGATGTCCTGGACGTGGCCAGCCCGCCGCAGAGGATGTTTTTCCTCTCCTATGTGGCCGGGGACCATCGCCACGTGGTTCTCATTCAGTCCCCTACATATAACAAGGCGCTCGGTCCGGCTGCGAAGACGGGCAGCCTGGCTTACACTTCGCCGAATGGCTGCAAAGTCTGGAGTGGCCCTCGAGGCAAATGGCTCGCCGGCATCCTGCTTCAAAGCGCTCAAGCTTGGATCAAGGATCAACCAGCCGAAAACCGCACAGGTTACATCTTGGAGACCCCAGCCGGCACATTCCCGACCCTGGCGATCAACGGGCCGGTCACCGACGCCGAACTGCACGCACTGATAGACAGCCTCATCCCGGCGAAGGAATACCTGAAGAAGTTTCCTGCGCCCGCCAACACGGGCGCCGAAAAGGCCGGGACAACTTCGCCGTAACGCAGCGCTCGCCGGACCGTGAGATTTCAGCTTCGCTATGGAGCAATCCAATGGGACGATCCAGACTTCCGTTTCCCGAATGTCTAGCGCTTTTCAGCCTGTTCGGCCTGTTTGGCGGAGTTTTTGGATATGCCTTTGACCTGCCTATGTTGAAGCCCTTTTTGGCGCTTTGCTCTACGCTTGCTTTCCTCAGCTTCTTCTTCTTTCGGGCTAAGTCTTATGGCATCGGCTATCCGGAACGAATAGGATTCCTGGGCTTCCTGGGGGCGCTGGGATTCCTCGGAGTCATACCCGGCCTCCGTTTTCTGGCTGGACTTTCCGGCCTCAGCGGCCTCTTCGCCTTTTACTTCTTTTTCTTCAGGAGGTTTTATCGGCGGACATAGTGAACACCGCCACCCCCACGCCCAGGCGCACTCCTTCTCTGTGACGGGATAACGTCCTTCGTCAAACCACCTCTCCGCCGTAACGCAGCGCTCGCCGGACCACGCGATTTGTGATATGATGCCGCCGGTTTCCGTTCCCGGTGGCGGCCACGGGCCGCGGGGAGAATGCAGTGGGTGCGAACGGCGCGAGCGCGGTCATCCTCGACGGCGTGAGCAAGAGCTTCGACGGCGTGCGCGCCGTGCGGGAGCTCAACGCCCGGGTGCCGCGCGGGACCATCTACGGCTTCCTCGGGCCGAACGGCGCGGGGAAGACGACCACCATCCGGATGATCATGGACATCCTCCGGCCCGACGGCGGGCGGATCGAGGTCCTCGGCGCGGCCTCGGCCCGCCAGGCGAAGGACCGCGTCGGCTACATGCCCGAGGAGCGCGGGCTTTATCCGCGCATGAAGGTCCGCAACGTCCTGGCGTTCCTCGCCGAGCTCAAGGGCGTGCCCAAAACGCAGATCCCCGGCCGCCTCGAGAGTTGGCTGAAAGCGATGGACCTCTCCGGCTGGCAGCAGAAAGAGGTGCGCGAGCTCTCGCGCGGGATGCAGCGCCGCCTGGAGTTCATCGCCGCCGTCATCAGCGATCCCGACCTGATCGTGATGGACGAGCCGTTCGCCGGCCTCGACCCGGTCAACCTCGACCTCGTGAAAGACACGATCCTCCGCCTGCGCGCCGACGGGAAGACCATCATCCTCTCGACGCACCTCATGGAACAGGCCGAGACGCTCTGCGACCGCATCCTGCTGATCAACCGCGGCGAGAAGGTCCTCGACGGCTCTCTCGACGAGATCCGCGCGCCGTACGAGACCGACGCGGTCGTCGTCGAACTCGATGGCGAGAGCGCCTTCATCGAGTCGCTGCCGATGGTGCGCGGCGTGACGCGCTCGGAGCGGAAAATCACCATTGAGCTGCGCGAGAAGGGGCGCGACCAGGAGTTGCTGGCGGCGCTCGTCGGCAAGGTCCGCGTGCGCGCCTTCGAGATCAAGGTCCCTTCGCTCCATGAGATCTTCGTCCGCATAGTGCGGGAACGCCATGAATAGAATCCTCGTCATCGCGCGCCGCGAGTACAAGGAGGTCCTCCGGACGAAGCTATTCTGGATCAGCACGCTGCTGCCGATCCTGATCATGGCTGTCGCCGTCTTTGCGGGCCTGCGGCGCAGCGGTCCGATGAAGGAAAAGGACCTGGCCGAGCTCCACTCCGCCGCCCGCGCCATGGGCGCGTTTGTTTACCTCTTCATTATGTTCATGTCCATGTTGACCCCCTCGCAGATGCTCCTCACGAGCCTGATCGAGGAGAAGAGTTCGCGCGTGGTCGAAGTGCTCCTGTCGGCGGTGAGCCCGCTCGAGTTGATGGCGGGCAAAATCCTGGGGATCGTCGCCGTAGGCCTGACGACCGCCGCGGTCTATGTGGCCGCCGTGGTTGTGGTCGCCGGGAGCACGGGCTTGTTGCAGGCGCCGAGCGCCACGTTGCTCCTGTTGTTCCTCGCGTACTACCTGCTCGGCTTCGCGATGTACGCCTCCCTCTTCGCCAGCCTCGGCGCGGCCTTCAACACGCTCAAGGACGCGCAGACGGTCATGATGCCGCTCTCGTTCCTGCTGGTCCTGCCGCTGATGTTCTGGATGACGATCGCGCAGCATCCGTACGGCCTTCTCGCGGTGGCGCTCTCGCTGTTCCCGCTGACCGCGCCGACGGTCATGATCCTGCGGATCGCGGTCGTGAAGACGCCGCCGTGGTGGGACATTGCCGGGTCGCTCCTCATGTTGGCCGGCTCGGTCCCGTGCATCGTCTGGGCGGCGGCGAAGATTTTCCGGACCGGCATCCTGCTCTACGGCAAGCCGCCGAAACTCGCCGAGATCCTTCGCTGGCTGCGCAGTTCGTAAGGCGTTCGGGGCGACATGCCGGCCGGTAGGAGAGCGGATTTGAAATGCGATTTGCGATTTCTGGTTTCTGATGCGCCAGCGACATCGAGGGGCGTTGGCGACGGGGTATGAGAGGCCGGTTTGACAGGGCGAGGGGTATGGGGCAGAATGGCGGGCGCCGGGTTCGGCGGGGGAAAGCGAGGCTGCGGCGCGGCGGGAATGAGTGCGGCGCGGCGATCTTCATTGAGGAAGCGAGATGGCCATGGCAGGGAAACGGCTGATCGTGACGGTGCTGGGCGGCGGGAGCTACTTCACGCCAAGTTTCGTGGGGACGATGTGCAGGAGGCAGGAGGTGTACGGGGGAGCGGAGATGCGGCTGCACGATCCGGACGCGGGTCGCGTCACGCTCGTGAAGGCGTTCTGCGAGAAGTTCGTGCGGTCGCGGGGCGCGGAGATGAGCTTCGTCGAGACGCCGGACCTGGACCGGTCGCTGGACGGGGCCGATTTCGTGATCACGACGTTCCGGATCGGCGGGCTGAAAAGCCTCGCGCTCGACGAGAGCCTGCCGCCGCGGTTCGGCTACTACGGCGAGGAGACGGCCGGGCCGGGCGGGCTGTTCATGGCGATGAGGACGGTTCCGGTGATCCTCGACGTGGCGCGGAGGATGGAACGCGGCTGCCCGCGGGCGTGGCTGATCAACTATGCGAACCCGACGAACTTCCTCGGCGACGCGCTTCAACGAAGCGGATGCAGGCGATGGGTCTCGCTGTGCGACGGGTACACCGGGCCGCCGCGGACAATCGGGCTGTCGCTCGGGCTGGACCCGGCGCGGATCACGACGCGGCATGCCGGGATCAACCACTGCTCGTGGGTGTACGAGGCGACCTGCGACGGGCGCGACCTGCTTGAGGAGATGCGGCGCATGGACTCGCGGACGTTCGAGGCGAACCTTCTCTCGGTGGACGCGCCGGCCAGGCACCGGTTCCAGCGGTGGATGGAAATCTTCCGAACGATGGGACTGTACCCGACGCCGTCCGGGCACGTCGAGCCGTATTTCTACTACGACGAGTGGGTGGAGGCGCAGCGGGAGCGCTCCGATAACCGCCTTCAACGGCAGGAGGAGGCCGAGGCGAAGAAATGGGACCGGGTGAAAGCGGTCTTGAACAAGTGGGACGAGGAGGCGGCGGCGGAGATCGCCCGCACGCACGCGAGCGCGCATGCCGACCTGGCTATCGGCGTGATGGCGGCGCTGGCGACCGACAGCGGCGAGATTTTCCCTGTGAACGTGCCGCAACGCGGGGCGGTGCCGGGCTTCAGTCCGGAGACGGTGCTGGAGCTCTACAGCAAAGTCGCGAGCAAGGGGTTCGAGCCGCAGCCCGTCCCGGCGTTTCCGCGGGCGGTCCTCGTCCAGCAGAGCCACCTCGTGGGGTTTGAGGAGCTGGCGGTGACGGGCATTCTCGCGAAGAGCCGGCAGACGCTGCTGGAGGCGCTGTGCGTCCATCCGTTCACACGGTCGCTGGCCAAGGCGCGGGCGCTCTTCGAGACCATGTGGAAGGAAGAACTGGAACAGGGCGCGCTGGGAGCGTATTGGGCGAGCTAATGATTGCAGACTGCGGGGTCTGGAATGCAGCATGCAATACGCCGGTAATATTCCGGGGGCATAATTCGGGGGCTATTCGGGGGACATAGACCTTATCTCTGATTGACGTGGGCAAGGCAGAACGGCAGGTTGCCCACATGCCGACAATAGCGCGAGTCGTACCGGACGGCGTCCGCATCACGTCACGCAGCGCGGGGTGAGAACGACCGGTCAGACCTGCTGCGGCGCGACCCGGAGGAGATCTGCCATTTGCGCCGGAGCACCAGCACGCGCCAGCCATGCGGAGGCGCACCGTTCATCGAGTTGGCTCAGAAGCTGACCGGGCGGCTACCACATCCACTAAGACCAGGTCGCCGGCCGCGAAGGCCCAGGAAATTGGGTTTATGTCCCCGCAATAACCCCAGCCGCAGGTAGCCTGTCAGCCTCATCCGCCTCAAAACGATGGGCATGGCGCCCTGTCAGTTCTCGCCAGTAGAGCGAATAACCGCGCTTGTGCCCAAGCGGGCGCAGATGCCGTTTCTTTCCGCGCAACGTCTTGACACACCCCACCCAAACGGCTAGACTTTCTGAATAGGATTCACTTGTATTTGTCGGCGTGCGCAATGAAAACCAGCCGGCGAGAACTTGATGAGCGCGTTAAGCTGTTCCGGGAGGTGTGCAGGCGTCGCGGGTTGAGAATCACCCCTCAGCGCACGGAGGTCTTCCGCGAAGTGGCCTGTACGGACGAGCATCCCGACGCAGATGTCATCCTTCGGCGGGTGCGAAAACGCGTCCCCAAAGTCTCGCTGGACACGGTGTACCGCATTCTCTATCGCCTGGAGGACGAAGGGGTGATCTCTCGTGTGCAGATGTCCGCTGACCGCTTGCGCTTTGACGGGAATGTCGCCATCCATCACCACTTCGTCTGCTCTCAGTGCGGCTTGGTGCGCGATTTCACGAGCGACGACGTGGATCGAGTTCGGTTGCCCGATGAAGTCCGAGCTTGGGGTGACATCAAAGGCCGGCACCTTCAAGTCCGTGGCGTGTGCCGCCCGTGCATGAGGAAACGCCGACGGCGGAGATCCCCCGCAGAATGAAAGGCGCCATGCCGAGACGCCAGTACGGTCCGTATTGGCGTGACGGCGATGAGAAACACTTATACTGTTCTTCAGAGGTCAGACGCTGACGGACCGAGGAGGACTGATGGCGAGAACGAACGTATGAACGTCGGGTTCTTACGGCACGGTTGCCGTCACGACGGAGATTACAGGTCAGCTGGACAAATCAAAACCTGAAACGAAAGGAGAACGGAGATGACTGAGGAGAGCAAGGGCCCGGCAACAGGCAGTGTCGGCAAACACACCTCCGGCGGCGGCGCGACGAACCGGGATTGGTGGCCGAACCAGTTGAGGCTCGATATCCTGCACCAGCATTCCTCCAAGTCCAATCCGATGGGCGAGGGGTTCAACTACGCCAAGGAGTTCAAGAGCCTCGACTTTAAGGCCGTGAAGAAGGACCTCCGCAAATTGATGACGAAGTCGCAGGACTGGTGGCCGGCGGACTTCGGCCACTACGGACCTTTGTTCATCCGCATGGCGTGGCACAGCGCCGGCACCTACCGCACCGGCGACGGCCGCGGCGGCGGAGGCAGCGGCAGCCAGCGCCTTGCGCCCCTCAACAGTTGGCCCGACAATGTGAACCTCGACAAGGCGCGCCGACTGCTCTGGCCGATCAAGCAGAAGTACGGCCGGAAAATCTCCTGGGCCGATCTGATGATCCTCGCCGGCAACGTCGCCCTGGAATCCATGGGCTTCAAGACCTTCGGTTTCGGCGGCGGGCGCGAGGACGTCTGGGAACCGGAAAGGGACATCTACTGGGGATCCGAGGACAAGTGGCTGGGCGACAAGCGCTACACCGGCGACCGCGACCTCGAAAACCCGCTCGCGGCCGTGCAGATGGGCCTGATTTACGTCAACCCGGAAGGCCCGAACGGCAAGCCGGACCCGATCGCGGCGGCCAGGGATATCCGCGAGGTCTTCGCTCGCATGGCGATGAACGACGAGGAGACGGTGGCGCTGATCGCGGGCGGCCACACCTTTGGCAAGACCCACGGCGCCGGCCCTGCGTCCCATGTGGGGCCTGAGCCGGAAGCGGCCGGCATCGAGGCGCAGGGCCTGGGCTGGAAGAGCAGCTTTGGCACGGGCAAAGGCGATGACACGATCGGCAGCGGCCTGGAGGTCATCTGGACCCCCACGCCTACGAAGTGGAGCAACAACTTCTTCAAGACCCTGTTCGGCTACGAATGGGAACTGACGAAAAGCCCGGCCGGCGCGAACCAGTGGAAGCCGAAGGGCGGCGCAGGCGCCGGTACCGTGCCGGATGCGCACGACCCGTCAAAGCGTCACGCGCCTTCCATGCTGACCACGGACCTCGCTCTGAGGTTCGACCCTGTCTACGAAAAGATTTCGCGGCGCTTCATGGAGCATCCCGATCAGCTCGCGGACGCGTTCGCCCGGGCGTGGTTCAAGCTGACGCACCGCGATATGGGCCCGCGCGCACGCTATCTCGGCCCGGAGGTTCCGGCAGAAGAGCTCATCTGGCAAGACCCCATCCCTGCCGTCAATCACAAGCTGATTGATGCACGAGACATTGCCTCGCTCAAGCGCAAGATCCTGGCTTCCGGCCTGTCTGTGTCGCAGCTGGTTTCGACCGCCTGGGCGTCGGCCTCCACCTTCCGTGGCTCCGACAAGCGTGGCGGCGCCAACGGCGCCCGCATTCGTCTGGCCCCGCAGAAGGGTTGGCAAGTCAACCAGCCTGCCCAGTTGGCAAAGGTGCTCAAGACATTGGAAGGCATCCAGAGCGTGTTCAACAGGGCGCAATCCGGCAGCAAGAAGGTATCTCTGGCTGACCTGATCGTTTTGGCCGGTTGCGCGGGCGTCGAGCAGGCTGCAAAGAATGCGGGGCACAAGGTGACGGTTCCCTTCACGCCGGGACGCATGGACGCCTCGCAGGAGCAAACCGATGCGGCATCATTCGCCGCGCTCGAGCCGGTCGCGGACGGCTTCCGCAACTACCAGAAGGCCCGCTATGCCGTGTCGGCCGAGGAGTTGCTGGTGGACAAGGCGCAATTGCTGACCCTGACCGCACCCGAAATGACGGTGCTCGTGGGCGGCATGCGCGTCCTGAAGACCAACGTCGGCCAGACCCAACACGGCCTCTTCACCAAGCGGCCGGAGGCGCTGACCAACGACTTCTTCGTGAACCTGCTGGACATGGGCACAACGTGGAAGGCGGTATCGGAGGCCGGAGAGCTGTTTGAAGGGCGCGATCGCGCAACGGGCGAACTCAAGTGGACCGGCACGCGCGTTGACCTGATCTTCGGTTCAAACTCCCAACTCCGCGCCCTGGCTGAAGTCTACGCATGCGAGGACTCCCAGGAGAAATTCCTGCACGACTTTGTAGCAGTGTGGAACAAAGTCATGAACCTTGACCGCTTCGACCTTGCCTGATCGGAGCATTAGCCGAACATCTCGGCCAGCGGCACGTTGGGCTATTCGGGGGACATAAACCTCATCTCTGATTGACGTGGGCAAGGCAGAACGGCAGGTTGCCCTCATGCCGAGAATAGCGCGAGTCGTACAGGACGGGCGTCCGCATCACGTCACGCAGCGCGGCGTGAGACCGACTGGTCAGACCTGCTGCGGCGCGGCCCGGAGGAGATGTCCCATTTGCGCCGGAGCACCAGCACGGGGCGGCCATGCGGAGGCGCACCGTTCATCGAGTCGGCTCAGAAGCTGACCGGGCGGGTTCTGCATCCACTAAGTACAGCGTTTCAGAAGTCCGTGCAGACTTCTGAAACGCTGTACGGCGCGGGAGGTTTGGAGGGCCGCGGAAGGCCCTCCAAGGGGGTGCCGCGCGAAGAGTATGAGCGCGCGTACTGGCACGCGTAAAGACGCGACAGTCGCAGGCGCGAGCGGGCGCAGCGCCGAGCATGCGACGAGCGTCTTGGAGCGCCATAGGGGCGAAGCCCCTGTGGAGTACTGCATTTCATAAGTCCACTCCGACTTATGAAATGCAGTACTAAGACCAGGTCGCCGGCCGCGAAGGCCTAGGAAATAGGGTTTATGTCGCCGGAATAAACCACGGGGAATGAACGAGGATCTGGCGGAGAGAAGAGGCGATTTGCCGACAGCCCGGCAGGAGGCGGCTCGCGTTCTACACGCCCTGGATCCGCATACGATCGGCGGCGTCGAAACCTGCTTCTGCACTTACCTGCAACATCCGGCCAGCCAGGAACTGGATCACCACGTGCTCATGTTGGGTCGCTGGTGCCGGGTGGAAGTCGCCGACGTCGTGGCCCATAACGCCCGATCAGCGCATTGGGCGAGACGCTGGTACGGCGGTAAGCTGCCTGTCTGGCCCCGTTTCTTGCGGGGATGGAACCTGGACCGGATACTTCGCAGCGTGAAGCCCGATGTGGTCGTGGCCTATAACGCATTACGGAACACCAAGCTTTTCAGGTCATGTCTCCGGCGGGGCTTGAGGATCATCTACTACGAGCGTGGCGCGGCCTGGAAAGCGGCTCGCCCAGCGCCGATGAGCGACCTGTGGCCGCGATTCCACCTCATCCTGTGCGTCTCTCACGCCGCGCGTCGTGTGCTGGAACTGCGCAGCGGTTTGCCGCAGGGCGTCGCCCGCGTGCTCTACAACCCCATCCGGAGCGACGTCGCGGCCGCCGAACCCGTCCCCAAGGCGCTCGTCCACGGGCGTCCCCTGCGTCTGGGGGCCGTCGGCCGGCTCGTACCGTATAAGGGCTTCGCACTGGTTCTTCATGCGCTGCGCCGGCTGCGCCGGGAGGGAATCTCGGCGGAATTGCACATCGCCGGCGTAGGGCCCGAAGAGGGAAACCTCCGGCGACTGGCGGACCGGCTTGAGATTTCGGCCTTCACCCGTTTTCACGGTTTTCTGCCGCGCATGGCCGACTTCTATCGTGACACGGATATACTCATCTGCCCCTCGGTGCGGGAGGCGCTTGGGAATCAGTTGATCGAAGCCTCTTTCGCAGGCTGTGCGGTGATCTGCACGGCCGTGGACGGCAACCCGGAGATTGTGCTCGATGGCCGGACGGGCCTGTGTGTCCCGCCGACGCTGCCGCTGGATTCTTACCGCGAATCGGACAGCGAGGACACAGATTTTCCAGAACAGGTGTATAACCCTTCCTCCGATGCCTTGGAACCGCCGAAGCTGGTTGACCCCGCGATCCTTGCCGAGAAGGTGTGCTACCTGTACGAGCATCCGGACCTCTTCGCCGAGATGAGCCGCGCCGCGCACCGCCGAGCCGCCAAGGAATTCAATCCGGGCCATTATGTGCGTCGCTTCAATCACGCGCTCCAGTTCGGTGAATTAGATTGAGCGCTGCGGCCACGCCGAAGTGGAGGCGCCCTATTGGAAATTCGGGTCCAACACGAAAGGACGCCGATGAAGAGCATTGACATCCACATCCATGTCCTCGCGAGTGATCCGGACATGGACGGCTATGTAACGGCAATGGACCGGAACGGCGTGGAGGCGGCGCTGGTACACGGGCTGCCGGAGGTCGACAGCATGTATGTTTGCGGGAACGAAGCGGTGGCGCGCGTCGTGCGGCGGCATCGCGGCCGACTGCTCGGCAGTGTCTACGTGGATCTGGGGTGTCCAGCGGAGGATAACATCCGCCTGGTGCGGCAATATGCAGCCCTCGGTTTCAAGAGCATCAAGCTCATCCCGAACTACGGGTTCGATCCGAACGATGAAAAGCACGAGCCGTTCTGGCAGGCGGTGGAAGACCTGGGACTGATGGCGCTCTCGCACTGCGGGTGGTTCATGGGGGATAAGCTGCGGCCGGAGCTGAGACTGCAATCGCTGACGGCGTCGCCGTTCCATTTCGAGGTTCCGGCGCGGCGGCATCCGAAGATCAACTTCATCTTCTCTCACTTCGGCGGCGCGGCCACGTACCTTGAGACGGTCGTGCTGCTCTCGCGGCTGTCGAACTGCTACGCGGATGTGTGTCCGGGGTGGGGGTTGTGGGTTTTCGAGAATCGGCTTCCGGGCCTGCAGACACTCGACCGGTCCAAAGTGCTCTTCGGCACCGACAACGCCGGTAACCGATACGACCGCCGGATGCGGCGGTGGTCGAGGATCATGCGCTCAAACGGCTATAACCGCTCCGACCGCCGAAAATACTTTTATGAGAATGCGGCGCGGCTGCTGAAAGTGGGATAGGCAAACCGGTCGCGCGTGGGCGTATCGTTTGGGCTATTCGGGGCACATAAACCTTATCTCTGATTGACGTGGGCAAGGCAGAACGGCAGGTTGCCCACATGCCGACAATAGCGCGAGTCGTACAGGACGGGCGTCCGCATCACGTCACGCAGCGCGGCCTGAGAACGACTGGTCAGACCTGCTGCGGCGCGCCCCGGAGGAGATGTTCCATTTGCTCCGGAGCGCCAGCACGGGCCGCCCATGCGGAGGCGCACCGTTCATCGAGTTGGCTCAGAAGCTGACCGGGCGCGTTCTGCATCCACTAAGAAGAGGTCGCCGGCCGCTAAACCCTAGCAAATAGGGTTTATGTCTCCGGAATAAACCCCTGTCCCTATTAAGCTCAGGACGCTGGCAAGCTCTCGCGCGATGTCTTCCCCTTGGGCGGATAACCCGCAGCTTCCTCGCGCGCAATCATAATGTCATCCTCCAGGTCTGCTGCCTCCGGATAGGTGATGCCTTCGACGGCCAAAGCGATTTCCTGCGCGCGGTTTCTCAGTTGAATGCGGGTTTCGATCACGCGCCGGGTCTCGTCGGCGATCTGTTTGCGGAATTCACTGGCTTTCGGGATCGGGAGTAGAATCTCGTACAGCCGCTTGCCCAGCGTGTCTATTATGTCTTGGGTGAACTGCTTGGCGCGTATCTGTCGGCGGACGATGGGTGAGTTCAGACAAGCAAGCAAGAGCCACGGACTCAGCTCATCTGGCTTGCCTACCCGGATGCGGTAGATATGGCTCTGGAAGAGCATCGGCACGTCGCTTTCCGTGACAATCGCAGTGGTTCCGATGAGATAGGTTCCGTCGCGCACCATCAAGATGTCGCCAGCCTGGACGTCCACGCGAGCCTTGTAAGACTCATAGATTTGGGGGCTGACACCATGTTTAAAGTCTGCCTTGATCTCCCAGTTGGAGATGTCGGATGTTCTAATAAAGGGAATTTTTCCGGTCCCATACGCCATCTTTCCGATCTCAACGCCGGTTTCGACAGAGAGCACCTCCTTCTTCAAGAGAGAGCCGAAGGAGACGACGTTATGCGTGCGCTCAAGGCGGCGGAGTTCGGCATCTATTTCCGGGTTGTAGTACTTGGGAACAAGGATGCGGTTCTTTATGCTATCTGACGAGAGATTAAAGCCCAAGTGATCGAGGGGGATTGCCTTTCCATCTCTGACCGCCTCGAAGCGTTCGAGAATTGTCGGGAGGTCATCCAATAGGAGGTCCTCACCTGAGGGAAGACGGCGAACGGTGGGGTTGCCGCGCGAATCATGGCCACACCATTTCGCTTCGGCCATGAAGATGGGGTATGGGCCCGTTGGTTTCTTCTTCTCAATGATAAGCACGCAGACCTTTGTGTGCGTCCCGCCCTTACCGCTCGTCTTGAACAGGGATTCCGGCATGGTAACGACAGCGCGTAGCGTCACGGTATCCAAAAGGTGTGCGACTACGTGTTCATAGGATGGGTTCCCAAGGATGCTCTCGGGCAAGACGATACCAAGGCGACCGCCGAGTTTCATAAGTTGAACGCACCGTTCAAGGAAGAGGAGTTGCGGCGGTTGGTCTTCGTGTAGCGACGCCGTCTTGGAGTACGTGCCGGACTTCTTTTCGCGTTTCCACGTGTGGCCGAAGTCGAACTGGGACAGGAGCCCAGCACCCTTCACGACGATCTTGTTGCCGAAGGGCGGGTTCGTGAAGACAACGTCAAACGCGCCAAGTTTGATCTTCTCCCGGATGAGCGGTTGCCATTCTTCCAGCCGGTTCAGAGAGTTTGCGCAGAAGACACCACCGCGGCCGTCGCCTACAAGCGCCATGTAAGCTTTGCAGACCTTGGCAAGGAACGCGTCCTTGTCCAAGCCACGAAAGCATTCGGTAGCAACTTCCACTTCACGGCGGAACAATTGCTTCTGACTCCACGCTCTGTGCTTCGCCTGCTCTCGAATTTGCTCCCACACATGGTCGAGCGCGCCGATCAGAAAGCCTCCAGAGCCGCACGCAGGGTCAATGATTTTCTCCCCCGGTTTGGGGTCGAGTATTTTAACCATCATCTTCACAACGTTTCTAGGAGTGAAGAACTGGCCTTCTGCACCACGCAGAGCCGGGCCGATGAACACCTCGAAGGCATCGCCTATCGCGTCCCGGTCCGCTTCCATGACGCAATAATTCTGTAGCTCCCCAACCACGTAGCTGAGACTGTCAGCATCAAGACTGATAATATCGTTCTCGCTGAATACGTCCTCGTAAGTTGCATTCTTCACGCGGGCGAACAACTCCAAGATGCGCTGCTGCACTTTTTCGGGTTCCTCCCCAACACCCGCCCGAAAAGTGACCATTTGATCCGGCTCGGTTTCCTGCTCGTCGAGTATCTTGCAGAACAAGATGTTGATGATCTCCTGGGCAAGGGCCTCGTCGCGGGTTATGCCCGTTGTCATGCCCGCCAAATGGTTCCGAAGATCGCGGAAGACGGCCTTCAAGTTTGATGGCTTCTTCAGGTCTTTGCGAGCATAAAGGCCGATATCCTCGATTCGCTGGCCGTAGCGGGGTATGTTCGGTAGGGACGTGTACGTGCGAGAGCCGTCTTTATGGTAGGTCTTTCGCAAGTACTCGTGCTCGTCGCCGTTGAACCACACACCGACTTCGGCGGCGGACATGTCGAGGTAAAGTTTCAGTTGCGCAACGCCGTCCTTGCGGGTTTTCTTTTTGCACTCAACCACCATGAACAGGTCGTCCTCAATTTTCTTCTCTGTACGGAAGACGGCAGCATCAACTGGGTATGACTTCTCCTCATCACTGGGTCGTCTGCGCACTCGATATTGTGGCCGAGTCTGAATATGAGCCTTAGGGTAGCCGTAATCTTCCACCAGCCGCTTGATGAAGACTTGCACTGCCTCAGTTTCCTCGGGTGTAGCTCTGACCGGCGCACCGGAAATGTAATCGCTGATGTAACCGGCCTTCAGTTCGTCCGCGGGCGTGGCGGTTTCTAGCTCCTCGCGGCCCGTCTTTTTTGTCGTGCTCAAAGTGAACTCCGTTTTCTGGCCGAGTAATCTGCGGCCTTTTCCCTGAGCAGGGATACCGCCCTCCTTGCCGCCGGACTGTCTCCGTGCTCTAACCAAAAGCGTTCTGCTAGCCGCTTTGCTTCCAGCACTTCGAAAGATAAACTGAAAAAGGCGGCAAGGGCGCGCGCTTGCTCTTCCGTCGGCAAGCGCTGGCCCAGTTCTATCTTGCTGAGGAGGGTCGAATCCATGTCGGCGGCGGCAGCGACAGAACGCAATGGAAGCCGGCGATCCTTCCGCATTTTCCGTAGCAAAGCCCCGAGAGTCATCGCGTCTTGTCTCCACCTATCTTGACATGCGTTGTCTAGACACTATGTGTCATATATCACAAGTGGGCCAGCGTGTCAAGGGGGTTTTTGTGAAAATTCCGGTTTCTGGTTAACCGGGAAAAGATGCCGCCATGGCGGGATATTGTCGGAACGCTCCTGATGCTGGCCGGTTCTGTCCCGTGCGTCGTGTGGGGAACGGCGAAGATTTTCCGGACGGGCGTGCTGCTCTACGGCAAGCCGCCGAAACTCGGCGAGATCCTTCGCTGGGTGCGCAAATCGGAAGGCGTTGGGGCGCCATGCCGGCCGAAGGTGCCGGGATTATCCCGTCATATAATCGAATCTGCCGAGGGCGCGGCTACTCTTCCTTCGCCGTCCCCTTCTTCCGCGCGGCGATGATCTCTTCGGCGATCGCGTAGGGCACGGCCTCGTAGCGCTCGAAGTGCATGGTGAATGAGCCTCGGCCCTGCGTGAGCGTTCGGATCGTGGTTGCGTAGCCGAACATCTCGGCCAGCGGCACGTTGGCGTGGATCTCGTGCGAGGCCGGCCGCGTCTCCATCCCCAGGATCCGGCCGCGCCGCGCGCACAGGTCGCCGTTGACCGAGCCGGAATAGTCCGCCGGCGCGATGACGTTCACGGACATCACCGGTTCGAGCAACTGCGGCGTGTCCTGCAGCACGGCCGCGCGGAACGCCTGCGCCGCGCAGAGGCGGAAAGCCATGTCGCTGGAATCCACCTCGTGTGAGGAGCCGTCGTAGAGCGTGACGCGCACGTCCACCACCGGAAAGCCGGCGTAAGGTCCCTTGGCCATCGCATCCACAATGCCGCGCTCCACCGACGGGATGTAGCTCAGCGGAATCGAGCCGCCGTAAATCTTGTCCACGAACTCGAACCCTTCGCCCGGCGCGAGCGGTTCGATGCGGATGCAGACGTGCGCGTACTGCCCGTGGCCGCCGGTCTGCTTGACGTGCTTGTGCGAGAGTTCCACGCCGTGCGTGATCGTCTCGCGGTACGCCACCTGCGGCACGCCGACTTTGGCCTGGACGCCGAACTCGCGGCGCATGCGGTCCACGATGATCTCCAGGTGCAGTTCGCCCATGCCGCTGATCACCGTCTCGCGGGTCTCGGCGTTGTGGGCGACGATGAACGTGGGATCCTCTTCGGCCATCGCGTGCAGCGCCTTGGCCAGCCGCTCCTGGTCGGCGCGCGACTCCGGGGTGATGCTCACCGAGATCACCGGCGCCGGGAACTCGATGGCCTCGAGAATGATCGGATGGTCCTGGTCGCAGATCGTGTCGCCGGTGACCGTATCGCTCAGGCCGACCGCCGCGCCGATGTCGCCGCAGTAGATCGCCTCGCGCATCTCCTGGTGGTTCGCGTGCATCTGCATCAGGCGGCCGATGCGCTGCCGCTTGCCGGCGACGGAATTATAGACGTAGCTCCCCGCCTTCAGCGTGCCGGAATAAACGCGCAGGTAGATCAGTTTGCCCATGTGCCGGTCGGAGACGACCTTGAACGCCAGCGCGGCCATTCGGCCGTCGTCCTTCGGATAGCGCTCGATCTCGGTCCCTTCCAGGCACTTGCCGATGACCGGCGGCAGGTCCACCGGCGAGGGAAGATAATGGATCACCCCGTCGAGCAGCGGCTGGACGCCCTTGTTCTTGAAGGCCGCTCCGCAGAAGACCGGCACGATCCGGCGCGCGAGAGTCGCCTTCCGAACCACCGCGCGCAGCTCCGCGACGGGGATCTCCTCGCCCTTGCAATACCGGTCGAGGATCGCCTCGTCCAGTTCGCTGACCTTCTCGATCAGATGCCGGCGCCAGTGCGCGGCAGTCTCGGCCATCTCCGCGGGGATCGGCCCTTCGTGGGCCGTCACGCCCTGGTCCGCGTCGTCGTAGTAGATCGCCTTCTGCTCGAAGAGGTCCACGATGCCGGCGAAGTTCTCCTCTTTCCCGATCGGGATGACCATCGGCGCGGCGTTGGTGCCGAGCGACTGCTCCATCTCCTTGACCACGGCGAAGAAGTCCGCGCCCGGCCGGTCGAGCTTGTTGACGAAGGCGATGCAGGGCACGTTGTATTTTTCGGCCTGGCGCCAGACCGTCTCCGACTGCGGCTCGACCCCGCCGACGCCGCAGAAGAGCGCCACTGCGCCGTCGAGCACTCGGAGCGACCGCTCGACCTCGGCGGTGAAGTCCACGTGGCCCGGCGTGTCAATCAGGTTGATGCGGTGCTCTTTCCAGTTGCAGGTCGTGGCGGCGGCGGTGATGGTGATGCCGCGCTCGCGCTCCTGCTCCATCCAGTCCATCGTCGTGTTCCCGTCGTCCACGTCGCCGATGCGGTGGGTCCGGCCGGTGTAGAAAAGGATGCGTTCCGTGCAGGTGGTCTTTCCGGCGTCAATGTGCGCCATAATGCCGATATTCCGCACTCGTTCAAGCGGCACTTCTCTGGACATCGCAAGACTCCGGCAATCAGGGGACTTCGGCCCGTCTGAGCCTCAAGCCCGAACGACAGCGAATACGAGAACGATATGGACGTAACTCTATAACGGGCATGGAATTACGACGTTCGGCTATGGGATTGTCTGGCGGGGCGAAAACCGGGTCGAGCAACCACACGCCACCCTATGCAGTTCCATAATACCACGACGCGGCGGAGAAATGCAAACGACCCCGCAGTCCGTCGGTCACGCGGAAAAAACCTTGCGAAGGTTATTACAAACCTTCGCAAGGTTTACGTTGCTCTCCAATAAGCGGCCAGCTTGTCGTTCCGCTCCACCGGCCAGTCGGCCGAGCGGCACCAGCAGCCGAGATATTCCTCGACCGATTTCGCCGCGGCCCAGCTCGCGAACTCCTCGGCCGCGATTGCCGCCTCGGCGAAGCAGGCGAACTCCATGTAACCGTCGCCGCGCGCCAGGTCGAGCGGTTTCAGCTCCTTCGTGCTCCAGCCGCGGACGTTGCAGTTCGTCTCGGCCTCCGGCCCGAACCGGAAGACCTTCGTGACGTGCGGGAAAGCCGTAATGAAGCCGACTCCTTCGGCCGTCTCGACCCGGCCGAGGCTCTTCAGAAAATCCGCCTTCGCCAGCCCGCACTGCGCCCAGACCGTCCGCGCCGGCTCCTTGCGGCCGACGATGTCGCAGAAATACACCTTGAACGCGCTCTTCCGGTCCGCGCCGCGATACAACTCGCGGCTGCTCAGCACTCCGTGGTACGTATTGCACGGCTTGATCGGTTGCATGGCTCACTCCTCCTCAGGCGTTTCGGAAAGCCGCTTCTGAATTGCTTCCCAGATTTCTTTCAGGCCCAGTTCTTCCGCCCAGCGTTCCACATAGGCGCGGTCCACCTCTTCGCCGCTGACTTTCAAGATGCCGGTGATGTCGCGCATGTGCTTTTCCGACCCGCCTTGCTTGTAATAGAGCATCTTGCTGATGATGATGTCTTCAGGCCGGGCCATGTATCCCTCACGGTCCGGGAGAAGGCGCACCTTCTGCCGTCGGCTGATCTGTGATCGCCCCCAGGGGTCGCGCCGCGCGACCATGAAATCAATCTTGTTTCCCGATGCCGGGTGAATTACCTTGAACTGGCTGCGCCGCCGCACGGCATCAAGGGCCGCCTCCAGGCTCATGTAGAATTCCTGTGGAAGGAATTGCCCGCAGAGCTTCCGCGCGTCGTCGGGACCCGCGTCAATCACAACATCAATATCCTGGGTCAAGCGGGGTTCCCCATAGAGGCCGCTGGCAAAGGATCCCACGACCATATAAGGGACACCCCTGCCGGTTCGCTCAAATGTCCGACCTCTTGCATAATTGCATATAGCTGCGGCACAAGGTCTTACGACAATAATGATGCAACTCACTGTAAGACTGCGTCTTACGACAAATTGGGTTCGTTTTTTCAAATCGCCTTTTGCGCGTCATCCTCTTGCCCGCCAGAATCTTGCGACATCTCACGGGCTCGGGCACCACTACACCGTATTATACCATAATATTTCTTACCAGTCAAGGGCACCCTGCTCTTTTCACGATGCCAGGCATGCGCGGTGATTGGTCCCTCGCGTCGGAGACGCCGGTCACGACTCCTTTTCCGGCAAAAGGATTTTCCGCTTTCCGGTTTCCTCACCACCTCAGCGGTTTCTGCCAGGCTTCCTTGAGATCGGCGATGTTCTTCTCGATGATCGTGTCGCCGGTGAGGCCGCGGACGCGGAGGGTTTTCTCGTCCGTCAGTCGGCCGAGCGGCGCTATAGCGACGCCTTGAAGCGCGGCCTCGAACGCGGCGATTTTCTCGGGCGCGACCTCGCAGAGGAAGCGGGAGTTGGACTCGCTGAAGAGGATGACGTCGTCGCGGGCGACCTCCGGCGGGCGCGGGACGGTCAGGGTGTAGAGGTCCATGCCCAGCCCGCCGGCGAAGGCCATCTCGGCGGCGGCGACGGCAATGCCGCCCTCGGAGCAGTCGTGGCAGGCGCGGACGAGTCCCGACGCGATGGCGCGCGAGAGCGCCTCGAACGCGGCGCGGCCCTGTTCGGGCCGGACGACGGGGGCGCGGTTGCCGATGGAGTTCTCCAGCGCGTAGTAGTGCGAGCCGCCCATCTCGTCGTAGGTCATGCCGACGACGTAGAGAATGTCTCCGGCCTTCTTCGCGTCCATGCTGACGACCTTGCGCACGTCGCGGAGGATGCCGACGGCGCTGATGAGCAGCGTGGGCGGGATGGCGATGCTCTCCTCGCCGACGCGGAACTCATTGTTGAGGCTGTCCTTGCCGCTGATGAACGGCGTGCCGTACGCCTTCGCCAGATCGTAGCAGGCCTCCGCCGCGCGCACGAGCGAGCCGAGCTGGTGCGGCTTGTCGGTGTTGCCCCAGCAGAAGTTGTCGAGCAGCGCGATGCGGTCGAGCGACCCGCCGACGGAGATGATCTGCCGGACTGCCTCGTCAATCGCCGAGGCGGCCATGGCGTACGGATCAATGTCGCCGTACTTCGGGTTGATGCCGTTCGACACGGCGACGCCGCGCCGCGAGCCGAGCACCGGTGCGATGACGGCCGCATCGCCGGGCCCGTCGTTGGCGATTCCGACGAGCGGCTTGAGCACGCTGGCGCCCTGCACCTCGTGATCGTACTGGCGGATGATCCATTCCTTCGAGCAGACGTTCCACGAGCCGAGGATGCACTCGAGCGCCGGGCCGTAGTCCTTCCGTTCCGGCTTCTCCGCCGGCTCGATGAACTGCTGCCGCTGCCAGGTCGCGCGCCGCGTCAGGCGCGGCATGCCGCGGTGCAGGAACTCCATCTCCAGGTCGCCGACCGGATGGCCCTGGTAGAAGAGCTTCAAGCGCCGGTCGTCCGTGAACCGGCCGATGATCGTCGCCTCGACGTCCTCGTTGCGGAAAACCTTGAGGATGGCGGCGCGTTTCCCCGGCGGCACGGCCAGGACCATGCGCTCCTGCGCCTCGCTGATCCAGATCTCCGAATAGCTCAGCCCCTGGTACTTGAGCGGCACGCGGTCGAGGTGGACCTCCGCGCCGAGCGCTTCGCCCATCTCGCCGACGGCGCTGGAGAGGCCGCCGGCGCCGCAGTCGGTGATGCAGGTGTAAAGGCCGCGGTCGCGGGCCTGGAGGATCGTGTCGGCCATGCGCTTCTCCTCGATCGCGTTGCCGATCTGCACCGCGCCGGAGGAGACCGTCTCGGATTCCTCGGTGAGCTCGACGGAGGAGAACGTGGCGCCGTGGATGCCGTCGCGGCCGGTGCGCCCGCCGACGAGGAGGATCCAATCGCCGGGGCGGGCGGCCTTGCGGCACTTGTCGCGGGGGATCAGGCCGAGGTTGCCGCAATAGACGAGCGGGTTTCCGACGTAGCGCTCGTCGAAGAGCACCGCGCCGTTGGCGGTGGGGATGCCCATGCGGTTGCCGTAATCGCGCACGCCGGCGACGACGCCCTTCATCACGCGCTTCGGGTGGAGCGCGCCGGGCGGCACTTTGTTCGCCGGCAGGTCGGGCGGGCCGAAGCAGAAGACGTCGGTGTTCAGGATCGGCTTCGCGCCGAGGCCGGTGCCGAGCGGGTCGCGGATCACGCCGCCGATGCCGGTGCCCGCGCCGCCGTACGGCTCGATGGCCGACGGATGGTTGTGCGTCTCGACCTTGAAGCAGAGGTTGTTGCGCTCGTCGAACCGGATGACGCCGGCATTGTCCTTGAACACCGAGACGCACCACGGCCTCTTCAGCTCCGCGGTCGCGCGCATGATCGTCGTCTTGAGCAGGTTGTCAATCCGCCGCCCGCCGATGTCAATGATGCCGCGGAACGTCTTGTGGATGCAGTGCTCGGACCAGGTCTGCGCGAGCGATTCCAGCTCGACGTCGGTCGGGTTGCGGCCGATCTCGGCGAAGTGGCTCTGGATCGCGCGCATCTCGGCGATGTTCAGGCTCAGGACGCGCTCCCGGCTGATCTGGAGCAGGCGCGCGTCGCTGACGCCGAGGAGCGCCACCTCGCGGCGCTCGAAGCGGTATTCCGGCGCGACCGGCGAGTGCGGGATGGCCGCGTCGCCGAAGAACACCTCCTCGATCGCCGCGTTGTGCAGCACCCGGTCGGCGATCAGGCGCAGCTCTTCCCGCGCCGGTTTTCCGTAGAGCAGGAATTTGCGGCCGGTGCGCACCGAGGCGGCGCGGAGCCCCATGTCGGAGATCCCCTTCTTCGTGCTCGCCTCGACCGGGTCCATGACGCCCGGCTTGCGGAAGACCTGGACGACGGCGAACCGTCCTTTGCAGGGCGAGGCCGCCGGCCCGCGGAACGAGAACTCCTCACTGACCGGGTCGCACAGCAGCCGCGACGCAATCCGCTGCAGTTGTGCGGCGGAAATCGCGCCGGTGATCAGGTACACGCTCACCGCGCGCACCTCCCGGACGCTCGTGATGCCCAGGTCGGCGATGTCGCCGAGCACGCCGCGCCCGGCCGGGTCGGTGAACTCGCCCCGGACCGCCACTTCCACGCGCCATTCGTTCAACTTTTTCGGCATGGGATTCCTTTTCAGGACTGCGGAATGCGGAGTGTAGATTGCGGATTGAGGATCGGATGGCGGCCATTCGGATTCCGCACTCCGCACTCTGCACTCAGTCCGCCGCCAGCTTATTCCAGACCGATGCGGCTGTCAAACGCTCCCGGCCTTGCACTATCGGCCGGATGCGGTAAAATGCCCGCCGGCGGTTCATGCCGCTGTGGAGAACATGACACCCTGAGCAAGGAGGACTGCGATGAAGAAACTCGGGCCGGCGTTGGTCGTTATGATGGTGGCGGCCGGTCTGGCCTTAGCGGCGAGCGATGCGGAGAAGCCGGCCGTCCCGCCGGACGTCGCTCCGAGCCCGCCGCAGCGCCGTGCGGATGATTTCGATCCGACACGGCTTCCGGCGCTGGTCACGTGGAACGATCAGTTGATCGCCCGGTGGCAGGAACGGTCCGGCACGCTCCACACCGAGGAGGCGACGCAGGTATTCGCCGAAGCGATCGCGAAGGCCAAGGAGTTCCGCGCGGGACTGGAGCAGCTTTCAGAGGACTTCCAGGCCGGCAAGAACGACGAGGCTCGCGGGTTGACCGCCCAGTTGCGCGAGAAACGGCCGGAGCTTGCGCAATACGCCGCGACTCTGCCGACCTACGCGGAACTCGACCAGGCGAAGACCTTGCAGGCCGAGCGCGGGCAGGACAACCCGGATCTCGACGCTCGCTACCAGCGGATCATTAACCTGCTCAACAAGCGACTGGACCTTCAGAAGCAGGTCGGCGCGGTGAACCGCGAGATATTCAACGAGCGCCAGGCCCTGCGGCAGTCCATCCCGGGCGCGCCCGGCAACGCGCCCGCCGCCGAGCCGCCGAAGTCGGAGCCAAAAGCCGGTCCCAACGGCGCGCCGTAAGCCACGGCTGGGAGGACTCGCGGTTTTACCGGCCGCGCGCCGTTAAGGTACAATGCCGGCCGGAGGAAGCGCTCCATGGGGGATGAGGAGAAGTTTCGCGCGGCGCTCGAGCGGGTGACTCGCAACGCCGAGCGTTACTCCGAGCGCGCCGGGCTTGCGCTCCAGCCGGACCGCGCGCAGCGCGATTACGTCCTGCAGGGCCTGGCGCGCAACCTGCTGAAGTACGGCAGGGCCTATTGCCCGTGCCGGGAAGTCACCGGCGATCCGCAGAAGGACCGCGCGAACATCTGTCCGTGCCGCACGCATCGGGCCGAGATCGAGGAGTCGGGCCAATGCGAGTGCGGCTTGTTCACGAAAAGGAGTTCTTGACCGCAAAAATGCTAGAAACGGAAAAGAAATTTGGAACCACGGATGAACACGGATAAGCACGGATACGGAAATCCTTAACCGTGTAAATCCGTGTTCATCCGTGGTTGCGATCTTTCTTTCGCGTTTTCGTGCTTTCGTGGTTCTCATTTTTGTGAAGGAGTGAAAGAATGGGCTTCACGATTGACGTGGGCAAGGCGGGGCCGAGTTTCAACCTGAAGGGCGTGGACGGAAAATCTCACAGCCTGAAGGACTACGCGGACAAGAAGGCGGTGGTCGTGGTCTTCACGTGCAATCATTGTCCGGCGGCGGTTGCAGCCGAAGACCGGCTGGTCCAACTCCAGAAGGATTACGCGGCGAAGGGCGTGCAGCTCGTGGCGATCAACCCGAACGAGGACAAGGGACATCCGACGGACAGCTTCGATCACATGGTCAAGCGCGCGGCGGAGAAGAGATTCAACTTTCCGTACCTGCGCGACGAGACGCAGGAGGTCGCCAAGGCGTACGGCGCGGTGCGGACCCCGCACGTGTTCCTGCTCGACCAGGCCCGGAAGGTCGCCTATCGCGGGCGCATTGACGACAACATCAACGATCCGGACGCCATAACGCGGCACGACCTGCGCGAGGCGATTGACGAGGTGCTCCGGGGCAAGCGCGTCTCGGTGCCGAGCACGGAACCGGTCGGCTGCTCCGTCAAGTGGTGGGGCAAGGACGCACACTGGATGCCGAAGGAGTGACGACGATTTCAGATTGCCGAATGCCGATTGCCGAATGATGACGGAGAAGGATGAATAAGGGAGATTGGTCACGATCTGGAGCCAATTTCCGCTATTCGTCATTCTCCTCTATCATTCGGCAATCGGCATTCGGCATTCGGCATTCAAAAGCCACGGCTATACAGGGCGAATACGGTCGCGGCGGCGGCCAGGCAATAAACTCCGAAAATCCACCACCGGCCGCGTTCGAGCAGCCGCGAGAGCAACCGCAGCGCCACCAGGCCGGCGACGAAGCTGAAAACCATTCCGACCAGGCTCGGCAGGAAGTCGTGCAGGCCGATCGGCGCGCCGGCGGCTTCGCCGCGATGGCGGATCAGCCGCAGGGCCTCCCACGCGACGACCGCCGGCGTGAGCGCCACGGCCAGCGCGAAGCTGAACTCCTCGGTCCGCGTTTTCGCCACCCCGAGCAGCAATCCGATGGAAATCGTCGCGCCGGAACGCGAGAAGCCGCGGAACGGCAGGCACAATCCCTGCATCGCGCCGATGGCCAGGCTGTCGCGGTTCGTGATCTCCTCTCGCGCGGGCTGCTTCGCCGCGCGCAGGCCGGAACAGAGAATCAGCACGCCTGCCGCGGTCAGCCCGGCCGCGATGAGCTCCAGGTGGTCGAAAAGCTGCTCGACCTCGGCCTTCTCGATCCCCGGATGCCGATGCCGGATGACGCGCTCGATGCCGAACTTCAGCCCCAGCGCCAGGATGCCCGTCGCAGCCGTGGCGATGATGACGAACCGCGCGAACCGCGTGAACGCCTCACGCGATGAGAAGAACGCGCGCTGCCACGCGCGCCAGAAATAAACGATGACCGCGAACATCGTGCCGGTGTGCAGCATCACCAGCAGCAGCGTGAACTCCGGCGCGTCCGGTTTCAGTTTCATCAGTTTCGCCGCGACGATGACGTGCGCGGAGCTCGAGATCGGCAGCAGTTCAGCCAGCCCCTGGATCACCGCGAGAACCACAATTTGAACCAGCGACATTGACATTCATCATCCTCCGTTTCTGAGCGGTGCTACACAAGATAGTCCGGTTTCAAGATAAGTTCAACCGCCCCACCCGAGAAAAGCGGACGTTGCCCGACGATTCTTCGATGAGGTTGCTCTCGGCGCGGTCCAAGTCTGCGTCCGAGCGGCTTCGAGCGCGGCGCAGCAGCGTTTCCGAGTATTTCAAGCGCGTCTTCATCGCAGATCATAATCCAGTTAGTACCAATGACTTACAGTCAACCAAAATTTATTGAAGACATACTTGACAAACACAATCGAGATACTGTAATATACACAAGTGAATTTGTCGGCTATTGGAGCGGCAATGTTTCGAGCTTGTTTCATGAAGATGATCTGTACGAGGACCCGGCCTACGGGGCTCGCTCCGGCAGAAGCATTGGGCTGGGTCCTTCCACTGCTGGTTCGCTGACAAGGAGCCGGACCTCGCTTCTGCAAGAACTGGTGAGCGATCTCAGTTGCTTACATCAAAGAGCCTGGGGCACCGTGGCCGCAGGCCAAAGATGAATTCCGACCGGACCTGCCGGCCTGGCGCACTGCACATGCGCGCGGCCGGAAAGGGGCCGGGAGACGAGAACAAGGAGGACGGACCATGTCGAAGTGGTATGCGGACAATTCGCTTTCCATCGGCAGGACGCCGCTGGTCAAGATCAACCGAATCACCCAGGGCGCTGCGGCGACCGTCCTGGCCAAGATCGAGGGGCGGAATCCTTCCTATTCGGTGAAATGCCGCATCGGGTCGTCCATGATCTGGGACGCGGAGAAGCGCGGCGCGCTGAAGGCGGGCCGGAAAATCATCGAGCCGACCAGCGGCAACACGGGCATCGCGCTGGCGTTCGTGGCGGCGGCCCGCGGCTATCCGCTGACGCTGACCATGCCGGAGACGATGAGCGTCGAGCGCCGCAAGCTGCTGAAGGTGCTCGGGGCGCAACTGATTTTGACCGAGGGCCCGAAAGGGATGCCCGGCGCGATCGCGAAAGCGGAGGAGATCGCCGCCTCCGACCCGGCACGCTATTTCCTGCCGCAGCAGTTCAAGAACCCGGCGAACCCGGCGATCCACGAGGCGACCACCGGCCCCGAGATCTGGGACGACACGAGCGGCGCGATTGACGTCCTGGTCTCCGGCGTCGGCACGGGCGGCACGATCACCGGCGTGTCGCGGTTCATCAAGAAGACGAAGGGAAAGAAAATCACCTCCGTGGCCGTCGAGCCGGCCAAAAGCCCGGTGATCTCGCAGAAGCTCGCCGGCCAGCCGAACAAGCCGGCCCCGCACAAGATCCAGGGCATCGGCGCCGGCTTCGTGCCGGACGTGCTGGACCTGGGACTGGTGGACCGCGTGGAGCAGGTCAGCGACGAAGAGGCCATCGAGTTTGGGCGCCGGCTGGCGCGAGAGGAGGGCATCCTGTCCGGCATTTCGTCGGGCGGGGCGATGGCGGTCGCCGCGCGCCTGGCCCTCGACCCGGAGTTCAAGGGCAAGACCATCGTGGTCATCCTGCCCGATTCGGGCGAGCGTTACTTGTCAACGGCTTTGTATGACGGATTGTTCTAATGAGGGAGGCTCAGACGTGTCGCCCGAATACTCTGATAATGCTGCAGTGGAACATTTTCTGCGGATCCTCAGCCAGGTTGGTCTGGTCAAGGTCATCGGAAAAAGAAAGGGAGGGACTCCTGTGAGCGACGCACCACGACGTTTTGGCACTTTGGCCTTGCACGCCGGTCAGGAGCCGGACCCGACGACGACGGCGCGCGCAGTGCCGATCTACGCGACAACCAGTTACGTCTTCAAAAGCACCGAACATGCCGCCAACCTCTTTGCCTTGAGGGAGTTCGGCAACATTTACTCGCGCCTCATGAACCCCACCAATGACGTCCTGGAGAAGCGGCTCGCAGCGCTCGACGGCGGCGCGGCGGGTCTCGTCTTCGCCAGCGGCCAGGCGGCGATCACGGCGGCGATCCTGACGATTACCCACGCCGGGCAAAACTTCATTTCGGCGACGAGTCTGTACGGCGGGACGTGGACGCTCTTCACGCAGACCTTCCCGAAGCTCGGCGTCGAGGTGCGGTTCTTCGATCCCAGCAAACCGGAGACGCTCTCGAAGTTGGTGGACAAGAACACCCGCGCACTTTACCTCGAGACGCCGGGCAACCCCAAGAACGATATCCCGGATTACCGGAAGATCACCGACCTGGCGCACAAACACGGGATTCCGGTGATCGTGGACAACACCGTGCTGACGCCGGCGCTGTTCCGGCCCATCGAGCACGGCTTCGACATCGTGGTTTATTCAACGACCAAGTTCATCGGCGGCCATGGCGTGCACATCGGCGGCGCGATCGTGGACAGCGGCAAATTCCTGTGGGCGAAAGATCCGGCGAAGTGGCCGGAGTTCACCGCGCCGGACCCGGCCTATCACGGCATCATCTTCGAGGAGGCACTGCGGCCGATCGGGAACATCGCCTACATCATTTACATCCGAACCCACTGGCTGCGAGACACGGGCGGCAGCCAGAGTCCGTTCGCCTCGTTCCTCACGCTGCTGGGAGTCGAGACGCTGCACCTGCGGATGGAGCGGCACGTGAGGAACGCCCTCGCCGTGGCGCAGTTCCTCGAGAAGCATCCGGCGGTCGCCTGGGTGAACTATCCGGGCCTGCCCAACCATCCCGACCACGCCAACGTGAAGAAATACCTGCCCGACGGCGCCGGCGCGATCGTGGGATTCGGCATCAAGGGCGGCAAGGCGGCCGGCGTCAAGCTGATCAACAGCGTCAAGCTGTTCAGCCACCTGGCGAACATCGGCGACGCGAAGTCGCTCATCATCCATCCGGCTACGACGACACACTCGCAGCTCACGCCCGAGGAACAGGCGCAGACGGGCGTGACGCCGGAGTACGTCCGGCTGTCCATCGGCATCGAGGACATCGAGGACATCAAGGCGGACCTGGACCAGGCGCTGAAGGCGTCACAGAAGTAGCGCGATCTCGTCCTCGAACGGCCGTTCTTGACGACCGAGGACGAGGACGACGACGAGGACGATTCAGTAAACCTTGCGAAGGTTCGTGGTGCTCGAAAGGAACGACGCCGTTATGGCGAAAAGCGCTTTTGACAGCAGCGACAGCGTTCGCACGAGACGGCCGCTGAAGTACGCCTTGAAGGCGACGCTTCGCGGCGGCCTCGACCTCGAGATGGGCGGGCGCCTGGAAGATGTTTCGGTGACGTACGAGACCTACGGCCGGCTGAACCGGCGCGGCGACAACGCCGTGCTGATCTGCCACGCCCTCAGCGGCGATTCGCACGTGGCGCGGCATCATCGCCGGGACGATCCCGGCTGGTGGGACGTCGCCGTCGGTCCCGGCAAGCCCATTGACACCAACAAGTACTTCGTCATCTGCCCGAACGCCCTCGGCGGCTGCCGCGGCACGACCGGCCCAAGCAGCCGCAATCCCGCCACCGGCAAACCCTACGGCGCGGACTTCCCGACGATCACGACCGGTGATATCGTGCGAGTCCAGCGCCGGCTGGTGCAGCGCCTGGGCATTCGGAAACTGAGGGCGGTCGCCGGCGGCTCCATGGGCGGACACCAGGCGCTGACGTGGGCCACGCGCTTCCCGGACCAGGTTGAGGCGGTGGTGGCGTTGGCGACCTCGGCGCGGTTGACCGCACAGGCGCTGGCGTTCGACGTGATCGGCCGCAACTCCATCCTGCGCGATCCGCAATTCCACGGCGGCCAGTATTACGGCAGGGAAGGTCCGTCGGTCGGCCTGGCGCTGGCGCGCATGCTCGGCCACATTACCTATCTCTCGCCGCAAGCGATGGCGGAGAAATTCGAGGCGGACCGGCTCCGGCCGCGGAACGTGCCGACCGAGTTCGAGAAGCGGTTTTCGGTCGGCTCATACCTGGCGTACCAGGGCGACAAGTTCGTCGAGCGCTTCGACGCGAACAGCTACATCAAGCTCTCGCTGGCGATGGACCTCTTCAACCTGGGCGCGACGCCGGAGGAACTCGCGGCGAACCTCGGCCGGAGCCGCTGCCGCTGGCTCGTCGTCAGTTTCAGCAGCGACTGGCTCTTCCCGGCGGAGCAATCGCGCGAGATCGTCGAAACGCTCCTCTCGCTGAACAAGCCGGTCTCCTACTGCAATGTCACGAGTTCGTGCGGGCACGACGCGTTCCTGCTGCCGGACGACCTGCCGTTGTACGGCGAGATGGTCCGCGCGTTCCTCGATCCTCGCGGCCCGGCGCGCTCTGGGCGAGACGGGTTAGACGACGATTTCTACGCGCAGAGTCCGGCCAGCATCTTCCATCCGCAGCGGCTGGATTACGACCTGATTGCGGAGCTGATCCCGCCGTCGGCGAGCGTGCTGGACCTCGGCTGCGGGCGCGGCGGATTGCTGACGCGGCTGCGGAACCGCGGGAACGAGCGGCTGGCCGGGATCGAGCTGGACGAGTCGTCGGTGCTGGCCTGCTTCCGGCGCGGGCTGGACGTGACGCAGGCCGACCTCAACCACGGCCTGGCCGCGTTCAGGGAAGCGCAGTTCGATTTCGTGGTTCTCTCGCACACGCTCCAGGCGGTCCGCAACGTGGAGCAGGTCATCGCGGACATGCTGCGAGTCAGCGGCCGGTGCATCGTCAGCTTCCCGAACTTCGGCTATCACAAGCTGACGCGGATGCTCGTGCACGAAAGCCGGGCGCCTGAGTCGCCGGGGTTGCTCCGATACAAGTGGTACGACAGCCCGAACATCCGGTTCCTCACGATCCGGGACTTCGAGGAATTCTGCCGGGAGCACGGCATCACCATTCACCGGCGAATCGCGCTGGACACCGAAGCCGGCGTGCAGATTCGCCGCGACACCCACCGCCGGGCCGACATGGCGATCTTCGTCATCAGCCAGAAGGAGAAAGCCCCATGCGGGCCGTCGTGCTGCTTTCCGGCGGGCTGGACAGCCTCCTCGCCGCGCACAGCAAGGCGCGGGACCGGGGCGAGGTCCGCGTGCTCGTCAAGAGCGGCGGCCGAGCCGCGGCGGAGACGCTCACGGTCGCGCCCGCCGGCGCGGAGATGATCGCCGCGCTGCGGGCGGGTTCCTAGGGAGTCAAAGATGGTCTCTCAGAAATGCCAATACGCGCTCCGGGCGGTTTTTGAACTGGCCAAGCGCCACGGACAGGGTCCCGCGCGAATCAGCGATATCGCCCGCGCGCAGGCGATTCCGCCGCGCTTTCTCGAAGTGATCCTCAACCAGCTCAGGCAAGCGGGGTTCGTGGAATCGCGGCGCGGCAACGAAGGCGGCTATCTCCTGGCGCGCGCCCCGGAACGCCTGACGGTCGGCGAGATCATCCGGTTCGTCGAAGGGCCGATGCGCCCGGTGACGTGCACGCCCGATTCCACCGAAACCGTCTGCTCTCTCCACAGCCATTGCGTCTTCCTGCCGATGTGGGAGAAGATCCGCACGGCCATCTCGGACGTCTATGACCATACGACGTTCCAGGACCTGGTGGACGAAGAGATTCGGATGAGTTCGCACTACACGCCGACGTTCACGATCTGAGGGCCGCGCCTCCGGGTTCGAACAGCCTTCCTTTCGTGGATAATCCCTGCCGCGTAAAAGAGAAAGCCGTTCGACTCTCCACGGCCGAACGGCTTTTTCAGGGCGTGCGCTGTCGCGCCGGCTTGCTTACTACTGCATTTCATAAGTCCAAGTGGACTTATGAAATGCAGTACTCCACAGGGGCTTCGCCCCTATGGCGCTCCAAGACGCTCGTCGCAAGCTCGGCGCTGCGCCCGCTCGCGCCTGCGACTGTCGTGTCTTTACGCGTGCCAGTACGCGCTCATACTCTTCGCGCGGCACCCCCTTGGAGGGCCTCCCGCGGCCCTCCAAACCTCCCGCGCCGTACAGCGTTTCAGAAGTCCATACGGACTTCTGAAACGCTGTACTTACATGTGGTCGGCCAAGTCGCCCCATATCGTCTGAAGGTAGTCAATCTGGGACGCGTGGTTGCCCATGTGCATGCTCGGCAGGTTCACCCAAACAGCCATCGGCAATGGGCCGAATGGGCTGATCGGTGAAGCGGCGAAGCGCTCCGTTGTCAGCGTTGCGAGTGCGGCAACGACCTCTTCACACGAAGCTTTAAGCTGGCGAACGGCCTGGGCCCGGTTGCGGATCGTCGCCTCGAATTTCTGCGACAACGCGCGAATTTCCTCGGGCTTAGGCATTGGCGACATGGGCTCGCCGCGGAGCACCTTCGCGAGCATGCGGTTGGTCAGGCAGCAATGCGCCACGATGGCCAGCGGAGTTCGCGCGGTTTTCGAGGGCGACCATTTCAACTTGTTGTCCGGCACGAAGCTGAGGGTCTTGCGGAGCCGGTCGGCCGACGCCGTGGCGCGGGCCTGGCATTCGGCGACGGTGTCTTTAAGACGGGTACTCGCGGTTTTGGCCATGGCACATCATCCTCAATAATGTGGGCCGGCAACTGGTGCCGATTGTGGACGGTTCTCGTCTCATTGCGCCGTTGAGACGCCCCGTGAACGATTCTCTCATATAAAGTATACCACAGCTCATGAAGCTGTCCAGCGGCAATTTCAAAACCGCGGCGCGAGATGGCTGCGCCGACGATGCGCGTGGCTTCTATTGATCTTCGTGTAAGAAAAGGAAAGGTCTCTCGCCAAGACGCCAAGAGCGCCAAGAACAAAGAACAACATAATCAGGCTGCTTTTTACTCTTTGCGCTCTTTGCGTCTTGGCGAGAGCGTTCTTTTATTTATGCGAACACCAATAGTGAAGAACGGTCGAAGCGAGCGGCATTCGATGGTGTCCTTGAGATTGCCGCCGCCCGGCTTCGGCAATTCTTCCAGGTCTTTCAAGTCCTGATCTCTGCCGCTGGCCCTTCGCTCAGAGATGCCCGGCGAATTCCCCGAATTCCCCATTTCATCCGCCCCGCGCCTGCCGAAGGAGTCTCAGAAACTCCGGGTCCGGATGACCGCCCGCCATCTCCAGCGCCTTCAAATCGGCCAGGGCCTTGTCGTACTCCCTCATCAGAAAGTACGCCAGCGCGCGGTTGTTGTGCACCTCGGCGAAATCCGGGTTCAGCGCGAGGGCGGTGTTGTAATCGCCGATGGCGAGATCGAGCCGGCGCATATGGAGATAGGCGTTGCCGCGGTTGTTGTAGGCCTGAGAAAGGTCCGGCTTTAGCGCGATGGCCTTGTCGTAATCACGAATGGCAAGGCCGTATTGCCGCATGCGCGCGTAGGCGCGGCCGCGATCGTTGTAGGCGACGAAATCATCCGGCTTCAATTCAACGGCCCGATCGAAGCACTTGACCGCCTCGGAAAGGAGTTCGGCGACTTTAATGGGGGAACTTTCCTGCATGCTCTTGTCAACGAGGACGTCGCCGAGGTTGTCCTGCGCGATCGGAGCGGAAGGGTTCTTGGCAATCGTGTCGCGCCAGAGGGTTTCGGCATCACGGTACGCGGCGGTCTGTCGCCACGTGAGCGCACCGCACGCCGTTACCGCCGCCGCGCAGAGGAGGATGGCCGGTATTCCCCGGGCGGGACGCCACGCTGCAACGGTCGCAGCCGCCAGCACAATCAGGCCGATGCCGGCCAGGTACTGGAAATGGTCTGCCACGAACGAGTAGCGCATCGGAAAGACGTTGATGAATCCGAGCGCGGGGCTCAGCGTCAGCGTGAAGAAAAGCGCGGCGGCAAGCGGTCCCCGGCCCAGCCGATGGCGCAGAAGCCAGAGCGCCGCCAGGACGGCCAGCGCCGCGATCGGGAAGAGATACTGCCATGCGACGCGCGCGTCAACCTCCCAGCGCGGGTAGACGAACGTGAGCGAGACCGGCCAGGCCAGCTTGACCGCGTAAAACCAAAGCGCCCGCCCGGCGATCAGAGAGCGCTGGAGGAACGAGAGGTTCCAGTCCTCTCCGCCCCCTCCGGCAACAAGGCGGCTTTCCATGGCGACCGTGTTCAGCGCGAGCAGCATGCCGAGGATGAAGAACGGCGCGAGGGTCAGCGCTTCCTTCCGGGAAACGCGGCCTTGCCTCCACCAGAGGATCAGCAGGATGGCCGCCGGCAGCGAACAGGTCACCGTCTTGCTGAAAAGGGCGCAGGCAAACAGCAGCAGCGACCCGGCATAGAGCGTCCATCGGCGCCTGCCGGACTCTGCGCCGGTGTAGAATTTCAGGCCCGCCCAAAGCGCCGCCAGGTAGAAGACGCCGGAAAGGACGTTCTTCAGTTCGGTCACCCACGCCACTGACTCGACCTGCACCGGATGGACGGCAAAGATGAGGGCGGCCGCCCACGCGCCGGGCACGCGGAGGAACGCCAGAACTCGCCAAAGGAGCACCGCCCCGACCGCATGCAACAAGATGTTGACCGCGTGGTAGCCGGGTGGACGGAGGCCCCAGAGGCGGTATTCCAGTCTCAACGTTGTGAAGACGAGGGGATAGTACTGCGGCGTGCTCCCGGGGTGGAACCAGATGCGGCTCAGGCCGTCGGGCGCCGTCAGGACCGGGTTGTCCGTGACGTAGGAATCATCGTCCCAGATAAAACCGGCCCCGATCGCCGGGGCGTAAGCAGCCGCCGTGACGGCCACGATGACGATCGCCGGGAGAACTCGCCAAAGCCATGTGCGGCGGCCGTCCGAGTCACTGCTTATGCGGGCGTCAAGGGACTGGCACATGCCTAGGGCTGCCGGAACCGGGGACGTTTTTGCGATCCCCGCTCGGGAAAGTGTCCCGTGCTCTCGGAAACAAGCGGCATTCTACGGGCCGGCCGGACGGCTGTCAACGCAATGGCTCTGCCGAAAAATCACTTGACGAGCGCTACCTCGAGTGTCAGAATCGTGCAGGGATTTCGTCGCGCAATCTTTGGCTGAGTACCCATGATCTCCCGCCCCACCTCCGGCAAGTTCTCGGCTTGGTGGTGGTTTCTCGCCGTACTTGTACCGATCATGTTGCTGCTGAAGCTGCCGTCGCTCGTAAGCCAACAACACCTTGACAGCGATGAGCAGATATACCTCGCGCTGTCCGACAACCTGTACCATAACGGGCGTTATTCGCTGCAAGGCACGCCGCTCCTGAGGCAATTGTCGCCGGGCATTTACGACAAGCCGCTCTTCCATCACCCCCCTCTCTATCCGATGCTGATCGGCCCGCTGAGCGTGAAGTATTCACCTTCGGCAGCGGTGATCTTGTCCTGGCTGGGCCACGTGCTGGTGGTGCTGGCGGTATTCATCATACTGCGGCGCGTGCTGGGGCCGGACCGACAGGCGGTGATCGTCCTCGTGGCGGCGCTGGCGGCGTTCGACCCGCTGATGTTCTTCACGTCGCAAAAGATCTGGTTGGACTCGCTGCTGGCCGGCTTGGCGGGGATGTCGGTCGCGCTATTCCTGCTGGCCACGGAAGCAGAGAGGCCGGCCGGCAAGGGATGGTGGTCGGCGGCGGCAGGGGCGGCCTTCGGGCTGGCGGTGCTGGTGAAGCTGCCCGCGGCGATGACGGCGCTGGTGATGCCAGCCTTGTATCTTCGGAAACATGGGACGAATGATCGCCGGCATCTCATCCGCTACTTGATCGCGTTCTCGCTCCCCGCGCTGGTCCTGACAGCGCCGTGGTTCATCAAGTTCTATTCGGTGTACCACGTTCTGATTCCGGGATGGGTGGCGCCGGACGCGTGGCTGATCCGCAACAATCCATTCATCCGAATGGTCATGGATCGGCCAATCTACTACTTCTTCAAGGAGTTTTTCCTGCTGGCGCCGGTCATGCTTCTGTCCTTCGTGTGTCTGGCGCTGAGTTTCCGGCCGCCGACGCCGCTGGAGTTCGTCATGGGTGGGTGGATGCTCTACGTCCTGCTCTTCCTCACCTGCCTTGCGGCATTTTCCGGTTATACGTATCAGATGCGCCTGATCACGATGGCGTGCGCCCCCGCTTACGTCTTCCTGGGACTATCGTTGGATCGCGCAAATGTCTTCGGACGGCCCACGCTGTACCTGCTGTGCCTCGTCGGCCTGGCTGTCAACGCGATGACGTGCCTTCTCTGGGGTCTTCTCAACTACCAGGCGGCGGACGTCCTGAGCCTCGTTGAGACGCTGGTGCGTATCTCGTAGGCGTGGATCCCGAGAATCCCATCTGCCTGCGAGTAACACAAGACCGCCCACGACCTGATCGGTGTCAGCGACGTGCGCGAGGTGTCGCACCCTATTGACTGCGCCAACCAGCCGGCCTACACTAGGGCACGCCGGGGCTTCGGGTCAAGGGATAGGTTTCGCTGCCCGGACAAGCGAAAAGGCGCGTCATGCGAACCGCGCGCGCAAGTCGAATCGGTCTGGTTTTCGGTCTGCTCATTTCGGGGCTGACCGCCGCAGCCGCAGGCGGCACCGACAATGCCCAGGAGGAAAACCTGGGGACGCTCCCACCGATGCTCAACCCCGTCTTCAGCAAGGGCAGACTCCATATCGCCTACGTGACGCAGAAGCGGTCGAGATTCAGTGTCCTCGTGGACGGCCAGCTCGGACCGGAGTATGACGACATCATGAATGGCGGCCTCGTCTTCATCCCGGCGGGGAAGGGCGTCGCATACGTCGCCAAGCAGGGATCCCGTCCTGGCGAAACCGGGAAGGAAGTGAAATGGCTCGTCGTCCTCAATGGCCAGCCCGGGGCCGGGTATGACGATATCATGAACGGCACGCTGGTCTTCAGCCCGGACGGGAAGCGCGTCGCTTACGCCGCCAGGAAGGGGAAGAAGTGGCTCGTCGTCCTCGATGGCCACCCCGAGCCCGAGTATGACGATATCATGAAAGGCACGCCCGTCTTCAGCCCGGACGGGAAGCGCGTCGCTTATGCCGCCAGGAAACTAGCCCATTGGCTCGTCGTCCTCGATGGCCGCCCCGGGCCGGAGTACAACGTGATCATGGCGGGCACGCCGGTTTTCAGCCCGGACGGGACGCGCGTCGCCTACGCGGCCCGGAAGGGAGGGAAGTGGTTCGTCGTCCTCGATGACCACCCCGAGCCCGAGTACGACGCGATCATGGCCGGCATGCCGATCTTCAGCCCGGACGGGAGGCGCATCGCTTACGCCGCCGCGAAGGGAGAGAAGTGGCTCGTCGTCCTCGATGGCCAGCCCGGGCCCGAGTATGACGATATCATGAAGGGCACGCCGCTCTTCAGCCCGGACGGGACGCGCTGCGTTTACTGCGCCAAGAAGGGAGAGAAGTGGCTCGTCGTCCTCGACGGCCAGCTGGGGCCCGAGTACGACGATATCATGAAAGGCACCCCGCTCTTCAGCCCGGACGGGAAGCACGTCGCTTACGCGGCCTGGAAGGGAGAGAAGTGGCTCGTCGTCCTCGATAGCCACCCCGAGCCCGAGTATGACGATATCATGAAAGGCACCCCGCTCTTCAGCCCGGACGGGACGCGCGTCGCTTACGCGGCCAGGAAGGGAGAGAAGTGGCTCGCCGTCCTCGATGGCCGCCCCGAGCCCGAGTATGACAATATCATGAAAGGCACGCCGGTTTTCAGCCCGGACGGGAAGCGCTGCGCTTACGCGGCCGAGAAGGGGGAAAATTGGCTCGTCGTCCTCGATGACCACCCTGAGCCCGAGTATGACGCGATCATGGCGGGCACGCCGGTCTTCAGCCCGGACGGGAAGCGCTGCGCCTATTGCGCCAGGAAGGCAGGCCATTGGTTCGTCGTCCTCGATGGCCACCCCGGGCCCGAGCATGCCGCGATCATGACGGGCACGCCGATCTTCAGCCCGGACGGGAAGCGCTGCGCTTACTGCGCCAAGAAGGGAGAGAAGTGGTTCATCGTCCTCGACGGCCAGACCGGGCGGCAGTACGACGGAATCATTGGCCTGTCGTTCCATCCCGACGGTGTCCTGGAGGGCCTCACGATCCGCAGCGACGCGCTTTACCGGGTGAAGCAAGGTCCCTGACCGCTCCAGGTGAAAATCCGGACCTCTGTCAGCGAACTTTTGCTGGACGACCAGCGATGGAGAAGGCTCCGTGACTCAGCGGCACAGGGCTTCTTCAAAAGAATGGTCGGGGCGACCAGCACAAGTTTGAACCATCGGCCCCCACCCTCGCGCCTTTCCTGGCCTCCTTCGCCTGGCGCAAATCCGAACCGTCGTCCGACTTTATCGCCGCTGTCTTCAGCGATTTGCCCGTAGCTTTCTCGATACGCGTCTTTGCCGAACAAGAGCAATGAAGCGATTGACGGTCGGCACATGGTCCAGATACGCCGATGCTGTATGCCGCTCGAAGCCAAAGCGCGAATACAACCGTTCCGTTTGCCTCAAATGCACGTCCGTAGTGAATGAGTACGGACGAAGTTCTTCCACCTTCTTAAGAAGCATCTTCAAGAGCGTCGTGCCAATGCCTCGTCGCCGAAACACATGATCAACAAGCAGGGTCTCAACGCTCGTAGTGAAAATTCCATCACCGTATAGGGTTCCTATACCGATGGCCTTCCTGCCCGACCATGCTGTGGCGACGAAGAGCGCACGCGCGACATACTGCTCAGTGTCGCGGCGCGTGTGCCAGTCCTTCCATCCGTTGCGGAGAAAGAGTTTATGGACAGCGCCAATCGAAATACTTTTCGAGCGCTCATAGCGGACTTCGCCGTTCACCAATCCGGTTGCCTCCCCTGCAAGTCTGAACCATTCACGGCAACATGATCCGTTATCGGCCGACCGGCTATTCTCTCGCCGTTCCCCTCTGTCGTTCAATTACAACTCTATGCAAGGCACGACGCAATATGCCGTTCAGGCACACCTCACGCTTCGCATTCACCCGATCCAACGAAATCGTATTCGGCAAAATCGCAAACGGGGCGGTAGCCGATCCTCTGGTAGATGCTGTTCGAGGTCGGATTCGCCAAATCGGTGAAAAGGAAGCAGAATGTTCGTCCCGAGTCCAGCATCCGCTGGCTGACCGAGGCGACCAGGGCCGATGCATAGCCATGGCATCTGTGCTCAGGCGGCGTATAGACGGCGCTGATTCGAATGCCGTTGGGAGTCGGCCCTGCAACGTGCGCCATTGAGACGGGGGCTGGGGTGCGCCAGAGAAACGTCTCGCCATCCTGAATCCGCTGCCGCACACGTTCCGGCGTTGCGGGAACGTGTGCGCGGACGCTGGTGGAGAATCCGTCGTTCCACTCGCGAAGCAGATCAAAGTCACTCATCCCGGCCGTCGCCATTCGACCAGGAACGTCGCCTGGGTGAATCACTTTCTTGAGTTGGTAGATACGCATCGCGTGTCCCAGGCGGAACGTATGGCCACTCCGCCGGCTCCACTGCTCGGCGAACTGCTCGGCGGTCTCTCTTGGCGCCACGACGCCAGGTATTGATAGTCCCTCCCGGCGCAGGCCAGAGGCGACTTCTTCAACGGCGGTCGCCGTCATCTGCGTAAGCAGCAGCCGGTGCGGGGGTGTGATGGCAGCAGCCGCCACAACGCGCCCATCCGCCTCGACCGTCCAGAAGCCGGGTCGCCCCGTCCCTCCAACGGACTCGACGCTTGCCCCCTTCGCCAGTTGGCCGATAATTCCGATCAGCAGATTGTTCTCCGCCTCCCGCGCGATGAGAAGAGGCCAGATTCGGGTGCGGAACTCCCCCGCCTCGGCATATCGAACCAGCTTCATGCGAAATGCCCTTTCCTCATCTGCTGATCTTCGCGGCCGAGGAGTGACGGGAAGGGTAGTCCCGGAAAGCGCGACTCAATTCCGGCGCACCGTTTGCCAATCCAGCTGCCATCCCTGCGAGCTTAAAGCGCAGCGTATTCCGGGGATAATACATCAATTGTTGCTCTTCCTCGCCCGCCCCTTCAGCCATCAGCCACTACCAGAAGCGCTTCCCCGCGAATGCATGGCCGGATCCGAATATCAGGTATCGCTCGAACGCTTCGGCCTTCACGTCGTCTTCGAACCGGATTACCACGACAGGCTCATACACGGGTGGTGTTTTGAGTGGCGAGGTATTGGCCTGGCCATTCTCCGAATGGATCTGTTCGTGGCGGTCAGAGGCCTCCGGCGCTCCCCTCTTCTGTCAGCGGAAGTACTAACGCACGTCCGCGATGAGCATGGGCAAGGACATGAGCTTCTGCCGGATGGGATCAAATATCAGACCGAGGTTCTCCAGCGTGGTTACGCCGAGGAGCGTGCTGTCGCCTTTCTCGCCAAAGAGCACGACGCAGGTGGCTGACTCTGCGTTCAATCTAATGCGCGCTTCGCCTGTGCGCCGTCTGACGGGCTGTCCGTTGGCGAGGAAGAACGTCCGCTTGCCGGTCGGGGCGATCCCCAGGGCCTTGAGCTCCGCCGCGGGGATCACCGTATAGACGGCCCCGGAATCAACAAGAAATCTCAGCGTCTTCTCCCGCTTCAGGTCGAATGGGTTTGCCACTGAGGCCATTATATTCGTCAGGCCCATTTGCATTCCTTTCGTCGCACCGGCAAACCACCTCTGACTCGCCTTCCGCCTTGATTGTACCACATCTTGACGGCAGGCATACTACGAAGCTCTCCCGCAGTTGCGGGAAGAGCGAAGGAGGGTGGTCGGGGCAACTGGCGTATGTTTGAACCGTTAGCGACTTTAAGGTTCATACGTTCTGCTTATCGGTCGGGCTTCCGACGCTGTCCCAGGACGTTGCGGATGAAGACTTCCTTGCTGGCAGTGTATGAGGGTCGGTCTGTTGGGAATTGCCCGGCGAGGGATGTTTTGAGTTGGGCGTATTGCTCGCGAAGGGACGCATCTGTTCGAAGTGTGTCACGGAAGTCGAGATACTCCTGCCATTGTGGGTCATCGCGCTGGAGTGCGTGGAGGTGAACCAAGCGCACGTCCGGAACGGACTCCCTGAGAAAGAGATGCCCGCCGTCGCGCCCGGCATAGCCTCTATATATGTAACCTAAGGAGGACAGACGTTCTGCCAGACGGGGGATCAGCGATGTTGAGGCGACCGCAACAGCAATGTCGAGTATGGGCTTGGCAGGAAGGTCTCTCACAGCCGTGCTGCCGACATGCTGAACGTCCTCGATCAAATCGCCCGCGCAGGCGACCAGCCGCTTAGCCTCGATAACAAATGCGTCCGCCCAACAAGGCTGGTGATCCCTCAACAACACGGAGCCCCGTTTGAGACCCAGCATGCTCTGTGGATCGGACACCGCATCAAAATCCACGTTCGGCAATCAGTCGCCTCCATTGCAAGTTTGAACCGTCGGCAGGCATTGTAACTCGTTGGCAGAACGGAAGAAAGACCTGCGCCGCATGGGCGCAGGTCTTTTCAGGAAGAATGGATCGGGGCGGCAGGATTTGAACGGCCAGCGGCGCGCGCTAGGCGTTCTTGCAGGCGGAGCGGGTGGAGAGGCCGGCGAGGAAGACTTCCAGGCGCTGGTTCATGCCCGGCTCGCCGTCGTAGAAAAGGCTGACGATCGGGACGCCGGTCTGCGCCTGGATCTCGCGGCAGAGCGCCGAGGTGATCGTGCCGGGCATGCAGCCGAACGGGGCCACGTTGACGATCAGCGACGCGCCTTGCCGGGCGAAGATCACCGCCCGGCCCAGCGTGATCAGCGCCTCGCCCGAGAAGTTCATCGGCAGGAATTTCCTGCCCTCGGCGACGACCTCCTGGATCGGCGGCTCGCGGCGGTCGTCCAGGAACGGCGAGGCGATCCGCGCGGCCTCGTGCTCCTGCCGTTGAATGAAGAAGTTCTTCAGGTGCGCCGCCGCCAGGCCGGGCAGGTCCAGCGGCCGCCGCCCGGCGACCCACCGGTGGAACTCGGCGGTGTACAGCACCCATTCGCCCAGCGGCGCCAGCCACGCCTCGCCGCCGAACCGTTCGATGGCGCGGATGACTTCGTCGTTGGAGAAGACGTCGCAGCGGACGTAAATCTCGCCGACGATCCCAACGAGCGGGCGCGTGCCGAGTTTCTCGGCGGGCACCGCCGCGATGCGCCGGATCGCCCGGCCGAACGCGGGCCGGAAATTCCGCCCCTTCGCCATGATCCGCGCGACTTCCTCGACCCCCTCGTGCATCGCGCGGTCGGTGGCGCCGCGTTCCTTCTCATACGGGCGCACTTTGCAGGCGGCCTTCCAGATCGTGTCGGCGCAGAGGATGCCGTGCCAGAGCATCTGCCGCGCCTTCTGGCTGAGGCCCTGGTACGAGTTGCTGCAGCTCGGCGAGAGGATGGCGACCTCGCCCAGGCCGAGCCGGTTGACCACCAGCCGCTGGAGGACGTTGTACTGTCCGAACCGGCACGGGCCGTCGGAACTGGGCATGAAGAGGGCGTTGTCCTTCGGGTCGAGTCCGCGCGAGCGCATGACCTGGACGAACGCGCCGGTGGTGCAGGCGGTCGGCAGGCATTCGCTGCCGCGCGTGAGCGAGCGGCCCGTCTCGAACGCCTCGTGCGTCTCCGGCGGGAGCGATTCGGCGCGCTCGAACCCGGCCGCGCGCAGCCCCGCCGCGAAGAGCGGGCCGCCGATCGGGTGCATGTTCGGCAGCCAGAGCGTCCGCTTCCTGAGCTGCTCGATCGGCGCCTCCGGAACCGGGACGCGGAAGGGGGGCTGCTCGCGCGGCGTCCAGGCGCGGATGACGTCGAGGAACGCCTCGATGCGCGTGAGGTACCCGGCGTCGCCGCCGTGCTCGTCGAGCTCCAGCGCCAGGAACGGCTTCGCCCCCATCATCTCCTCGGCGAAGCTCAGCAGGAAGCTGTCCGGCCCGCAACCGAAGTTCGTGAAGTAGATGCCGTAGAGGTTCGGATGATGCCGGACGAACTCCGCCGCCGCCAGCATCTGCTGGCCGTACGCCCAGAACATGTTGCCGAAGTACGGGTGCAGCTTCTCGATGTCGTACGGCAGCATGTCCATCGGGATCACCGTCAGGCCGAGGTCGGCGATCTTCTGCGGCAGGGCGAGGTTCGCGCCGAGGTCGAGCGTGTTGTACGGCCGGCCGAGGATGACGATCGCCGGCTTGCCGCTCGCCTCGACTTCCTTGAGGATGCGCGCGCCCTCCTCGCGGTTGCGGCGCTCGAACTCCGCCTGCGCGGCCTGCGCCTGGCGCCAGGCCTTGCGGATCTGCGCGCGCCCGACGCCCAGGCGGCCGGCGAGACCTTTCTCCAGCTCGGCGAGCTGCATCCTCAGCCCGAGCGAAAAATCCACCACCGGAGTCAGCAGCCGCGAGGCGTCCACCCCATGCACCGCCAGCGCCGAACGTTCCACGCTCGGGAAGGCCTGCACGTACGGGCAGAAATAGCTGTTCGAGGTCCTCGGGTTGCGCTGGGTGCAGATCGCGTGCGGCATGAAGATGAAGTCCACCTCCTTCCGCCGCGCCAGCGATGCGGCCTGGCCCTGCGCGACCTTGATGGGGAAGCAGAAGTCCGCCGCGGAAAGCTCGTTGCCGAGCCGGACGGTCTCCGCGTCGGTCCGGCCGGAGAGCGCCACCTTGAAGCCGAGCCGGCGGAAGAACTCGCGCCAGAGCGGGTAGAGGCTGTACGTGGTCAGACAGCGCGGGATGCCGATCGTGCGCGTCTCGGTCCCCTTCGGCGGGTCGCCGGTCTCATGGAAGAGCAGGCCGAGGCGCTTCCGGAACGGCGCGAACTCGCGGTGGACGCGCACGCGCTCCTCGCCCGGGTCGCGGCCGCACATGTAGCCCCAGCTCGGCGCGTCGGATTCTCCCTCGATCTCGGCGAACGTGATCTTGCAGTGGTTCGCGCAGAGGGTGCACGGCTCGCTGCGCAGGCCGATGTTGCGGCGCGAGAGATCGAGCCCCTTGAACCGGCTGGCCTTGCCCTCCATGGCGCGCTTCACCAGCAACGCCGCGCCATAGGAGCCCATCACGTGGCAGTAGGGCGAGACGACCATCTCGACGTTCATCAGGTTCTCGAACGCCGCCACCAGCCCCTTGTTGCGCGCGGTGGCGCCCTGGAAGAAGATGCGCTCGCGGCTCACGCGCCGCCGCCCGACCACCTTCGTGAAGTAGTTCTTCACCACCGAACAGAGCACGGCCGCCATGCACTCCTCGCGCGTGTACCCCTGCCGCAGCAGGCGGTCCACGTCCTGCTCCATGAACACCGTGCAGCGGTCGGAGGTGACCGGCGGGGCGATGCCCATGACCACATCGCCGATCTCTTCGAGCTTGAGGCCCAGTTTCTTGGCCTGCTCCTCGACGAACGAGCCGGTGCCGGCGGCGCAGACGTAGTTCATGTTGCTGTCGAAGATCCGCCCGTCCTTCGCGCAGATGTACTTCGAATCCTGCCCGCCGATCTCGAAAATCGTGTCCACCTCCGGGTCCACGTGCGCCGCCCCGCTCAGGTGCGCGGTGATCTCGTTCACGACCAGGTCGGCGCCGATGACGTGTCCGACGAGCTTGCGGCCGGAGCCGGTGGTGCTCGCGCCGAGCACCTTCACCTGGGCGTTGCGGCGGCGGCCCAGTTGCTCGATCGCGGCGAACAGCCTCTTGGTCGCCTGGATCGGGTCGCCCGAGGTCCGCCGGTAGATGTCCGCAAGCACGTTCTCATCGGCGTCCATCAGCACGACCTTGGTGCTCGTCGAGCCGACGTCAATGCCCAGGTAAACGGGGACAGTCCTGGCGTCAGGCCAGGCCGTGACGCGCACCTCGTTGCCGGAATCGTCCGTGTAGGCCTCGGCGATGTCGAACGAGGGATACCGCGTCTTGCGGAACTCCAGCCGCGGGCGGCGGGGCGCCTCGGCGGCGCGCTGGCCGGTGTCGCGCAGCGAGCCGATCGTCGCGGACAGGTCGTCCACGTGGCCGTTGGTCAGCTGCGCCGCGCCGACCGCGCACGAGTAGGCCGCGTCGTCGAACGTGTGCACCAGGTCGCCGTACCGCGCCTTCAGCCAACGCAGCACCTCCTGGTTCTGCGACACGCCGCCGGTCAGCACCGTCAGCCCCTTCAACGGCCGGCCGCGCAGCAGCGTATTGAGGAACGTCCCGGTCATGCTCTTGCACAGCCCGCACCAGAGCGCGGCCTTGTCGTAGCCCTCCTGCTGGCGATGGATCAGGTCGGACTTGGCGAACACCGAGCAGCGCGTCGCGATCGGGGGCGGCGCGTCGTGGTGCGCGAAGTCCTTCATCTCCTCGTACCGGATCCCGAGCCGGTCGGCCTGCTGATCGAGGAACGAGCCGGTGCCCGCCGCGCAGAGCGAGTTGGCGCTGTAGTCCATGAAATTGCCGGCGGCGTCGAGCTGGATCAGCGTCACCGACGAGCCGCCCACGTTGATCACGTTGCGCACGTCGGGGAACCGTTTGCGGACCGCCTTGATCTCCGCGTTGACCAGGTCCACCGGAACCAGGTTCAGCCCGCCGGCCACCAGGTGCGCGTAGGCGCCGGTGATCCCGACGGCGACGGGCCCTTCGATGTTCAGCCGGCGGAACTCCTCGCCGACGACGCTCACCGGGTTGCCGTGATGCCGCCGCGCCACACGGTGCGTCACGCGGCCTTCGGGATCGAGGACGACGGCCTTCACGAACACGCCGCCGACGTCCAGGCCCACGCGGGAGATAGACGATGCCATGCGGACTTTCTTCGTTGGGGAAGTTCGCCGATGATCCGGAACATTCACGCCCGCCTCAAGGCAATAAACCATTATATTCTCGGACGGCTCGGCAGTCAACATCCGCGGAACGCGCAGAGTGCGTACAGCAAAGCGCAAAGCGCCAAATGCAAAATCAACGGCAACGGCCAGATTGCGCGCAGCGGCGCGTTTGCTCGGTCAAAGCCCGCTCCGCTTTCAATTTTGCACTTTGCACTTTGCACTTTTCATTCTTCACTCCTCCCGGCCGCTTTCTTTGCGCGCCCGGTGGTGATAAAATCCGTTCTTCCCGAATCAGCGTTGAGCATCTCCATCGGAGGCATCATGGGCGGTTTCTTTGCGGTCGCGTCCAGGTCGGACTGCGTGTCGGACCTGTTCTACGGCACGGACTACCACTCGCACCTGGGCACGCGGCGCGGCGGCCTGGCGGTGCGCTCGAACGGCGGCGCCGCGCGGTTCATTCACGACATCACCGGCACGCCGTTCCGGTCGAAGCTCGAGCCGGACCTGCCGAAGCTGCGCGGGCGCTGGGGCCTCGGCATCATCAGCGACTACGAGGACCAGCCGCTGATCATCGGCTCGCACCTGGGCCAGTACGCGATCGTGACCGTCGGCCGCATCCTCAACGCCGACGCGCTCGCGCGGCAGGCTTTCCGCCGGGGCCTGACGCATTTCTCGGAGATGAGCGGCGGCCAGATCAACCCCACCGAGCTCGTCGCCACGCTCATCAACCAGGAGGCGAGTTTCGAGGAGGGCATCCGCCGCGCCCAGGAGACGATCGAGGGTTCCTGCTCGATGCTGCTCCTGACCGAGAAGGGCATCTACGCCGCGCGCGACCGCCTGGGCCGCACACCGGTCGTCCTCGGCGCGCGCTCCGGCGCCTGGGCCGCCGCGCTCGAGAGCTGCTCCTTCCCGAACCTGGGCTTCGAGCACGAGCGGGACCTCGGCCCCGGCGAGGTCGTCCTGATGACCGAGGAGGGCGCCGAAACCGTCCGCCCGCCCGGCGACCGGATGCAGATCTGCACGTTCCTCTGGGTGTATTACGGCTATCCGGCCTCGAACTACGAGGGCGTCAATGTCGAGATCGCGCGCAACCGCTGCGGCGCGGCGCTTGCGAAAGACGACGCCGTCGAAGTGGACTTCGTCGCGGGCATCCCCGATTCCGGGACGGGCCACGCCCTCGGCTACGTGAACGCGCGCCGGCTGGCGTATGAGCGCCCGTTCGTGAAGTACACCCCCACCTGGCCGCGCGGCCTCATCGGGCAGGACCAGTCGCTCCGGGACCTGGTCGCGCGGATGAAGCTGATTCCGGTCGCCCAGATCATCCGCGGCAAGAGGATGCTCTTCTGCGAGGACTCGATCGTGCGCGGCACGCAACTCCGCGGCGCGATCCAGCGGCTCTACGATTGCGGCGCGCGCGAAGTCCACATGCGCGTGGCCTGCCCGCCGCTGGCCTACAGTTGCAAGTTCCTGAACTTCTCCCGTTGGCGCTCGGAGCTCGACCTGGCCGCGCGGAAGGCGATGAAGGAGTTGACCGTCGGCGCCGAGCCGGACCTGCGCGAGTGCGTGACCTGCGGGTCGGAGAAGAACCGCGCCGTGGTCGAGCGCGTCCGCCAGATGCTGCGCCTGACCTCGCTGAAGTACCAGCGCCTCGAAGACCTCGTCGCCGCCGTCGGGCTGCCGCGAGAGAAGCTGTGCACGTACTGCTGGGACGGAGCTGAATAATTGCCGATTGCCGACTTGTCCGCCGGAGGCGGATTGCCGAATTTTGAAGGCGGGAGGGTGACATGGATCGGGACGGGAGCGGGTCGAACTGGCTGATCGGCGCGCTGGGCATGGCGCTGGGCGCGGGGGTGGCGGTGCTGGTGCCGCTCGTCGTGCTCAAGTACGGCGTCGGAGTCGGCATGGGCAGCTTCGCCGCGACGATCCTATCGCTCTGCGGCATCACCGGCGGGGCGATCATCGCCGTCGCGTCGGCCTTCTTCGCGCTCGTGATCCCGAAAAAGGACGGCGAGTGACGAGCGCTGAATACTGAGTACTGAATTCCGAGCGGTTCACAACACTCAGCACTCACTATTCAGTACTCAGTATTCTACACTCGTCGTCCTGTCCGCCTTAACTCTTCGGCGTGTACTGCGCCAGGTCGGCGATCCCCATCGCCTCTTCGATCTGCGCCACGCGCGCCACGGCTTTCTCGAAGCCTTCCGGCCCGAGCGTCTCCCGCTCGCGGTCCTCGAATTGGTCGGCAAGCCTGGCGAATTCCTCGGCCGGCGTCGCCTCGCGGAGCGCCGGGAACGCCACCGTGTCCTCGCGCGCGTAGTGCGGCCGGTACATGCGCGCGAAACTGCGCATCAGCGCCGCCAGCTCGCGGCGCAACTCCGGCACATTGAACGGCCGCGGTTCGAGCCGCTTCAGGATTTCATCGGTCACGCCGCGCCCGGCCTTGTGCTGCGCGCGGAGGATCGCCGTCAGCGGCGCCAGCCTGCCGGCCTTCTCGAGGCGAGGGAACACATCCGACTCTTCCTGTTTCTCGTGGTAATCCTCGACGAACGCGCGGACGATCATCGCCGCGCCGAAGAGGTTCTCCGGCAGCAGCGCGTCATGCGCCTCGAGGCGGCGAATGCCTTCCTCGTAGATCAGCAGAACGCGCTCGAGCACGCCGTGCTCGCGCATCAGGTCCTCCGTCGCCGTAACGCCCTCTTCGCCCTCCTTGACCTCCTTCTCCTGCGTCCTACCCGCGATGCACTTGCAGCCGGTCAGCAGCAGCCCTGCGCCCGCCGCCCCCGCAACGGCGAGAAAATCACGCCGCGTCCGACGCGCCTCAGCATCCATGGCCCGCCGCCTTTCAATAAATGCCCCTCCGGCATTCGGAAATCCGCCTCCGGCGGACAAGTCGGCAATCCCTATCTCGGCGTCGCGTCCGGCAACCCGCCGTCCACCGGGATTGTCGCGCCGGTGGTCGGCGTGCGGCGGGCGACGAGGAACAGCACCGCCTCCGCCACGTGTTGCGCCGTCACGCGCGCCTTCAGCAGGTTCCGCTTTCGATAGTACTCCTGCAGGCCCTTCTCATCCATCCCCTTGTCGCGCATCCGGTCGGGACCGATGGCTTCCCAAAGGCCGGACTTGCGGTCGCCGTCGGCGAACACCGCGTCCGGCGCGACCATGTTCACGCGCACGCCGAACTCCGCCATCTCCAGGCTGGCAATACGCGCGAGCTGGTGCGCCGCCGCCTTCGTCGCGCTGTACGCGCCGAACCGCGCCCCCGGGCTGAAGACGTTCTTGGTCGAGATCAGGACGATGTCCCCGCCGGTGCCCTGGAGCCGCATGCGCCGGCCGGCCTCGGCGAGCGTCAGCAGCGTGCCCTCGACGTTGACGCGTTCGAGCCGGCGGAAGTCCTCGAGGCGCATCTCCACCAGCGAGGCGATCAGCGGAATGCCCGCGTTGGCGATGACGATGTCCACGCCGCCCCATTCCAGCGTCGCCCGGTCGAAGCCGGATTTCACGGAGCGTTCATCGGTCACGTCGAGCGGGATGCCGGCGATCCGGCCGGGGGCGGTCTTCTCGAACTCCGCCGCCAGACGGTCCAGCCGTTCGCCGGGCAGATCGGTCGCCGCGACGCGGCAGCCCCGGGCGAGCAGCCCGCGGCAGATCGCCGCGCCGATCGCGCCGGCTGCGCCGGTGACCAGCGCGGTCTCGTTCTCCAGCGGCCGGTGCGGATCCGGCGCGTCCGCCAACACGCGAAAGGTTCCCGCGCCCGGCAGCAGAATCGCCTCGGGCCGGCGGTCCGCGAGTGCGGAAGCGATCCGCTCGCGCAGCGTTTCCGGCACGGCATCCGGGTCGAGCCCCGCCAGCCGCAGCGCCCCCGGCTGCGATTCCGGCCGCGCCACTGGTTCCGCGCGCGATTGCAGAATCACGCGCCGCCAGGGCCTGTCGTCGTCGCCGGAGGGCGTCGCGAGCAGCCCGCGAACGATCGGCGCGACGAATGCCAGCCGGGCTTCAGCCGCCCGCGTCGCCTCGCCGGAATTGACCACTGGGCCTCCCTTTGCGGCGCACCCGCAAGCCGTGCTTCTCGTCTTCGCGCCCCGCCCACAATCTTACGCCGGGCCGGCATCCGTGGCAAGCGCCGAAGCCGCCGGCTAATCCAGCGTCCGCCGGTAGCGCTTGACGGCGACGGCGAACGCGACGACGGTGAACAGAGCGATCGGCCAAATCTCCCCGGCCGCCTCGGCGAACCCGTTGCCCTTGAGGAGAATGCCCCGGACGATCCGCAGGAAGTGCGTCAGCGGCAGGAACTCGCCGATCACCTGCGCCCAGCGCGGCATCCCCCGGAACGGAAACATGAACCCCGAGAGCATCATGGACGGCAGGAAGAAGAAGCTCGCGCTCTGCGCGGCCTGGAGCTGGTTCCGGGCGACGGTGGAGAAGGTGACGCCCATGGCGAGGTTGGCGGCGATGAAGACGAGCGCCACCGCCAGCAGCAGGACCAGGCTGCCGACCATCGGCACGTGGAAGAGGAGGCGGGCGCAGAAGAGGATCAATCCCACCTGGATGTAGCCGACGAGGATGTACGGGATGATCTTTCCGGCGAGCACCTCCGCCGGCCGCGTGGGCATGGAGAGCAGGTTCTCCATCGTCCCGCGCTCGCGCTCGCGGGTGATCGCCAGCGCGGTGATCATGACCATAGTCATCGTGAGGACGACGCCGAGCAGGCCGGGGACGATGTTGTACCGGGTGACCGCTTCCGGGTTGTAGAGCGCGTGGACGCGCAGGTCAATCGGGCCGTTCGTCCCGGGCAGGAAGGCGAGCGGCCCCTTGAGGTCGTTCTGCGCCGCGGTGTTGAGCAGCGCGTCCAGCGCGCCGAGCGCGTTGCTGGTGGCCGCCGGATCGGCCGCGTCCGCTTCGATGAGGACGGCGGGCCGGTCGCCGCGCAGCAGGTCGCGCGTGAAATGCTGCGGGATGTTGACGACGAACTGGACTTCGCCGCGCGCCAGCGCGGTCCGCCCGTCCGATTCGTTCTCCACCTGCCGGACGAAGTCGAAATACCCGCTGTTGCGCACGGCATACAGCAGGGTTCGGCCCTGCGGCCCGTCGTCCGCCAGGAGGACGGCCGTCGCCAGATGTTTCGGGTCGGAATTGATGGCGTACCCGAACAGGATGAGCTGCAGCAGCGGGATGCCGATCATCATGCCGAACGTGAGGCGGTCCCGGCGCATCTGGACGAACTCCTTGACGAGGATCGCCCAGAACCGCGCCGGGGAAAATGCGCGCCGATTCTTCATGCTTGCACGTTGTCCCGCGACTCGTCCATCAGGTGGATGAAAACATCCTCCAGCCCCGGCTCGATGCGCCGCCATTCGTACGGGCCGGCGCGGAACTCCGCGACGGCCCGTTCGAGCGCGGCGGCGTCGTCGCCGCTGACGTGCAGCGCGTTCCCGAACGCCGCCGTCTGCCGCACGCCCGGCCGGGACTGAAGCTGCTCGGAGAGCGCGGCCAGGTCCGGGCCGGTGACCGACCAGGTCGCCAGGCGCGCGGCGGCGACCACTTCCTCGGCCGTGCCGCGCGCGAGCAGCCTCCCGAAGGAAAGGTACGCCAGTCGGTGGCACCGCTCCGCCTCGTCCATATAGTGCGTCGCGATCAGAAAGGTCAAGCCCTCCGCGGCGAGCCGGTGGATGTGCTCCCAGAAATCCCGGCGCGCCTTCGGGTCCACGCCGGCGGTCGGCTCGTCGAGCAGGAGCAGTTTCGGCTCGTGGATCAGGCAGGCCGCGAGCGCCAGGCGCTGCTTCCAGCCGCCGGAGAGTTCGCCGGTCAACTGGTTCCGCCGCGCGGCCAGCCCGAGCCGATCAAGGCTCCGGCGAACGGCCTCGCGCCGGTCGGGCACCGAGTACATCCGCGCGACGAATTCCAGGTTCTCCGACGGGGTCAGGTCGTCGTAGAAACTGAACCGCTGCGTCATGTACCCCACCTGCCGCTTGATCGCCTCGCTCTCGGCGATGACGTCGAGGCCCAGGCAGCGCCCGCTGCCCTCGTCGGGGCGGAGCAGGCCGCAGAGCATGCGGATGAACGTGGTCTTGCCGCTGCCGTTCGGTCCCAGGAAGCCGCAGATTTCACCCGCGCGCACCTGAAGGTCTATATGGTTGACGGCGACGAGGCTGCCGAAGCGCTTGGTCATGCCGCGCACATCAATCGCGAAGTTCTCATCCATCGTCAGGGACCGAATTCCACATCCACAGGCTGGCCGGGATGGAGTCTCGCGGCGACCGCCGGGTCGAACGTCAGCTCGATCATGAAGACCAGCTTCGAGCGGCTCTCCTCGCTGAAGATGACGGGCGGGGTATACTCGGCCTGGGGCGAGATGAAGCTGATGCGTCCGGCGAACGGCTCGGGCGCGCCGTCCACGATGACGCGCGCCGAGTCGCCCGGATGAAGCGCGCCGACGCGGCGCTCCGGCACGAAGGCGCGCACCTTGATGGAGGCGGGCGGGAGCAGGACGACGACGGGCCGGCCGGCGGCGACCCATTCCCCTTCGCGGTAGAGCGTGTCGAAGACGAGCCCGGCCTGTGGGGCGGCCTGGCGCCGCTGGGCCAGGTCCCATTCCGCCTGCGCCAGGACCGCCTCGGCCGCCCGCGCCTCCGCCTCGGCCGCGGCGACCTGGTCTTCCCGCGCCCCCAGGCGCGCCGTGGCCAGGTCGGCGGTCAGTTGCGCCACGCGCTGCCGGTCCTGGTCGCGCGCGGACCGCGCCCGGTCGAGCGCCTCGGCCGTGGTCGCGCCGCCGCCGACCAGTCCTTCCTCGCGCTCGTATTCCTTCTGCGAAAAATCCAGCCCCGCGCGCGCCTGGGTCAGTTGCGCCTCAAGCGACTCGATTTCGGTCGGGCGTCTCCCCTTCTTCGCGTCTTCCAGGGTCGAGCGCGCCTGGGCCAGGCGCTGGGCGGCTTCGTCGCGCGCGTGCTTTTCGCGGGCGCTTTCGAGGGCAAAGAGCGCGTCGCCGGCGTTCACCTGCCGGCCCCGCTGCACGCGCAGGGTTTCCAACTGCCCTGCCGAGGGCGCGGCGACGTAGACGTACTCCCCCTCGACGTAGCCCTGCACGCGGGGGCTTTCTGAGCGATTGCAGGCCGCCGCCATGGCCGCGACCGCCAGCGCCGCGGCGACGCGAAGCATCACCCCGCGCCGCGCCGTCGCCGAGCGCGACACGTCCGCCGCTTTCGTTGTCCGGGACTCAGCGGCGCTCACCGCCTCGGCGGAACTCACTCGCTGCTCCTTGGCCGGAAACAGACCGCTGAGTCTCTCTTCGGCCGGATCGCCTCGTTCCAGTCGTTCCCCTCTGCGCCGGCTATTCCCAATGCGCCGGGACGTCCGGAGTGGTATAGCCCGGGGACCATTTGTCCGGCACCCACTTCGCGCCCGGGCGCGGGGGAATGACCCAATGGCCAGGCGACCAGATGTAGTAGGCGTCTTGCCAGATCCAGCGTCCGGGAATCCAGACGTGCTGGTCCGAGGGCGCGTCGGGGATGGTCTCGCGCAGCGGCGCCGGCGGCGTCACCGGCTTAACAGTGAGGTCCACGCCCGGCGGCGCGACCACCTCCGGCGCGACCTGCTGCGGAACAGGCTGCCAGAGCCAGGCGCAGCCGGCCGCCCAGAAGCAACACAGCGCCGCAGCCGCGAGCCGCATTTTCCTGCCCTGCGCCACGGAGGGGTTCCTAACGATTTCAAGTCAGCCCGGCTGATCCGGCTATTCTATCAGAAAACTCCGCCCGAGCCGTCACGACATATCCGGCGCGTTGAAAAGGCTCAGGCCCCAGACGGCTTCCGGATCGGCGCCGAAGTTGAAGCTGACGATCTTCCACGTCCCCTTCGCCTCGTAGGCCAGGAATTTCCCGAACGCCGGGCCGTTAAAGTAGTCGAGCTGGACGTAAATCATCTGTGCGGTCGGCGAGATCGTGGCGATGCGGACGACATGGAAGTCCTGGTACGCGCCGAACTGGCTCTCGAACTGCCGCAGCGCGCGGACCTCGCGTTCCGGCGCCTCGGTCAGCGCGATGGGGCTGCCGACCATCCACGCGGTGATCGCCGCCTGCGCGCCGTCGGCCTTGTACGCGGCCAGCCCCGAGCGGACGATGGGCGGAACCCTGTCGGCATCCGGCGCCGCCATCGCGCAGGTCGAAACAACCGCCGCCGCCAACAGTGCAAGCCTTTGCATCTTCATCTTGCGCTCCTTTCCTGGCCTGTGTTTCCCCAATAGCCGCGCCCGTCACGGCGCGATCACCCGCGCTCGATCCTTGTACGCCGCCCGCCCGGTAATCCGAGAAGCGCAAGTGTTTCCGGCTCAAGGCCGCTTCGCTTGACCGCGTTTCAGCGTCTCGTAAAGCTCCAGCGCCTGCTTCGGCTTCAGGTCGTCGTGGACGACGGCGTTGACGGCCTGGATCATCGCCGCCGGCGCGTCGCTCTGGAAGACGTTGCGGCCCATGTCCACGCCGGCGGCGCCCTGTTGGATCGCGTTCCAGGCCATGGTCAGCGCGTCGAGCTCGGGGATTTTCTTCCCGCCGGCCATCACGATCGGCACCGGGCAACTGGCGGTGACGGTCTCGAAATCCTCGGGGAGGTAGTAGGTCTTGACGAATTGCGCCCCCAGCTCGGCGCAGATGCGGCAGGCCAGCCGGAAGTACTGCGCGTCGCGCACCATGTTCTTGCCGACGGCGGTGACGCCCAGGACCGGAATGCCGAAGCGCAGCCCCTGGTCCACCAGGCGCGTCATGTTGTGGACGGAGCGCGTCTCGAACTCGCCGCCGATGAACACCTGGATGGCCACGGCCGCCGCGTTCAACCGCACGGCATCCTCGATATCCAGGGCGATCTCCTCGTTGGAGAGTTCCTTGAGGATGCTCGGTCCGCCGCTGGCGCGGAGGACGACCGGCTTGGTCGTCGCGGCCGAGATCGTCGTGCGCAGGATGCCGCGCGTGAGCATCAGCGCGTCGGCGTACGGGATCAGCGGCACGATCGTCACGTCCACGCGCTCCAGCCCGGTCGTCGGCCCCTGGAAATAGCCGTGGTCAATCGCCAGCATCACCGTCCGCCCGCTCTCCGGCCGGAAGACGCGCGCCAGCCGGTTCTTCATCCCCCAATCATACGACCCGGCGCCCTTCAGGAAGAATCCGGGCGTCTGCACAGGAATCTGGAGAAAGAACTCCTTCTCCTTCGCCGCGCGGTCGGCCTCCGGCATGGCGCTCTCCTTTTATTTTGGACCACGGGCCTCATGCAAAGCGCAGAGAATGGAACGAAATCCGCACAAGCACCATACAATATTGCGCGCCGGTTTTCCATCGTTTTCGCTCCCGTTGACGTTCGTATAAAAAAAGAAATGCTCTCGCCAAGATACTCATGAAAGAGCCTCCTCTTGCCCAAGAGGTTGTCTTGGGCGAGAATCCTGAGAAGTGGCGAACGACCCAGGGTTCTGAGAGGAGGCCGAGTGATGATAGAGATTGG
>Ga0181533_1000375_pt1 | contig 59266 bp, 46 predicted proteins | sample PEATcosm2014_Bin_45_FD_119772 | JGI IMG/M metagenome (GOLD analysis project Ga0181533, IMG submission 119772) | Peatland microbial communities from MTU Mesocosm Facility, Houghton, MI, USA - PEATcosm2014_Bin11_60_metaG | ecosystem: Environmental > Terrestrial > Soil > Wetlands > Peat | place... | reverse complement strand
GGGGGTGAAGCCACTTACCTGATGCTGAACGGCAGAACTGCTGGCCGCCAGTGCGCGACTTTCCTGGCCATCAGCGCGCGGTTCTCGTGGCCGTCAGCGCGCGGTTCTCAATGACCATTGACACTCAAGCCATGCGGCACCGCTCGATCGGCGCCCTGCTTGGGCTCCGGGTGATCCTTGTGGCCAACATCGTTCTGCTCACAGTGCTGGGGGTGCTGTTTCTGATGTCTTATGAGCATCCTGTGGCGTACGTCTTCGCCGGTCTCGCCTGGCTGGCCGCGCTCGTGCTCTCCAACCTTGTCCGTTTCACCGACCCCTATGCGCGACCGCGGGGCAACCGCCGGAGTTCCCGCAATCCCGCACGAGCTGACCGAGGATCGCGATCGCAAGCTCCCGACTGAGGTTTGTTCGGGTCCTGCCAAGGGAAGGGCGCTCACGCCGGGCTGCACATCGCGTCAGGCGGGTCGTCTGGTCTGGTTGTAGACCTCGAACGGGATCTCCTGCGGTGGCGCCGTGAGGCCACCTTTGATGCCCCGCTGCCATCTTTGGCATCAGGACACCTTCACGGAACCGTTCCCAGCTTTGCTTCGAGTCGGCGATCGGGACGACCGTCCAGCCGTCAGCCGAGGGCCCTCTGTGTCCACAACCCCGTACGCCATCTCGTGCTCCTCTACAGTTCGTTTTGCCTAACCTCTTGCAGGCAGACACCGGGCTAGGGCTAGGTGGCTGCGCATGTCTCGGGGCGCGCGAAGTGGCCGGTAGCTGCCCAGATCATCGAGTGCCCTCCTGCGCGTGAATGTGCGTGGGCGAGTCGTGGTCCGTGGCGCGGCGACCGTTGGCGTTCAGGATCGAGCGCACTTGAGCGCGCCGCCTCCGATACTCCGACGCGACGAGAGACGATCTGGCGGCCGCCTGGAGCCTCCAGCGCCAGCCCAGCGCCTTCGAGGCGAACAGCGGCACCCGGCTGGATGCTCAGCTCGCCGGCTTCGACGGCGTTGGGGAACGGACGCAGGACGACAGAACAGCGGCCTCGGCCACCTCGGGTTCTCGTCCCGGGCTGTGCGCGAGCGACCAGCCCCACAGCCGACGACCAAGGTCACGGACTGCGAGGACTATCCACATTCCTTTGGCGCGGCGCTGACGCGCTCGGGGAGTCGGCAGGGCTAGACCGCTCCTGTCCCTGTACTTTCCCCCCCGGGGACGTAAGAGTGAGCCCCTCAGAAGAAGGTACGGGACTCGAGTGTCCTGAAACTGAATCTGGTTCGACGACGCGGTGATCAATGGGTGAAAGCTCGATGAACGGAATCTCCGCGGGTCCGTCCTTCCCCTCGCTGTCCCGGCCCAGTCCGGCCTGGTGCACCTGTGCACCTGCGCACGTGCGCACCAAAAGGCGAGCCAGCCCCTACCTCGGGCCGGGAATCGATCGACTTCCTGATTGACCTACCCGATGTTGCGGAACGATTGGGATGTTCACAGGCACTGGTGCCACGAACGTCGACTGAGAGTGCTTCGAAACGGCAGTCCCGCCCGTGGAACCAAGCGCGCCGGGCGTCTCATAGGTAACGGTGAAGTCAGCTGATGTGCCCGAGCCTTGTATCGAACTAGGCAGCGCCTCGACCGATCCGTCAGGCGCCACCATCTCGGTTGCATCAGAGTAGGGGGGGACCGTCCAGGTACCGGACGGCACTGTCAAGCCCAGATCCGTAAAGGTCACCGAGCCGAAGTCCGCGAGTGGGTAGAGCAGCCCGTAGTTGCTCGGATCGCCGGGATCCTCTGCTATCCACTCAGCGGTCGTTCCAGGACCAGAGAAGGACTCTTGAGCCGACGACGATGCTTTACTCGTCAGATCCGTGACGTAATAGGCCCAGTAGCCCGACGTTTCCTGGTAGACCCCGGCGTCGATGACATCGCCGGGCGTGACCGCAAAAAGTTCGATACTTGAGTAGTTCTCAGCCTCGTCCGTCCACCAGGCATAGTCGTTCTGCTGCCCGTTGACGCACTGCGACATCGTTCCGTCCTGAAAGAGACCAGGGGAATCATTCCAACCGTTGACACCTACCCAATCTGCTGTGTTGCCATCTGGCACCGAGGCGCAGTCGACCGTCGGCACCGTCCAGTCAGCACTTATCGCTTGATACCCGCCGCCTCCTCCTGCAAGGACATACCCTGACCAGTTGGGCGAGGTCGTACCGGGGAACGGTGCTGGGGGCAGCGTTGTCGTCGTAGTCGACGTTGTCGTCGGGGGGACCGTCGCAGTTGTCATGGTGGTCGTAGTCGTCGTGGTGGTCGACGTCGTTGTTGGGGGGACCGTCGTAGAAGTCGTCGTCGTCGTGGTCGTGGGCGTCGGCCTTCCGGCAGCCTCAACGACGTTGAGCTGATCGACCACCGTGGACTTGGCGACCAGTTTCAAGCTGAGCGTGTAGTCCTTCGCGTTGGCCGACAGGTTGGCACCGATCTTCGCCAAGCGGGTGACCTTGCCAGCGTTGCACCTTTCGCTCTTGTTGAACTTGGGAACCTTCGGCGACGACGACCAGACGCACCACCCAGCCGACTTCACCGTGGCGGACAACGCGACGTTGCCGCCCTCGGCGGTAAGGTGGCGAGTCGGGACAGTCGCGGAACTCGCAGCATCTGCCAGCGAGGGAGCGGCGAAAGCGGCGAGAACCGCCATTGCTACAAGAGCACGGAGCACCCTCCGCATGTCGGAGCTCCCCTGGGTCACTTCTTCCTCAAGCTCTCGAGTGCCTCTGTGGTGGGGTTCAAGAGGCGCGACGGCACATCGGTCATAGCCGGACTTCAGCGACCGTCAGCCGAGCGCGCCGGCTCGGCAGAGACGAGGCCACGCCGCATCGCAGTGGAAGCCACCTCTGTCCGGTTGGCGCAGTTCAGCTGCTTGAGGAGGTTCGCTACGTGGTGCTTGACCCCGTGCACGGAGATCCCGAGCTCGTCGGCGATGATCTTGTTCGTCGCGCCGTCGGAGATGAGCTGTAGCACCGCCTGTTCGCGCGAGCTGAGCCGGACCAAACGCGAGCTTGGAGAACCGCGAACTTGACCGAGCAGGAACTCGGCCATGGGAGCCGGCATGGGGAACTCCCGCTCGTCGAGGCGAGCCAAAAGCGCCCGGAGCATCGATACAGAAAGGTCTTCTTCGAGGAAGAACCCATCGACCGGCAGCCCCGCAGCGACGGCCAGATGGGCGGCTTCACTGTCGCGCAACATCAACACGATCCGGGTGGTGGGCTTTTCCGGCCGGCCTGTCGCCTTCAGCTCCTCGGCCGCAGAAGTCCCGCCGAGGATCGCAATCGCATCTGTGGCGGAGCTGGCGGCCAGGTATGTCCACGCGGCGGGGAGCGAACTGAACCCCTTCAGGTCGGCGGCCCAATGCATCGCTTGGAGCATCTCCACAAGGCCAAGCCTCATGACATCCCGGTCGTCGCATACGACCATGGTGCGAATCGTGTTGACTTCTCCCGGACGGAGAATTGTCGCTGTCGTGCGTGTCATCTTGGGACTCTGATCTCACCGCGCCATCCCCCGCCGTCTTCCGCATCAATGCTGAGTACCGTCGCAAGTCACCCTCCGCGAATGCCTACTTGCTGGCGGTGCGACACGACGCCTAGGCCCAGAAGATGTGGGAGAGAGCCCCCGCAAGTACGAGGGCTCTCTCCCTGCTTCCGACGGCCCGAACTTCGAGCCGTTAAGGGATGTTGCTAGTGACTAGCCGAGGCAGTCGCACTCCGATTGGTTGGTGAAGGTCACGGCGTTGGTGCCAGCACCGGGATCGAACTTCACCGTCGCAGAGCTGTCCGGTCCGGTTGGGAATCTGCTGGTACCTGCCCACAACAACCCACCACCAAAGCCGGTAGTGCCCGACCACGTGCCCGCAGTGGCTTCCACATTCGGCGTGGCTGCCTCCACGACCGTAATCGGGGTCACGCTACCGTCCGGGTTCACCGCAGGCGGGCCGTCGAACAGACCGTAGGTCAAGTCGGAGCAGACCAGTGCCGAGTACGACACGCCGGCTACGGCCTTTGGCAACGTCAGGGTCACCGTGCCACTGGCAGCGGCGAGCCAAGTCGTCTCCGGGTACGACCAGGTGAAAGTGAACGTGTCACCCGCGAGGCTAGAGTCGGTCGTTTGCTTGCAGATCTTGAACTGCGTCGGGTCCACCTCGTTCGTGTAGGCCACTTCCGAGATGTTCCCCTCGCCGCCGTAAGGCACTAAGACGGACGCCATGCCCGACCCAGGGACCACGGGAGTCGCGAGCCGGTTGGATGCCACCGCGCCCTCCGGACCGTACGCCAAGACGCTCTCGAGGAGGAAGTTCCCCGTGTTGGCTGTTGTTTCGTCAACCGCCGCCGTTCCTACCGGGACCGCCATCTCGGGCGTGCACCCGTTCAACCCGGGTGTAAGCGTGAACGGCGGAGGAGTGAACGAACCTTCGGCGACCGTGAAGGTCGCGGAGTACTTCCCGTTGTTGTAAGTCGCGGGGTCGAAGTACTTGCAGACCTCGATGGCACCCAGCGGGATGTTCGTGAAGACCGCGTCCGCGTATCCGTCGCTTACCGGTGGCACGGTGAGGAGGGCCTCAGTGGAAGTGGCCGTGGTGCCGTTGTTGAATGTGTCTGGGACGATGGAAACGTTCGACACTGAAATGTACGGCGGAGCGCTGTTCGGCACGGCACCTATTGCCACGCTTTGGGGCTCGGTGATCGTGACCGCCGAACCTGCTGGAATAGCCCAAGGAACCAGCGAGCATGCTACTCCGGGCGCCGGCACAGCCACGACACTGGCCGGCTCAGAGCCGGCGTAGGACGCGGTTGTGAGGTTCAGGGTCGAGGGCGCCCACGTCCAAGAGACGTCGTAGTCGATAGTCGTGCCCGCCAAGTCCGCGGACACGGTGTCATTGGCCGTGCCAAAGTTGTTCGCGAGGACCTTGCAGACCTTGATGAAGTTGAACTGGGTGGCATCGACGAAATCGGCAGTCGTCTCCAAGCCCGCGGTCACGGTGAAGGTGGCCGTTTGGGTGGCCAGGTCAACACTGGCCGGCTCATTATTATCAGGCCCAATACCAGGCGCAGAATACACGTCGGCGAGCCCGTACCCCGGCTCTGATCCTGATCCCTCAACCACCGTCACGGTGCCTGCCGGCACCGAGATGCCGCCAGTGCAGACAGTGGGCGCGATGTTACCTATACCGAAGCTTAGGTCGGTGATCGACCACAAAGCGGGGGGTGTCAATGTCAGTGGGTAGACGGTGGTGCCGCCGTTGACCGTGAAGTTGAAGGTGCCTTCGACCCATGGGTCAGCCGCGCTCTTGCAGATCTCGATTAACCCAGTCGTGGTGCCCGTCGGATCGGAGCCGCCCGCAGTCGGGGTGACCGGAGCCGGGGTGACCGGAGCCGAGCCGCCCGCAGCCGGGGTGACCGGAGGGGGGGTGGCAGGCTCTGGGTTGCTCGGAGCGGTGACAGGCTCCGTAACCGCCACCTCGGTGTTGGTGAACGTGACGGTCGCAGACTTACCTGCCCCAAGCTTCAAAGTGGCGCTCGCCGTCCTCAGAGACGCGCCCAAACGAGCCGCGGGCGGGACCACCGAGATCTTGGAAACGGCCCGGTACAACGCCGGCGCGTAGAACTCGCTCACGGTGTTGATCCCAATCCTGGCCTTGAAAACTCCAGACGAGCCCTTTAACGACACCACACTTCCGTTCAGCGTGAAGCGGAATGCTCCGGGAGCAACCTCGCGAATCGTGATTGTCGGGGCGGCTAACTTCTTTGCCGTGGCGCCTGCGCTAGCTGCGGTTCCAGCTACCAGGGCGCTGCTGCCGAGGGCGATGATCGGCGCCATGAGCAGCAATAGAGCGGAATGCTTCCGCGTTCTCTTTTTCACAATAGTTCTCCTCGCATCATTATCTCCCTGCCTTCGCCCGCAATTAAACGGGACCGGACAAAGATCGGCCGCCCACATACCGGCGATCCGGCGTGGGTTTCATTTTTGTTACTGTTCTTCATTTGTTTGCTGACGATAAGCTCAGACTAGCTCCACAATTAATTTGGTCGCCCCACCATTGGAAAGCTGCGTTACCTCTAGCGAACCAAGTGTGGCGCGCTACTACCCCCTTACACCAGGGTGCCCGGTGCAAGAAGCATGGTAAAGGCAATTTGCCGCCAGTCAACTCTTTATTTTGTTACAATTATGTAATGCCTACGGTGTGGTTTCGCCGCAATTGGTCAGACGTCCGCAGCTCGACCTCAGCTTGCTGAGCGAGATACGCTTCTGACCAGCCCAAATGACCACGCAGCTACGGCGCGACTAGAAGAGTGGCGTAGCCGTAGGGCGAAATCGGACGCTACAAATGGCTAACCGTGCTGGGCTCTAGCTATCACTTAGAGAAGTTGGACGGATGCAGACAGTGTGCAAACCAGCGCATCGAATGGAACCCAGCTGAGGAGAAGTTTGTCTTGCAATCACGACTTGAGACACCTCCAGGGCGGTCGTGCGAACGTGCGGTGAGGCAAGCGAGCACACGAGAGCAATAGTGGTGCAGATTCTCCGCGGGCGATCGGATCGGAGGGGTACCCAGGCTTCGTCACGGCGGGCGCACAGGGTGTTGTGGCAGCGAGGCACCAGTTTGAGGCGACCGGGAGGGCAGGAGGCTTGCCCTCGGCCCGGATGATCGCAGCGCACAACGCCGCGATCCCGTAGTGGTTCATGAGCGCTCGGGCACCGGGTTCGCGCCGGCCGATCGCTTGTAGCTGAGCGCGCAGCGGCTCGATCAGCTCTGTGAGCGAGTCGATGGTCACGAGCGCGCTATCCACCATCTGGCGGCCTGCTGCTGACAGCTCGGCGGTGTCACCCGGCATGCGGCCCTCGCCGGCGAGCAAGGCCCGAACCGCCAAGATCGAACACCGGCTGTTCAGCTTCATCACGAGGGACTGGCGCGGCCGACCGCTCACCTCCTTCCTCGTCATAGGCCAGCTCATCGCGAACACGACGACGGAAAAGGGCCTCGAGGTCCAAGCCGAACTCGACCAGCGCCACTACCCGACCGGCGGCAAGGTCACCGACAAGGAGCTCTCAGCCGCCGACCCTAAAGCTTCTTGATGACGGCTGTCCGTTCCTATGATGTGGCTGCCGCGCGCCCTGCGCGGGTCAGGAAAGCCGGCGTTGGGCCGCTGAATCCGCCCGCTCCGCGCGAGAGTTGCTCTTGGGGCAGTGAGGTCCATGGTCACTCGAATCGAACCGGGGTCCCCGCCGGAGGAACGTTGCGTCTGCGGTGCGGTCCATCGCGTCCCGATCGACGAGGTCGTGATCGACGAGCACGCCTTCGAGCGGCTCGTCGCCTACGCCGAGGACCGGCGGTGGTCGAGGCCCTTCGTCGTCATGGACGCGAACACCGAGGAGGTGGCCGGATCGCGCGTCGTCGAGGAGCTGTCGAGCGCGAACATGCGCGTCACGATGCTGTGCTTTCCCGAGCGCAGCGGCCTGCTCGCCGATGAGGCGAACGTGTCGCATCTCGAGGCGGCGTTGAAGCAAGGGGAGAGCGACTCGATCTTCGCAGTCGGCTCCGGGGTGATCACCGACCTCGCCCGGTACGTCGCGAATCGCATGGGGCGTGACTTCGTGAGCCTTCCTACTGCGGCCTCGATGGACGGGTACGCCTCGAGCGCCGCGGCGATGGAGTTCGGGGGCATGAAGACGACCTACCCGGCCGTTTCTCCGGTGGCGATCTTCGCCGACCCGCGCACCATCGCCGGCGCACCGCTCGACATGACTCGAGCCGGCGTTGGCGACCTGCTCGGCAAGGCGTCGGCACGCACCGACTGGCTGGCGTCCCACGCCCTTTACGGCGAGTATCTCTGCCCCGAGGTGGAGCGCCGCATGACGGAGTCCTTCGTCGAGGCCGCCACCCATGTCACAGACATCCTCGGAGGCTCTCCGGAGGCGGTCTCGGGGCTGCTGCGGGGGCTCGTCGAGTCCGGCATCGCCATAGCGATGGTCGGTAACTCCCGGCCCGCGAGCGGCTGCGAGCACCAGGTGTCGCACTTCTGGGACCTTCTCGCCGCGAACCATCGACGTCCTCACGCGTCGCACGGCCTCCAGGTGGGATACGCGACCCACTTCGCGATGGACCTGAAGCAGTACGCCTTTGGCGGGGCGATACGCCAGCTGATCGCACCCCGGCCCGTCACCCTCGACGGAGAGATGGACGCGTGGTTCGCCGGCCATGGAGCGCAGGTCGAAGCCGTCATGGAAGAACGGCGCCGGTTCCTTGCCGAGCACGCTTCCGCCTGGCCCAAGACGGCCTCGGACTGGGAGTCGGTGCAAGACCAGGTCGGCCAGGCGATGGACGTGTTCCCCCTCGTCGCCGAGGCGCTGTCGGTGGCGGGCATCCCGCCCGAGCCCGGGTTCCTCGGTGTTGACGCCGCCATGCTGAGGGCGTCTTTTCGATGGGCGAACCGGATCCGGCCCCGCTACACCGTGCTCGACTTCCTGGAAGGCCAAGGCAGGCTCGACGAAGCCATAGAGGCTGTGCTCCCCCCGCTGTCCACGGCCTCATGAGGTCACGGGCGCCGGGTGGCGAAGGGCTGGCGCCGAGTGGGCGGCGCCGGCGTCGTCACCTCGACGAGCGGATGGGCGCGGCACAACGGCGAAGCGGCATAATGACGCCATGACCCCCTTTGCTTTAGCGTGCTGCGCCCATGCGGAGCCTGAGATCCCTGCGAGAGCTGGGCAGACCCCGGGGCACCACGCCGTGGCGGCCGCGGCGTGAGCCTGCCCGCCTCGCCGGGCGGCCGGCGGGTGACGATCGGAGTCGACTTCGGGACCGAGTCCGGCCGTGTGCTCCTCCTCGACGTGCGCACCGGCGAGGAGCTCGCCGTGGCGGAAGTCCACTACCGGAACGGCGTCATCGATCAGAGGCTCCCCTCGTCCGGCGAGGAGCTTCCGCCCGACACGGCGCTGCAAGACCCGGCCGACTACCTCGAGGTGCTCTACAGCGGGATTCCCGAGGCGCTCGCGGCCGGCAATGTCGTGGCGGAAGAGGTGATCGGCATCGGCGTCGACTTCACCTGCTGCACCGTGTTGCCGGTGACAGAGGACGGCACGCCGCTTTGCCAGCTCGAGGAGTGGAGAGATCGCCTCCACGCCTGGGTAAAGCTCTGGAAGCATCACTCCGCCCAGCCGGTCGCAGACCGCCTGAACGCGGTCGCGGTCGAGCGCGGCGAGAGCTTCCTCGCCCGCTACGGAGGGCGCCTCTCCTCCGAGTGGTACTTCCCGAAGCTGATCGAGATCTGGCAGAAAGACCGCGCCGTCTACGACGCCATGAGCGCCTTCGTCGAGGCGACGGACTGGATCGTGTGGCAGCTCACCGGCTCGCTCGTGCGCGCCAGCTGCTCGACGGGCTACAAGGCGTGTTGGTCGGCGACCGAGGGTCTGCCGTCGCGCGCCTTTTTCGAGGCCGCCTATCCTGGCTTCCCTGACCCGAGCGAGAAACTGGGGACCACCTTCTCACCCCCCGGTCACTGCGCGGGAACGCTTGGAGCCGAGGTGGCGGCCCGCCTCGGCCTGAGCACGTCGGTGGCCGTGGCGGTCGGCAACGTCGACTCGTTCGTGTCCGTCCCCGGAGCCGGTGTCCAGGATCCTGGCGTGTTCCTGATGGTCGTGGGCACCTCCATCTGCGACCTGGTCATCGACCGGCAGGAGATCCGGATGCCGGGGATCACAGGCGTTGTCGAGGACGGCATCCTCCCCGGGTTCTTCGGCTACGAAGCGGGCCAGGCAGCTGTCGGCGACATGTTCGCCTGGTTCGGGGGTCGCCTCCTCGGTCTGCAAAGCGGTGGCTCGGGCACCGGAGCGAGCTGGTACGAGGACTTCGAACGGGCGGCGGCCAAGATCGCCCCCGGCGCGAGCGGGCTCGTCGCTCTCGACTGGTGGAACGGCAACCGCACGATCCTCGGCGACGCCGATCTGTCCGGGGTCATCGCCGGCCTCACGCTCGCCACGACGCCGACGGAGATCTACCGGGCGTTGCTCGAGTCCGTCGCCTTCGGGACACGACGCATCATCGAGAACTTCGTCGATCACGGCGTCGCCATCGACGGGATCGTCGCCTGCGGTGGGATCGCCGAGCGTAGCGCGCTCATGATGCAGCTGCTCGCGGACGTGACCGGGCTGCCGGTGGCGATCCCCGACTCGAGCCAGATCCCCGCCCGCGGCGCCGCCCTGTGCGGGGCGCTCGCCGCAGGCTCCCTGCGGGGCGGCTACGACGAGTTCGCGACGGCGGTTGGTGACCTCACGCCGGCGGTGTCACGTCGCTACGAGCCGTCGCCGCAAGACCACGCCACCTACGACGAGGTCTACTCGGTCTTCGCTTCGCTGCACGACGAGCTCGGCCGGACTCACGTCGAGTGGCTGCACCAGCTGAAGAAGATCCGCCTCGCCGTGCTGGCGTCCAGCACCTGATGCCTCGGGGCTGCCGATGACCCTCTGCGAATCGGGGGGCGCGCCGAGCGTGCATCGGGAACGTGTGCGCGCGGCGCTGAGTCACGAGATGCCCGAGCGCTGCCCGTGGCAGGCCACTTTCACACCCGAGTTCGCGGACCGGCTCCGCGCGGACCTGAGCCTTTCTGCGGTGCCCGGCGCCCACAATCCGCACGGGGCGGGCAATCCGTGCGACCTCGAGATCGCCCTGGATCAGGATATCCTCATCACCTCTGTGGGTTGGGCGAACTCCTACTACGGCGAGGGGAGCCAGTACGTCGACGAGTGGGGGGTGGGCTGGCAGTCGGTGTCCTACAAGACGCCCTACGGCATTGGTCGCTACACCGAGCCGAGCGGGCACCCCCTCGCCGACGCCGACGCCATCGCGGGCTACAGGCCGCCCGATCCTGACCGGCCGGAGCTCTACCGCGACGCCGAGCGACTCCTCGCGGAGCATGGGGCCGAGTACTTCATCGTCGGGTCCACCGTCACCACGATCTTCGAAACGGCGTGGGCGTTGCGGGGGCTCGAGCAGCTGCTCACCGACTTCATAGAAGACCCTGACCTGGCCGACGCCGTCCTCGAGATCCCCTACCGCTACCACCTCGCCGCGGCCGAGAGACTCGTCCGCATGGGCGTGGACATGATCTGGCTCGGCGACGATGTCGGGCACCAGCAGGGCATGCTCATCTCGCCCCGCCACTGGCGGCGTTTCCTGAAGCCGAAGATGGCGGTCATCATCGAGCGCCTGAAGGCCATCAACCCGGAGCTCAAGATCGCGTACCACACCGATGGCTGTGTCTACGCCGTCATCCCCGAGCTGATCGAGATCGGGATCGACGTCCTCAACCCGATCCAGCCCGCCGCCATGGACCCGGCCCGGCTGAAGCGCGAGTACGGCAAGGAGCTCTGTTTCTGGGGTTCGATGGACGAGCAGTACACCTTGCCCTTTGGCACCCCCGCCGAGGTCCGCCAAGAGGTTCTGGACCGGATCGCCACGCTCGGCGACGGTGGCGGCTTCATCCTGGCGCCCACCCATCACCTGCAGCTCGACACGCCGCTCGAGAATTTCTGGGCGATGGTCGAGGCGGTCACCGGCCGCGCCCGCGTGGAGACGACGTGAACTCGATCGAACGGGTGGGGGCCGTCATCGACCTGCGCGAGCCGGACCGGGTGCCGGTGGACCTGCACGACTTCCAGGTGGCCGCCCGCGCTTCTGGCCTGCCCATGTCAGAGGTCTTCCGTGACGGGGAGCTGCTCGCCGAAGCCATGCTCGTGGCCTGGCGCGAGTTCGGGCACGACATGATCCTTTTGGAGAACGGCACGGCTTGCAACGCCCAGGCGTGCGGCGCCCAGGTGCACTATCGCGACGACACGGCGCCGGTGGCCGGCGGGCCCCTTCTCGAGTCCCTGGCCCAGGTGGCCGATCTCGAGGTGCCGGATCCTTATGCCACCTTCCCCATGTCGGAGATCTTGAAGGCGACCCGCATCCTCGATCGCGAGATAGGTGACAAAGCCTGGATCTGCGCCCGTGCAGACCAGGGGCCGATGGACCTGGCCGCCCAGCTCCGGGGCATGAGTGAGTTCATGACGGACCTTGCTGCAGGCGAAGAGGAGGACCTCGTCCACGCCCTGCTCGACTATTCGAGGCGCGTCGCCACGCGCTATGCCTACGCCCTGATCGACTGCGGCGGCCGGTCCACCTCCATCGGTGAGCCGATGGCGGGGCCAGCCATGATCTCGCCGAGGCACTACCGCCGCTATCCCTGGATCCATGAGCGCCGGATGGTGACCGAGCTCAAGGAGCACGGCATCATCTTGCACCTGCACATCTGCGGGGACACCGGGCGGATCACAGACGATTTCTTCGCGACCGGGGCCCAGGTGCTCGAGATCGACCACAAGACCGACGCCGCCCGCCTGAAGGCCGCAGCCCTCGGGACCACGTGCCTTTTGGGCAATGTCGACACCGGCTTGCTCGCGCTCGGGTCGGCCGAAGAGGTGGACGTCGCCTGCCACGAGCTGATCGAGGTTTGCAAGCCCGGTGGCGGGTTCATCCTGGGCCCCGGCTGCGCCATGGCGCCCGCCACCCCGGCCGAGAACATCCATGCCCTCGTCGAATCGGCAAAGCGGTACGGCTCGTACCAGACCAGCTGAGAACGGGCCTCGCCGGACCGGCCGTTGCCCAGGGCTCAGGACTTTGCCAGGACCGCCGGGAACCAGGCCGCGGGGTCGTCGATGATCCGCCTTATCGTGATGCCCGCCGCCCCTCTGACCGAGGCCTCCGCGCCGAGCGAGGACACGACGACCTCGGTGGACGACCAGGAATGGTTCACGACGCGATCGTGCAGCTCGGCAGTCACCGGACCGATCAAGAAGGGAGCGAACTGTGCGTAAAAGCCGCCCAGGACCACAACCGGAAGGTCCAAGACGTTGAGAAACGCAGATAGGGCGATCCCGAGCGCCCTGCCCGCCTTCTCCAGTGCGCCAACCGTCGCCGGCTCGCCGGCAAGCGCCCGCCGCAGGAACTCGGCCACCGATCCGGCGGGATTGCCGATGGTGGTTCCCGCCCTTACCGGCAGGCCCACGGACTCGAGCAGCGCCTCTTGGCCGGCGACCGTCTCGAGGCAGCCGCGGCCGCCACAGCTGCACGCGGGTCCCATCGCCTCGACGGTGACATGACCGAGCTCGCCCCCGAGGCCCCGGACGCCACGAAACAGCTCGCCCCCGATGACTATCCCGGCTCCGACGCCGATCTCACCCGACACGAAGACGAAATCCCGTAGCTCGCCTCTGCGACCGAACCAGTGCTCGCCGAGGGCGGCGAGATTGGCCTCGTTGTCGCAGTACACCGAGGGCAAGGGCCGGCCGAGCATCTCACCGACGAGATCGGCCACCGAGATGCCCTCCCATTCCAGCAAGTTGGGGGCCCGGTGGAGCACGCCGTCGAAGTCGACCAGTCCCGGCACGCCGACGCCGAGGCCCGAGATGGTGAGCCCGGCGGCCTCGGCCTCGGTCCAGAGGCGACTTGCGGCGCGGACCGCCCTTTGTAGCACGACCTCGGGCCGAAGCAGGCGGTTGTCGCCGGCGATCGTCCGTCGGCAACGAACGGCGCCGGTGAGGTCGACGACGCAGGACGAGACGTAGTCGACGTTGATCTCTACGCCAAGGCCGGCAGGCCCTTGCGGGTTCAAGCTGAGCGGGCTGCCCGGCCGGCCGATGAGGCCCCGTTCCGGGTCGCGCTCGACGACGAGCCCGGCGTCCATCAAGGCGTCCACCAGTGTCGACACGGTCGCCTTCGTGAGCCCGGTGCGCGAAGCCAGCTGCGCACGGGACAGCTGCCGCGACGCCGCGATCTGGCGGAGCACGAGAGCGAGGTTGTGCCGCTTCAGCAGCTGCTGGCGAGCTGGCACGGCGGGAGTCGAGCGTCCCGGCTGGCTTGGTATGCGGGCAAAGTCAAAGGTGCCCCTGGCCATAGGGGCTAGCTCTTGTCCAGGCGCGCACCGGCGATGTACTCGTCACGGACCTCCGCGTACCGAGCCCGGACCTCGGGCACCGGCTCGGCGTCGAACCGCTGCTCGCCGTCCGAGGGCCAAGGCGGGGGCTTGTGGTCAGGATCGAGCACCCAGCGGGCCTGGAAGGCGGCCCCGTCGGCGACGTACTCGCCCGGCGGGGGCACGAGCACGGGACGACCGAAGATCGTCGGGGCGATCCGCCGCAGGGCCTCGGAGCGGCTGCCTCCCCCGATCAAGTGGACACGCTCGGGCTTGACCCCGTGGGCCTCGACGGCCTCGATGGCGTCGGCGAGGCCGCACAGCAAGCCCTCGACAGCGGCGCGGGCGAGGTGGGCGGGAGTGGCGGTCTTGTGCCGCAGGCCGCGCAGCTCACCGGTGGCCTCGGGGAGGTTGGGGGTGCGCTCTCCTTCGAAGTAGGGGAGCAGGACCAGCCCGTCCGCGCCCGGGGGAGCCGACAGGGCCAGCTCGGAGAGACCCTGTTGGTCCACGCCGAGGATGCGGGCGATCGCCTCGAGGACGCGGGCGGCGTTGATCGTGCACACGAGCGGCAGGTACTGCCCAGTGGCGTCGGCGAAGCCTGCCACGGTCCCCGAGCTGTCCGGCATGAGGACGTCGCAGCTGGCCGACACGACGCCGGAGGTCCCGACCGAGACGATGACGTCGCCGGAGGTCGGGCCGAGCACGAGCGCAGCCGCGGCGTTGTCACCGGCTCCGGGCCCGAAGACGACGGGCCCGCCCTGCCCGGGGCTCTCCGACGGCCCGAGGACACGCGGGACCCCGACCACGCGGCCCAAGGCGAGCTGCATCAGGTCGAGCCGGTAGTCGTCGGTGATCGAAGACCAGTAACCCGTCCCGCTGGCGTCGCTGCGGTCGGTGGCGAGCGTCTCGACCGTCTCGCCCTGGCCGAGCATCGAGCCGAGCAGCCTCCATGTGAGCCAGTCATGGGGGAGGCAGACGGCCTCGGTCCGGGCGGCGTTGTCCGGCTCGTGCTCGGCGAGCCAGCGGAGCTTGCTGATGGTGAACGACGCCACCGGGACGCTCCCGATGGCGTTCGCCCAGCCCTCGGCGCCGAGCTCCGCGACGAGGGCCTCGGCTGCCGAGCCCGAGCGCAGGTCGTTCCACAACAGGGCGGGGCGCACGACCTTCCCGGCCCCGTCCAGGCAGACCATGCCATGCTGCTGGGCGCCGACCGACACGGCGGCGACGTCGTCGAGGCCTCCCGCGGCTTGGATGGCCTCTTGCGCCGCCTCCCACCAGCATTCGGGATCGACCTCGGTCGCGTCGGGATGGGGTGCCCAGCCGTTGCGGACGAGCGCGCCCGTCTCGGCGTCGCGGACGACGACCTTGCACGACTGGGTGGACGAGTCCAGCCCGGCCACGAGCGTCATGGGACGGGCCGGTGCTCGGGCCGGCCTAGGCCGGGCGGGAAGCTGGCGCCGCGGCCGGCCGCGTCAGCGGGCGCCGAGGACATGCTCGAGGGCGAGCTGGTCGAGGTGGGCGAAACCGAACCCGTGCGTGGCCACGCTCTTGAGGTCGTACTCCTCGAAGGCGGACCTGTCGGCGAGCAGATCGAGATACGACTCGGCCTCGCCGAGGGTGGGAGTGCGGAGATCTCCGACCTGGCTCGCCCGCAGGGCCTCTTGCACCTCGGGATCGGCCCGGAAGGCTGCCGCCCGCTCCTTCAAGAGCAGGTAAGTCGCCATGTTGGATGCCGCCGAGACCCAGACCCCGGCCGCATCCTCGGTCCGGAAGGGCTTGTAGTCGAAATGCCGGGGACCGTCGTAGGCAGGCCCACCTCCCGGGCCGCCGTTCTCGAGGAGGTCGACGAGGAAAAAGGCGCTCAGCAGGTCGCCGTGACCGAACACCAGGTCCTGGTCGAACTTCGCCCCGCGCTGACCGTTGAGGTCGATGTGGAAGAGCTTCCCGTGCCAAAGGGCCTGCGAGATGGTGTGAACGAAGTTCATCCCGGCCATCTGCTCGTGGCCGACCTCGGGGTTCACCCCGACCATCTCCTGGCATTCGAGGCTCGAGATGAAAGCGAGGGCGCTGCCGACGGTGGGGAGCAGGATGTCGCCGCGGGGCTCGTTCGGCTTCGGCTCGATGGCGAAGCGGATGTGGTAACCGCGGTCGGTGACGTAGCGGGCGAGGAGCTCGATCGCCTCCCGGTAGCGCTCCAGAGCCGCCCGGACGTCTTTTGCCGCGTCGGTGTCGGAGCCCTCGCGCCCGCCCCAGAACACGTACGTCCTCGCTCCAAGCTCGGCGGCGAGGTCGAGATTGCGCATGACCTTGCGTATCGCGTAGCGGCGGACGCCGCGGTCGTTGCTCGTGAAGGCGCCGTCTTTGAAGACCGGATGAGTGAACAGGTTCGTGGTCATCATCGGCACGACGAGGCCGGTCGCGTCCAGAGCCTCGCGGAAGCGCTTGATCCGCCGTGCGCGCTCGGTGTCGTCCGACCCGAAGGGGATGAGGTCGTCGTCGTGGAACGTGACGCCGTAGGCGCCCAGCTCGGCGAGGCGGGAGACGGCTTCGACGGCGTCGAGTGGCTCTCGCGTGGCGTCCCCGAAGGTGTCCCGGGCTTGCCAGCCCACCGTCCATAGCCCAAAGGAGAAACGATCTTCACGGGTCGGCACCGGCATCGAGGACCTCCTCAGTATTTCGTTGACGGATTGAACTTAATAGGCCCTCGCGGCGGCGTCAACGGCTAATTGGTGCCTTGCTTGACATAGGGGCCGAGCAGGCTGAGATCGGCCGGGCTGAGCCGCTCGGAGGCGTTCGCGGCCTGGTGCCAGTAGGGGTAGCGCAGCGGTTGCGCGCTCACCTCGTCGAGTCGCGACATCTCCTCGTCGCTGAGCGCGAGCTCGGCAGAGGCGAGATCGTCGGCGAGCTGCTCTGTGGTGCGCGCCCCGACGATCACCGAGGTGACGGCCGGCTTGGCGATGAGATAGGCCAGGGCGATCCGGGCCGCCGACACGCCGTGTGCCGTGCCGATCTCGATCAGCACCTCGATGGTGTCGTAGAGCCTGTCCTCGTCGTAGATCGGCGGTTCGTCCCAGTCGCCGCTCAGGTGCCGGCTGCCCTCAGCGGCGTTCCCGCCGTGGCGGCGGTACTTGCCCGAGAGCAGGCCGCCGGCGATCGGGCTCCAGACGAGGATCCCGAGCCCCTGGTCGATCGACACCGGCACCAGCTCGCTCTCGGCATCGCGCGACTGCAGCGAGTAGTAGATCTGCTGGGAGACAAAGCGCTCCGTGCCAGTGCGCTCCGAGACCGCCAAGGCCTTCATCAGGTGCCAGGCGGAGAAGTTCGACGCCCCGATGTAGCGCACCTTGCCCGCGCGCACCAGCTCGTCCAGCGCGCTCAAGGTCTCCTCGAGCGGAGTCTGGCCGTCCCAGCCGTGCACCTGGTAAAGGTCGACGTGGTCCGTGCCCAGCCGGCGCAGGCTCGCCTCGGCCGAACGGATGATGTGGTAGCGCGACAACCCTGCGTCATTGGGGTCCTCGCTCAGCGGGAACCGCACCTTGGTCGCGATGAGCACCTCGTCGCGGCTGGTGCCGAGAGCCTGGCCGAGGATCTCCTCGGACAGCCCGTTGGAGTAGACGTCAGCGGTGTCGATCAGATTGACGCCGGCGTCACGGGCCAGACCGATCTGCTTGCGAGCCCCCTCGACATCGATGTGGCCGACGGAACTTGCCCAGCCCGTCCCGCCGAAGCCCATCGTGCCGAGCGTGACGGTCGAGACGCGCAGTCCGGAGTTTCCCAGTTGACGGTATTCCATCTCTCTCCTTGTACGGACGAACACGGATTTGCCGGTCGGCCCCGAGGCTATTGCGCCTCCGCAGGCTTTGCGCAGGGCGGGTCCGGCGGCTCAGCTGTTCGACAGCTGGAAGACCGTCGTCTCGGAGAAGGTCTCACCGGGACTGAGCACGGTGGAGGGGAAGCCCGGCTGGTTCGGGGAGTCCGGGAAGTGCTGGGTCTCCAGCGCGAAGCCGTCGCTCTGCCGGTAGGTGCGACCGCTCGTCCCCCGCAGGGTCCCGGCCAGGAAGTTGCCCGAATAGAACTGGATACCGGGCTGGGTCGTGTAGATGGTGAGCTTCCGCCCGCTCGAAGGGTCGAAAGCCTGTGCGGCGAGGATGAGCGACGGGGGGCTCGTCTGGTTGAGGACCCAGTTGAGGTCGTAACCCTGGCAGCTGAGCAGCTGCTCGTTGTCTGCAGCGGCGAACTGCGGTCCTCCCCCGATGTTCTCACCGATGGCTGTCGGCCTCGTGAAGTCGAACGGAGTTCCGGTCACCGGCTCCATGGCGCCGGTCGGGATCAAGCCGCTGTCCACTGGCGTGAAGCTGTCGGCGTTGATGTGGAGCATCTGGTCGAGGACAGAGCCCGAGGCCTCGCCTGCCAGGTTCCAGTAGGTGTGGTTGGTGAGATTGACCGCGGTGTCCGCAGTGGTCGTGGCGAGGAAGCTGAGCGTCAGCCCGTTCTCGTTGTCGAGGGTGTAGGTCGCGACCGTCGTCAGCGTGCCGGGAAAGCCCATCTCTCCGGCCTCGCTCACGTAGGTGAGCTGGAGCGCGACGGTGCCGGGCCCCGAGGAGGTCACCGGCGTCCAGAGCTTCTGATCGAAACCGGCCGTCCCGCCGTGCAAGGCGTTCCGGCCGTTGTTGACGGGCACCTCGTACTTGTTCCCGCCGATGGTGAGCTCGCCGCCGGCGATCCGGTTGGCGTACCGGCCGATCAGCGCTCCGAAGTAGACGCCGGCACCGCGCGTGTCTCCGGCGGCGGGCGCCGGGTTGTAGGTCTTGTACTCCGCCAGGCTCGGGAAGCCGAGCGTGATCTCAGCGGAGTGACCGCGCCGGTCGGGGAACGAGACCGACTGGATGATCCCGCCGTAGTTGAAGATCTTGACGACCATCCCGTTGTGGTTGGAGAGCGTGTACAGATTTACGCCCTCCGTCCCGGCGGGCACCGCGCTGATCGTTGGCTGCTCCATCTCTTCTCACGCTCCCTTGGCCGCTCGTCTCGTGAACGCGAGCCGAGCGACATCTGCGGACAGACCGACCACGGACTCCTCGCCGGCCGGCGGCGATAGCTATGCTCGCCTCGCAAACGAACTATCTAGAAGGTAATCACGTGCACGAGACCGATGACACCCTCGAATGCTGGTTCTTGACTGGGAGCCAGTCACTTTACGGAGACGAGACGCTGCGCCAGGTGGCTCAGCAGTCCAGCGAGATCGTCGCCTTGCTGAACGCCGGGCCCGAGATCAGCGTCCGCCTGGTCTGGAAACCGGTGCTGATCGGGGCCGAGGAGATACGGCGGGCCTGCATCGAGGCGAGCTCGGCCGATAACTGCATCGGTGTCATCGCCTGGATGCACACCTTCTCGCCCGCAAAGGCGTGGATCGCCGGGCTCGATGCCCTGCGCAAGCCCTTGTTGCACCTGCACACGCAGGTGAATCTTTCCCTGCCCTGGGACTCGATCGACATGGACTTCATGAACCTCAACCAGGCAGCCCACGGCGATCGCGAATTCGGCTACATCGAGACCCGGATGGCGCTGCGGAGAAAGACGGTGGCCGGCCATGCCAGCGACCCGGTCGTCCGCCGGCGCATCGGCTCCTGGGTGCGCGCCGCCGTCGGCTGGCACGCCGCGGGCCAGCTCCGTATGGTCCGCTTCGGCGACAACATGCGCGACGTGGCCGTTACCGAGGGTGACAAGGTAGAGGCACAGCTCCGGCTCGGGATCTCGGTGAACACCTACGGCGTGAACGACCTCGTCGCCGCCGTGGAGGCGGCTTCTTCGGCGACGGTCGACGCCATCGTCGGGGACTACGAGCGCAGCTACGCGGTCGTACCCGAGCTTCAAGCCGGCGGCGAGCGCCACGAGTCGCTTCGCTACGCCGCCCGCATCGAGGCAGGCCTGCGATCCTTCCTGGAGCGCGGCAACTTCACCGCCTTCACGACGAACTTCGAGGACCTCGGGGGACTTCGCCAGTTGCCGGGGATTGCCGTGCAGCGCCTTATGGCCGACGGCTACGGGTTCGGCGCCGAGGGCGACTGGAAGACGTCGGCTCTGGTGCGGATCTTGAAGGTCATGGGTGCGACACAGCCGGGCGGCACCTCGTTCATGGAGGACTACACCTACCACTTCGGTCCTGGGGAGCCGAAGACCCTCGGCGCCCACATGTTGGAGGTCTGCCCGAGCATCGCCGCGCGGACACCGTCCTGCGAGATCCACCCGCTCAGCATCGGCAACCGCGAGGATCCGGTCCGGCTCGTGTTCGACGCCTTGGCGGGCAGGGGGCTCGTGGTGGGCCTCTTGGACCTCGGCGACCGTTTCCGGCTCGTCGCGAACGAGATCGAGATCGTGCCCCCAGACGCTCCGCTGCCGCGGCTACCCGTGGCCCGGGCGGTCTGGAAGCCGGCGCCGAACTTCTCCACGGCCGTGGAGTCGTGGCTCATAGCCGGTGGCCCGCATCACACCGCTTTGAGCACGGCGGTGAGCATGGAGACCCTCGAGGACTTCGCCGAGATCGCCGGTGTCGAGCTGGTCCGAATCGACCACACCACGACGACCGAGAGCTTCAGGCGGGAGATTCGCTGGAACCAGGCCTACTACAGGCTTGCTCAGGGCCTGGCCCGCTAAGCCGGAGGCGGCCCGCTCAGGACCCGAAGGCGGCCCGCTCAGGACCCGAAGGCGGCCCGCTCAGGACCCGAAGGCGGCCCGCTCAGGACCCGAAGGCGGCCCGCTCAGGACCCGAAGGCGGCCCGCTCAGGACCCGAAGGCGTTCTGCAGCTGCGATCGGTAGCTGCTCACCATCAGCTCGGTCAGCTGTTCGAGTGAGGTGTCCTTGGTGAGCTGATCGATGGTGATGTGGCCGTCCTGCATGACGTTGACCCGGTCGCAGAGCTCGAACAGGTGAGCGAAGTTGTGGTCGATGATGATCATCGAGACGCGCCTGGACGAGGCGAGCCCTCGCACGAGGTCGATGATGAGCCTTGACTCACGTGCGCCCATGGCCGCCAGCGGTTCGTCGAGGAGGAGGATGGAGGCGTTTGTCCTCGTCGCTCGCGCCACGGCGATCGCCTGTCGCTGGCCTCCCGAGAGCTGGCCAGCCTCGGCGTTGACGTTGGGCACGTTGACGTTGATGTCGTCCAGGTAGCGCTTGGTGAGCTCACGCATCTTGTGCTTGTTGAGCACGTGGAAGAGCCCGAAGTGGAGGATCTCGTGGTTGAGGAACAGGTTCTCGAACACGGGCAGCTGGGGGATGAGCGCCAGGTCCTGGTACACGGTCTCGATCCCGTGGGCGGCGGCGTCCTGCACGGACTTGAAGTGCACCTCACGACCCTTGAGCAAGAGGCGACCCGAGTCCTGGGACGAGTACCCGCTCAAGATCTTGACGAGGGTGCTCTTGCCGGCCCCGTTGTCGCCGACAAGGCCAAGCACCTCGCCGGCGCGCAAGGTGAGGTCGATGCCGCGCAGAACCGAGAGCGGACCAAAGCTCTTCGTCACGTCCTGGACTTCGAGCACCACCTCGGAGCTCTCGGACGATTTGGGGGCGTCTGTTTCGGGTCCAACCGGCTCGGGGGTGTCGTCCATCATCTCTCGTCCTCTCCGCTAGCCGGTTCGCGTGCGGGCGGCCAGACGGTCGAGCCACCCGTTCAGGGTCATCGCGACGATCATTATGACGCCGATGTACACGAAGAAGTCGTTGGTGCTGATCCCGATGATGTTGAGGCCGGCCTCGAGGACGCCGATCAGGATGGCACCGATGAAGGCACCGATCACGGTGCCCCGGCCGCCGGTGAGGGCGGTCCCGCCGATGACACAGGCGCCGACGGCGTAGAGGATGTAGTTGATCCCGGGGTTGCCCGGGTCCAAGCTGCCGTACTTGATGGCGTCGACGATCCCGACGAGCCCGGCGAGGAACGAGCACAGCACGAAGCACATGATCTTCACGCGCCGCACCGGCACGCCGGCCTCGGCGGCGCCCAGCAGGTTGCCGCCGGTCGAGATGACGCGCACGCCGAAGCGCGTCCGCGTGAGAACGAACTGGACGGCGATGGCGATGGCGACCACCCAGATGATCTCGGACCACTCCCAGACGCCGAACATCTGGCCGAAGAAGCCCACGTGCGGGACCACGGTCGAGGTCTGCGGCGGTATCGCTCCGGGGACAGGCGTCGCCTCCGTGTCGTTCGAGAAGATGAGCACCATACCGAACAGGACGAAGTTCGTCGCCAGGGTCCCGACGAGCGAGGGCACGTTCAAGTACACGGTGATCAGGCCGTTGATGATCCCGATCCCGATGCATGCGAGGAGGGCACAGACGATGGCCCAGCCCACGGGAACCCCGAGCGACCATAGCCAGTACATGACCCACGAGGAGAACAGGAAGACCTGTCCCGCCGAGAGGTCGATCTCCCCCAGCACGAGCACGAGCACCTCGCCCACGGCGAGAGCGCCGTACGGGCCGGCAAAGCCGGCGGCGGAGTTGAGGCCGAGGGAGGTCAGGAAGTTCGGCGAGTCGATCGAGAAGAATATGAACAGCGCGAGGGTGATGAGGAGTGGCGTGATCTCGCGCTGGGCGACGAAGGCTTGCCAGAGGTACCGGCGCCAGCCGACTTCCGGCGGTCCGGATGACGCCGGGGCAGACGGTAGCCCGGCCGAGCTTTCAGGCTCGGCCGGGCTCGTTACAGAGTAGGCCACTTCTGAGGCGACCTCTTATTTGCTCTTCTTGCGACCGTCTCTTAGTAGGGGATCGGCTTGGGAGGAGTGCCCACGGACTCCGCGCTGGCTGTACCTTCCCACCTGTTGGCCTTCAGGTATGCACCAACGGTCGCCTTGACGACGATGGCGGTACCGGTGTTCGTGTCGCACGGCTTCATCAGCCCACCGGAGATGTTGAAGAGGAACAACTGCATGAGGGTGACGAATCCCTGCAGGTAGGCCTGCTGGTCGACCGTCAGGAGGAGGGCGCCGCTTGCGATGGCGTCCATCACCGGGAGTCCGGTGTCCCATCCGGCGGCGGCCACCTTGCCCTTCAGCTTCTGGGCGACCATGAACGTTGCCAGCGCGTTGGAGTCGCCGCTGTCCACGCTCATCCAGCCCTTCACGTCCTTGTGGCCGGTGTACCACGACGAGATGGCGTTGTACTCGGGCGCGCCTACCGTGGGCGAGGTCCCGACCTCTACGAAGTCGATGCCCGCCGCCTTGAAGACCGGGGCTGCCCCGTCAAAGCGCGGCTGGATGTTGCCCGTGCCGGGGGTGGCGATGATCCCGGCGACGAGGTCGCCCTTGCCCAGCTTCGGCACGCCGTGAGCCAGCAGCGCAGTAGCCACGGCCGCACCGGCCGTAAGGTTCGACTGGCCGATGTAGGCCTGCCTGTTGTTGACGTAGCCCTTACCAACATCGGCGTTGTAGGCGATGACGGGGATGCCGGAGTTGAGCGCATTGTCTGTCGGCGCGTTGAAGGCCACGTTGTCGATGAGCGGCACGCCGATGCCGTTGCACTTCGCGGCGATCGCACTGTCCATGGCCGAAACCATCTGGGAGACGACCGAGGTTTGCGAGCCGGTCCAGGTGAAGGTGGTACCCGTGAGGCTGCAGAAGTCCTGGCAGCCGTAGATCGTCGCCGTGAAGAACGGGTTGGTCGTTACGTGGTTGTCCATCACGAAGTGGTACGCCGGGTGTGAGGCGAAGAACGGGTGGTCGCTGTGGCGCTTGTAGACCGAAGCCCCAGCTCCCTCCTGGCCCAGGATCTCGGCAACGCCGCCAAGCAGCGGGATCGACGCCACGGCGCCCGCGTTACGCAAGAAGCGCCGTCTGGACAGCTCGCGCTTTGCCTTGATCTCGTCGTGATCTTCTGTTGTCATGGTGTCCCCATTTCCCTTGACTTGAAATCATCCGGCCTTTGGCCGGATTGGACTTGTCAAGATGCCTGTCCGAGTTGGAAACCTAACAGCAACACGTGCTACCGGCAAGGGTAATACTCATTGCCAGCTCAGACAGTAGTCCGCGGAGGATGCCGGCCAGCGGCATGCCTTCAGCACTGCTCTCTTTCCTTCAGCACTGCTCTCTTATAGGACAAGCACGGCACGGGCCGCAAGTCTGTCCGCCTTGAGGCGGGCGAGGGCCACCGGCGCGTCCTCGAGGGCGAAGGCTTCGTAGTGGACGTGGAGCTTGCCCGCCGCGGCGAGGCGCAGCACCTCGTGCATCTGGTGGCGGGGGCCGAGGGCCGTGCTGACGAGTCGCTTTTCGTCGAAGGACCATTCACCGACCCTGGCACTTACTCCGAGCACGGCGATGCCGCCGCGCTTGAGCACGCTCACGGCTTGTTGGACGGCGGTGTCGGAGGGAGCGAACACGATCGCGGCGTCGGCGCCGCCTCGCGCCGCAAAGTCCTCCTCCACGGCGTCGCTGGAGGCGTCGAGGACATGGCGGGCGCCGAGCCGCTCGGCAAGATCGAGGTGCTGGCGCGCCCGGTCGACGGCGGTCACCTCTGCGCCGGCGAGCACGGCGAGCTGAACGACAAGGTGCCCGACGCCGCCGACACCGAAGACGGCGACCTTTGCCCCGGGCGATAGCCCGGCTTTGGCGACCGCGCCGTAAGCAGCGAGGCCAGGGCAGAACAGCGGCGCCGCTTCCGCGTCACCGAGGCTCTCGGGAACCGGGTAGACGTGCTCGGCCGTCGCCAGCATGTACTCGGCAAACCCACCGTCGACCGACTCGCCCGCCATCTCCTTGTCGCCACAGAGGTTCTCGCGGGCGGTGAGGCAGTAGTCACAGCGCCCGCAACAAGACCAGAGGGGCTGCACCCCGACCCGTTGGCCGACCACAAGCCCCTCGACCCCCGAGCCGAGCTCGACGATCGAGCCGACGACCTCGTGGCCGGGGATGATCGGGAGCATGCCGGGCACGTTGCGACCCGCCCACTCGCCTTCGATCATGTGCAGCTGCGAGTGACAGACACCGCAGGCGTGGACCCGGATCACCAACTGCCCGAGGCCCGGGCTCGGCTCGGGACGATCACGAAGCTGCAGGGGCGAGTCCTCGAGCGGGGCCAGCGACTCCAGCACCATCGCCTTCATGGCGTTCTCACCCTCATCGCGTCCTCCTATCGAAACTGGGGGCCCTAGCGCACTTCTTGCTCAGTCTGGCGCCGAGTGGCGCAGCGTGCGAGTGCGAACGCCATCAGGCGATTCTTGACGCGCCGTCGGAGGCGACGACCCCGATCACTTCCGGCGGGGCGAATCCCCGGGCCGCGAAGCCGCCGGCAACGGCCGTCGTCACCGCATCGACGGCGTCAAGCTCGAGGAGCACTACCGCCGAGCCTCCAAATCCGCCCCCGGTCATCCGGGCGCCGAGCGCCCCGTTTGCGACGGCGACGTCGACGACCGTGTCGAGCTCGGCGCAGGAGACTTCGAAGTCGTCGCGCAGCGAGCGGTGCCCCGCGCTCAGCACAGGGCCGACCTCGGCGGGCCTGCCCGACTCGAGGAGCCTTACCACCTCGAGCACGCGGCTCTGCTCGGTCAGGATGTGACGGGCCCGGCGCCTTACGACATCGTCGGAGAGCTCGGCGAGGGCGGCGTCCATCTTCTCCGGTGGCACGTCACGAAGAGCAGCGACGCCGAGCTCGGCCGCAGCCCTCAGGCAGTCGCGGCGGCGATCGGCGTAGGCAGAGTTGCCGAGGGCGTGCTTGACCCCCGTGTTCACCACGAGCAGCGTCAACTCGGCTGGCTCGAGGTCGAACGGCACCTGGCGCACCTCCAAGGTGCGCGTGTCGAGAAACAGCGCGTGGCCGGCCCGACAGCGCAGCGATGCGGTCTGGTCCATGATGCCGGTGGGCACGCCCACGTACTCGTTCTCGGCCCGCTGCGCCAGACAGGCCAACTCCTGGCGCGAGAGCGACAGGTCGTAGAGATCTTGCAGCGCCAGTGCGACCGAGCACTCGAGAGCCGCGGACGAGGAAAGGCCGGCCCCGATGGGCACGTCGCTGTCGATGTGAAGCTCGGCGCCACCGATTTCGGCGCCTGCTTCCCGCAGCGCCCAGACGACGCCGAGGATATAAGAGGTCCAGCTGCTCGTCACCGGCTCGCCCGTCCCCGGCTCGAGCCGGTCCAGGTAAGCCTCGACGACGGGAGTCCGGCCGGCTTCGGTGCGTTGGGCCGACGCGACTCGCACGAGGCCATCACGACGTCGGGCGGCGGCCGCCTGGGCGGCATAGGGCAGAGCGAGCGGCAGTACGTAGCCGTCGTTGTAGTCGGTGAACTCGCCGATGAGGTTCACGCGGCCCGGAGCCGACCAGATCCCCTCCGGTGGCCTGCCGAAGACGCGGCGAAAGCCGTTGGTGGACACTTGGGACGCCTTCACAGGTGCCAACTTCGGACCATGGGCCAAGGGTCCGCTTCGAACGAGTCTCGCTCCGGACTTGTCACCCACACGGCGTTGACACTAGCTACTTCAGCTGCAACTCCCCGGAGATCGGGACCGAGGTTGTGTCGTGACAGGGGCCAGCTCTCGACCCGAGCGTCGACACGGACCGACGACGGGCAGACGTGGCTCGACCCTCGACGAGCTGCCGAACGCCGAGCCTGCTGCGCCGCTCTTTCTTGGGCAGTCCACCAGTTTCCGGGTCGGTATCGCCCGCCGAGCGGTGTAAGCCGGGCACCCCTCCCCCACGCCGATCACTGCCGTCGCGCCGGCCGGTACCGCCGGCACCCTCGACGTCACGGTCACGACGGCGGAGCTCACCGTCGTCGCATGAGACCACCGCTGTCGAGCAGCCTGGCCGTCGTCGCAGCAGTGTTCGGCGCCGTGTTTTGGGGCACCACCACCTACGGGGCAACGAGCTGGGTCGTCGCTCTCAGCGGTGGCCCGGGTGGCCAAGCTCACCCGGCGACGGTGTCGAACCTGGTCATCAGCGCCGTCGCCTCACCTGGCGGCGCCGCGCCGCGACGCTACGCTGCGCGGGAGGCCCGCGAAGCGTCGCGGCCCAGGTTCCCGACGAGGCAGGTAGGTGCGGCATGAAGATCGGCGTCGTGTTCCCCCAGACCGAGGCCGGCGCGGACCCCGGGGCGCTTCGTAGCTACGCCGAGGCCGTCTCGGACCTCGGCTACAACCACGTCCTCGCCTACGATCACGTGCTCGGCGCCGACCCGTCCGTGCACACCGGCTGGAGCGGGCCCTACGACTTGCACAGCACCTTCCACGAGCCGTTCGTCCTCTTCGGCTACCTGGCCGGCCTTGTCGCGCCTCGAGCTCGTCACCGGGATCGTCATCCTCCCTCAGCGCCAGAGCGCCCTCGTCGCGAAACAAGCGGCCGAGATCGACCTGCTCACCGAGGGACGCTTGCGTCTCGGCGTCGGGATCGGGTGGAACGCGGTCGAGTACGAGGCTCTCGGCAAGGACTTCTCGGACCGGGGAAGTCGGATCAGCGAGCAGGTCACGCTCATGCGCCGCTTGTGGACCGAGGAGTCGGTGACCTTTCATGGCCGGTTCGAGACCGTCACCGGCGCCGGCCTCGCCCCGATGCCGGTGCAGCGGCCGATCCCGATCTGGTTCGGGACCGGCGCCACGACGCGAGCGGGGCTGCGCCGCGCCGGGCGGCTCGCCGACGGCTGGTTTCCCCTGATCGCCCCGGCCCTCAGCTCGAGGCGGCCCTCGCCGAGATCGACAAGGCGGCCCGCGAGGCCGGTCGAGACCCGAAGGGGATCGGCATGGAGGGCAAGCTCGAGTTCGGTGACGGCGACCTCGACCGGCTCGGGCAGGAGGCCGAGAGTTGGCGCGCCAACCGGGCGAGCCACCTCTCGATCAACACCATGGGCGCCGGTCTCGCCCGCATCGACGACCACATCGCCGCCCTGGCCGCCGCCGAGGTGCTCCTCGAGGCCTGAAGGCCATCCCGTGTCGTTCGAGACGACACGCCTTCGTAGGACGCGGCGGGCCTTGCGGAGCCCGTTCGTGACGGCTACGTTAAGCTGATAAATCTCATCGGGTTTATAGTTTTCGTGATCGCCCGGATGGCGCGGGTCGAACGCAGCGACGAAGGAGGGCACGACGTGGCAGATCGAGAAACTGGGCCGGAGCAGAGCCTGCACGGGAAACGGCGGCGCTACACCCGGCGCCAAATGCTCCGCTTGGGCGTCATCGGGGCCGGGGCCCTCGGCGCGAGCCCGCTGCTCGGCGCGCCGAGCAGCTCTGCGTCGACGGTGTCGGCGAGGGCCCGCACTCTCACGCCGAAGCGCGGCGGCACGTTGAACTTCGGCCGCGACACCGGCCCCACCCAGCTCGACCCGGCGAACTCCATCGTCGCCGGCGACGTCTACACGCTCGACAAGATATTCGAGCCGCTCTACATCACGAGCCCCTCGGGCGTGCTCACGCCGTGGCTCGCTCAGGGTCACACCATGAGCTCGGACGGGAAGACCTGGACCTTCGCCCTCAGGCCCGGGGTGAAGTTCTCCGACGGCAGCCCCCTCACCGCAGAAGACGTCGTGTTCTCGATCCACCGCGCCGCCACCGATGCATCAGGGCCGCTCAGTTTCTTGGACTTCGCCATCAAGTCGATCAAGGCGAGCGACGCGAGCACGGTCACCTTCGAGCTCTCCCAGCCCTGGGCCCCCTTCTTGTCGGACATCTCGGTCTTCGCCAATTCGATCCTGCCGAACGCCTTCGGGGGCCAGAGCGAGTCTGCTTTCTTCGCCAACCCGATCGGGACGGGCCCGTTCGTGCTCAAGTCGTTCCAAAAGGGCGCCGGCGTGGTGCTCACGAGAAACAAGAACTACTGGCAGTCGGGCAAGCCCTACCTCGACGAGGTCAGCTTCAGCTACATCCCCGACGACAACCAGCGCGTCGAGCAGCTCAAGGGAGGCGAGGTCGAGGTGATCTCGGCAGTCCCGCCCGCGCAGGTCTCCTCCCTCAAGGCAGACGTGTCGCTCGTGCTCGAGGAGTTCGGCTCGTGGGCCGTTGACCTGCTCTTTTTGAACGAGAAGCTGGCCTATTTCAAGGACCGTCATGTCCGTCGGGCGATCGCGCACGCCATCAACATCCCCCAACTCGCCCATATCACGACTTTTGGCACCGCCCAGCCAGGAAATTCCTTCTTCCCACCGAGCCTGCAGTACTACGCCAAGGTCCCGACGCTCGGCTACAGTCTTTCTGCTGCCAAGGCCGAGCTCAAGCAGTCGGCCTATCCCCACGGCTTTTCGACCTCGATCCTCGTGCCGAGCGGCAACACTCAGTACGTCGACGCGGCGACGGTGATCCAGTCGGACCTCAAGCCGTTGAACATCGCCGTGTCGATCCAGGAGCTCGACAACGCCGCCTACACCGCCGCCTTCGAGGCCTTCAACTACGAGGCGATGATCAATTTCGCCACCAACGACATCAGCGATCCCGACGAGATGGCCTCGTTCCAGGTCGACTACGAGGACGGCGGGTCGCACTCGTTCTGGACCGACTACAACGACCCGGCGGCGATCGCGCTTGTCCGCGAAGCCGAGACCACATTCGACAACGCCAAGCGCGCCGCGCTCTACGAGCAGATCCAAGCCATCGTCGCCCAGGACGCTCCCTACATAGCCCTCGACTACCCGCCGAACATCTACGCCTGGCAGCCGAGCCTGCACGGCTTCGCCGTAAACCCGGGCGGCGCTTACCGCCTGGAGGACGTCTGGCTGAGCTAGTGACCGGCACCCCGGGGGCCCGCTGAGAGCGTCGCGCCCGGAGCGAATTACGATCGCCCCCGTAGGTCCATGACCCGAGCAGCGGGGGAGACGATGAACCCAAAGCGGCGTTGGAGCGCGGCGGTGACCGTGGCGGCGGCCGTCGGTGTCTCGGTCGTGGCCGTCGCCGTTTCGGCCGCGACCGATACGATCCTGGCCGCGGTCCCGGGCGTCTCGGCCCTGGCGCGAGTGCCCGCAGGGACTGGCGCCCAGGCTCTCGGCGCCCACGCTCTAGGCGCGGATGCTCCTGGCGCGCCGTGGGCCGTTGTCATTCGCCCCGACGCGATCCATATCGGCAAGGCCGGGTCGCGCCCGTCCACCACTGCCCAGTGCGAGCAGACCCTCGATGTCGCCTGCTACGGGCCGGGCCAGCTGAGGCGCGCCTACAACCTGTGGCCGCTCTACGACAAGGGGGTCACCGGCAAGGGCCAGACGATCGTCATCGTGGAGTCGTACGGATCGCCGACGATCGAGCACGACCTCGCCGTCTTCGATGCCGCCTACCGCCTGTCCGCCCCACCTGCTTTGACCGTCATCCAGCCCGCCGGGGCTGTGGCGCCCTACAAGGCGACCTCCAACCGGGTGGGCTGGGCCGGCGAGACGAACCTCGACGTCGAGTACGCCCACGCCATGGCTCCCGGCGCCAGCATCCTGCTCGTCGAGACCCCGACACTGGAGAACGAGGGAACCTCCGGGTTCCCCCAGATCGTGACGGCCGAGGAGTACGTCATCGACCACCACCTGGGAGGGGTCATCAGCCAGAGCTTCAGTGCTACCGAGCAGACCTTCCCCTCGCGCCGGTCGCTTCTCGACCTGCGGGCGGCGTACATCGAGGCGGCCGAGCCCGCCAACGACGTCACCGTGCTGGCTGCCGCAGGCGACTTCGGTGCAACCGACCTCGAGGACAACGCGACGACCTACTACGACTTCCCGGTCACCTCCTGGCCCGACAGCGATCCTCTCGTGACCGGGATCGGCGGCACGGGGCTGCACCTCGACAGCGCCGGCAACCGCATCTCCCCCGATACGGTCTGGAACGACACCCATGACGCCGGTGCCACCGGGGCCTTCGGGAGCCCGCTCGCCGGGGGCGGCGGCAAGTCGATCATCTTCGCTCGGCCCGCTTACCAGAACGGCGTGGCGAAGGTCGTGGGCACGCATCGAGGCGTGCCCGACATCTCCATGAGCGCCGACTGCGGCGGCGCCGTCGAGGTCTACCAGAGCTTCGCGGGCCAGCCGCCGGGTTGGTACGAGCTCTGCGGCACGAGCGAGGCCACGCCCCTGTTTGCCGGTGTCGTGGCGCTGGCCGACCAGTACGCCGGCCATCCGCTCGGGCTCATCAACCGCGCTCTTTACGCCATGTCGGCCACGCATGCGCCCGGCCTCGTCGACATCACCAAGGGCAACAACACCGTCACGTTCTCACAAGGCCGCAAGGTGCTGACGGTGAAAGGCTTCCCGGCCCTGCCGGGCTACGACCTCGCCTCCGGGGTGGGTACGGTCAATGGGGCCGAGTTCGTCCCCGAGCTGGTGGCGGCCGTGGCCGCCTCGTCTCCGGCCCGCCCGCTCGCCGAGCGGCCGGGCTTGGTGCCGCGCACGACGGCCGCCTCGTTGACGACCGGCAGCGCCTCGACGTCTGTGAACCCGGCCTTTTTCAGCATCGCCGCCCACGCCGACATCGAGACCGGTCGTTCCTGGAACCGGAGCAGGTAACGCCCTGCGTTCTTTACGATCCTCCACCAGCCCCCAGGGCCCTTGCGCACGAGCAGGACCAGCTTCGAGCCGATGATCTCGCGGTCTCGGGCATCACCGCCGCGCCCGAACATCATGTCGCCGATCACCAGCTTGCCGCCCGGCCGCAGCCACCTGAAGGCCTCGTTCGCCGCCACCTGCTTGTCCTTGTCGCGCAGGTGGTGCAGGGCGTAATTGGACACGACGAGGTCCACCGAGCCTTCCGCCAGTCCCAGGCGCTCGATGGGCACGGCTCGTCCCTCGACGTTCGAGACGCCTTCTTGTGCGGCGTTGTCGAGCAAAAGGGCGATCATCTTCTCGCTCACGTCGACCCCGAGCACGCTCGCGCACTGCTTGGCAAGAGCGAGCGTCACCTGCCCTGATCCGCACCCGAGATCCACCGCCCGCGTGTCGGGGGACGCGGCGGCCTCGCTGAGGACGCGTTGCACGACCTCGACGAGCCCAGGGTTGTTGGCCGCACCGTGGTCCCAGCTCGCGGCACGGCGGGTCCAGAAACGCTGCTGGCGCGCGATATTACGGTCGGCGCCCGAGGCCGCCTGGGACCCGCTCGTCACGGACTCGGCGGGTTGAACCTGTAGACGACGGCGAAGCCGAGCTTGGCAACCGTGCCGGCCTGGGCGCCCTGGACGCTGACAGACAGCGAGGATCCCCCGGCGAAGGCCTCGACGGTGGCCGACCCGCCAGGCACGGTGACCGGCTGGCTCACGCCGGCCCCGAGCGTGGCGTTGAACAGCCACGCCCCGCTCGTGAGCGACCCCACCCGTATGTAGCAGCGTTGCGTCGTCTTGATCGTCAGCACGTAGGGCGCTCCGGGGACCGAGTAGGTGACCGAATTGAGGCCGTGGGCCGTCTCTTGCAACCTGTCCGAGGGCTGGCCTGCGGCCGGGTGAGTACCGGTGCTTGTCCCGGGACCGGTGCCGGTGCCGGAGAGCAAGCCTGGCGGGCCCACGACATGGCGGATCGGGTTCAGCCACGACGGCTGGTAGTGCTCGACTACGAGCGTCGCGCCGCCGATCGCGACGAGGAAGGCGAGCGTCCAGACGATCACTCGCAAGAACGGGGGCGCGGGGAGCTTGCTCTTGGAGCCCGGGTACCAGATGGAGCCGTCCGGCAGCAGCACGCCGTAGGCGGGGGCGACCGGAACGGCTGGGATCTCGGCAGTGATCGCCGTAGCGCCGCGGGTCTCGGTCGTGCCTGCCCCCGGCCACTCCCTGTTTGGCTCTAGAGAGGTGACCGCCACCCGGCTCGTCGCCGGCACAGCGTCTGGGCGCCCTGCCACCACGTGCCTCGTCCTCCAGTCGTTCTTTCCAAAACGCTACCGCGTCATTCCCTGGCTTCGTGCTCCGGACCGTAATTTCGATCGCCTATGGATGCGATGCGACCTCAGGCGGCTGCCTGGTAGCCAGGCTTGTCCGGCTCCGTGCCCGATCTGGCTCCTGGTGATCGCGAAGTTACTCTCGACTGCGACTCAGGGCCTCCGAGGCGAGTCAGTGGTCGCTAGGGCCAAAAGTCCCGCCACTGCCGGGGACTCAGCCCCCACGGGCGACGGGTCTTCTGCCCCACGGGCGACGGGTCTTCGGTCCCGCCGATGACAGGACTCAATCCCAGCGATGAGGGGATTTCGCCTCTGATGTGAGGATCCCCTCGTACAGCACAGTGATTACAAGGCCCATTTGGGGCGCGTGTAGGGAGGGACCAAAGATGTCGAGTGTCGCCGTAGAGACACGAGGTGCCACGGACAAGGGCGCAGCAACGCTCAAGACCGGGAATCTCAAGGTGGCCGACTGGCTGTTCAGGTCGAACTACGCCAGCGTGATCTGGTTGGTAGTGCGTGTATGGCTCGGCTACCAGTGGCTGAACGCCGGATATCAGAAGATCTGGGGCAGCGAGAAGATGATGTTCTGGAATGGCGGCGGCGTCGGCGTCTACGGCTTTGCCAAGAGCGGTGTGGCTGCTAACGGGACACCGATGGGTGCCGTCGGCTTCGGCTGGTGGGCAGGATTCCTGCACAACTTCGTCATGCCGAACGCGTCCTGGATCGCGAAGGCGATCTCGCTCGGCGAGCTCGCCATCGGCATTGGTCTCATCCTCGGGCTGTTCACAGGCGTAGTCGCACTTGGCGCCGTGGCCCTGAACTTCACCTACATGATGACCGGCAACGCCGGTGTCAACCCGTTGTTCGCACTGGCCGGCGTTGGGCTCGCGCTGGCCTGGCGGAACGCCGGGCTGCTCGGTCTGGACGGCCTCGTCCTGAGGCGGGTCACTACCCAGTTCTCGATCGGCTCGTTTGTTCGTAAGTTCACTCACCGGCAGCCCCCCCTTGTCGGTGCAACGGACTGACACGGCCAACGTGTAGTCCATGCTCCAGTCACCTCTAAGGTGACTGTGAGAGTGCTGAGGGAGGCCCGAAAGGGCCTCCCTCGCTTGTCGTCGACCTCCGTGGAGCAACTCCGGGTGCCGGACGGCCAGGCGAACAGACACTCGTGGGCAGAGGAGCAACAGACACTCGTGGGCAGGGAACAGTTAGGCTGGTCACGACACTGGAGTTCTTGGAGATGGGAGGGCTGTGCCGAGAGCAGAGGCGCCTCGCTCTAGCCTGCGAGTGCAGACGGTCGCGCATGCCTTCACGCGGGCGACGCTCTTCAGATACGCCGAGGCTCTTGCCCAGTCGCTCTACAACGCCCGGGCTGCCGGGCTGGTGGGTGAGACGGTGGTCGCCATCGGCGACTGCTCCGGCAAGGCCGGGCTCGACAAGAGGACCCAGGAGGCGCTGCGCGGCGTTCTCGCCGACGGTGGCGCCGAGTTCACCTACGAGCGGTTCGGGCAGAACCTCGGTCACGCCGGAGGGCAGAACCGCCTCTTCCGGCAGAACACTGCCAGGCTCCTGCTGCTGTGCAACGACGATGTCGTCACCGGGCCGCAGGCTGTCACCGAGCTGGTCCGGGGACTCATCTCGCGGCCGGAGGTGGGGCTCGTCGAGGCTCACCAACTTCCTTTCGAGCACCCGAAGCAGTACGACCTCGTGACCGGGGAGACAGGCTGGTGCTCACTGGCGTGCGCGCTCACCCCTGCCAAAGTCTTCTCCAAGGTTGGCGGACTCGATGACGAGTGGTTCTTCCTCCATGGTGACGACGTCGACTATTCCTGGAGGGTGCGGTTGTCCGGTTACCAATGCACCTATCGACCCTCTGCGCGGGTCATCCACGACAAGCGCGTGGACGCCTGGGGAGCGTTGCTGGTCTCTCCCAAGGAGGAACAACTGATGGTGGAGGCGGACCTACTTCTCAGCCAGAAATACGGAGAACCCCGTCGGTTCGGCGACGTGCTCGCCTGGTACACCGAACACGGGAGCGACGCCCAGCGTCAGGCCGCCGCCGCCTTCGAGGAACGCCAGGCAGAGGGCCGCTTGCCGTCGCCGGTGCCCGGCAGGGAGCGGGTGGCGTTCTTTCTCGATGGTGCCTACGCTCCCCACCGCTTCGGGGTGAGCCTGGGCTCATGAGCACCACCACAGTTCCCTCGACGAGTTCGACGGCATGCGCCGGGATCGAGTAGGTACGTCCATGAGTGAGACCAACGAGCGCGGCTTCGAGGAAGGGACCGTTTACGAGCACGTGGTCGGGATGCTCTCCAGCCACGCCATCCACGAGGGAGTGCTCCTCGACCTCGGCTGCGGTTTCGGCCCCATCGCTTCTTCCTGCGCCAAGCTCGGCCTCGACTACGTCGGGGTCGACATCGAGCAGGATGGCCTCGCGGACCTTGCCAAGCAGGGTTTCTCCACGGCGCAGCTCGATCTCAGCCAGACCACGGTGCTCGTCGAGTTCCTCGAGAGCGTCCTCGCCGGCCGCCAGCTTGCTGCCATCACCCTGCTCGACGTTCTCGAGCATCTGGCTCATCCGGGCGATCTGCTCACAGCGCTCGCCGACATGGCCAGCAGGCATGCGGGCGCGCCGCTGGTCGTAAGCGTCTCGAATGTCTCCCACTTCGATCTGGCCGCGAAGCTGCTTTGTGGGCGTTGGGACGTCACCCCGACCGGGCTCCTCAACGAGACCGACCTCTCGCTCTTCGCACCCGGCACACTCGAAGCCGAGTTCCGTCGCACCGGCTGGAGACAGATCAAGGCGGACGACTTCGCGATCGCTCGTAGCGACCAGCATTTCCCCGAGACCTTGACGGCGCTGTCTGCGGGCACGCCCCTCCACGACTTCCTCCTCGGGGTGAGACTGCAGAGCGCTCCGGGCGCCCTCGTCAGCCAGTTCGTGCGGGCATACCTGCCCACGGCACCGCCCGAGCTGAGAGTCGTCCGACCACCGAGCTCCCGGACCAGGGCTGCCCTGGCTGCTTCCGAGGCTGCCTCAGCACCGTTCCTGAGCGTGATCGTACGTACCCAGGGCCGGCGTCTCATCACCTTGGAGGACAACCTCACTTCCCTCGCGGCCCAGACCAACCGCGACCTCGAGGTCATCGTCTGCTGTCATGACACCTCTGACGCCGATTACGCGGCGGTAGTCGAGGTGACCAGACGCGCCCCCACTTGGCTTGCCGAAAAGACCCGGTCGATCCGCGTGGAGGGCGGGCTCAGGGCTCGCCCGCTCGCCGCCGGAGTGGCAGCCGCCGCTGGGCGTTATGTGGCTTTCCTCGACGATGACGACCTCGCGCTTTGCCACTGGGTGGAGGAGTTCGCCCGTCTGGTCGATCTCCATCCGGGCGCTGTCGTGCGCGCCGGCTGCGCCACTCACTCGATAGACGAGGAGCCGTGGGACTGCGGTGTCGGCTACCGCCAGACGGGGCCGACCCAGACTCCGTACCCACTCGCCTTCGATCTTCTCGACCATCTGGTCCAGAACAGCACCCCTAACTGCTCGGTGGCTGTTCCGCGGAGCTGCTTCACCGACCTCGGCGTCTCCTTCGACGACGAGTTGCCGGTCCTCGAGGACTGGGACGTGTTGCTACGCGCCTCGCTGCTGTGCGGCTTGGCCAGCACGCCGGAAGTGACCTCCCTCTACCGCAGATGGAGGCGAGGGTACGCCTCTCACGTGCTGCATTCCGAGGCGCAGTGGGAGAGCGCCAAGCAGGCCGTGCGGGGTCGGCTCGACGCCAGGCCCTTCCTCGTGCCACCGGGCACGGTGAGCAGGGTCGTAGAGCTGCAGTCAAAGCTGGGTTCGCTCACCGATGCTCTCTCGAGCTCGATGGCCCAGCTCGGTCCCCTCCAGCTTGACAAAGAGCAGCTGTCGACTCGGTTGGAGGAGACAGAGCAGCTGCTCGTGGCCGCCGAGCAGCGTATCGACGAGATCACTGCCGCAGCCGAGGAGCGCGTGGCGGAGATCACTGCCGAGGCCGACCGGCGCCTCGTGGAAGCCATCGCCGACGCCGACCGGCGCCTGGCGGAGGCCGAGCAGCGCGTGGCGGAGATCACGACCGAGGCCGACCGGCGCGTGGCGGAGATCACGACCGAGGCCGAGCGGCGCGTGGCGGAGATCACGACCGAGGCCGACCGGCGCGTGGCGGAGATCACGACCGAGGCCGAGCAGCGCGGAGCCGAGGCCGCTGCTGCCGCCGACCAGCGCGTGGCGGAGATCACTACCGTCGCCGAGCACCTCGTTGCCGAGATCACTACCGTCGCCGACCGGCGCGTGGCGGAGATCACTGCCGACGCCGACCAGCGCGTCGCCGAGATCATTACCGTCGCCGAGCAGCGCGTGGCGGAGATCACCGCCATCGCCGACGCCAGGCTCTTCCAACGTCGCGCCTCAGACGCTCAACTGAAGGCCGCCGTCGCCGAACGAGACGCGGCGCTCGCCCGTCTCGACGAGGTCACGTCGGAGGTCACCGCGCAGGTCACCAAGCAGGTCACAGCCCGGGTCACCGCCCAGGTCACCGCCCGGGTCACCGAGCAGGTGAGGGCAGAGGTCACCACGCACGTCGCCCAGCAGACGGCAGCTGACGTCCGGGCCGAATTCGAGGCGAGCCGGAGCTGGAGAGTGACGGCACCGCTCCGTGCGGTTGCGGACCTTGTCGCCAGGTTGCGGCCGCACTCTGACTGACCGGAGGCTCAGGTCGGGATCCTGCGCACCGGCGGAGTACAGCTCTCCATGAGAGCCTCCAAACGCTTCGCCATGGCACCTGGAGACCATCGCTCTGCGATGATCTCCAGACCGCGGGTGGACAGGCGCAACCAGAGATCGTCGTCCTGGTACACGCGGGCGACAGCTTCGGCGAAGCCGCGGGCGTCGTCGGCGATGAGCACGTCCTTGCCATCCCTGAGATCCATCCCCTCGGCACCGAGCGAGGTCGTGACGACCGGCAGCCCGAACGCCATCGCCTGGCCGATCTTGCCCTTCATCCCGGCGCCGTAGCGAAGGGGGGCGACGAAGACCCTCGCCGTCAAGAAGTACCTGCTCACGTCCGCCAGGTAACCGGGCACGGCGACGCCGTCTCCCTCCAGGGCGCGCACTTCCGGGGGCGGGAAGGACCCGAGCAGGTTCAGGTACGGGGCGGCACCGAGGCAGTTGGTTATCTCCGGCATGATCTCGTGCACGAGCCATTTGACAGCGTCGATGTTCGGGGTGTGCTCGTAGCCTCCGATGAAGCACAGTCCCGAGCGCGTCCGGGGATCTCGTTCGAGCTCCGGCGGCAGCTCGTGAACATTGGGCAGCACGACCACCGTGCGGTTCGGGAATTGGCTCCGTACGAAGTTGGCCTCTTCATCGGTGACGGTGGCCACGAGATCGCTCGCGCAGATGGCCGAGTGCTCCTCTTCGGCAACTCGCGTAGCCCTGCGCCGCTGCCCGACCGCGGCCGCCGGCTGGACGAAGTCGACTGATCTCCGCTCCCGCAGCGAATGCAGGTCGACCGTGTCGAACACCAGGAGCGCATTGGGGAAGTAGCGCGTAATCGTCGTCAGCAGGTTCATGGTGATGTCCGGCCGGGACGTCATGACGACGTCGTACATGCCCTCTCGGCCCTCCCAGGCCGCCGCCGGTCCCCGGCGGAAGTCGTGCACCTCCACCCCGAGCGCCTGCAGCCGCTCCAGGTAACGGATGTCTCGCCAGCCTCCGACGGGGTAGAAAGAAGTCGGGAATCCTGCCTCTACGAGGAGTCGGAGGATCCACCACAACCGCACGCTCCCCGAGTCCACATCGGGCTCGGGAACTTTGTGGTCGCAGATCAGGACCGTGGGGCGATCCGGTCGGCGCGTCCCGAGGGCGGCGCGATTGGAGCCCGAGCGGTACTGGCGGGCCAAAGCGTCCTGCCACCGGACGACCAACCGGTAGCGGTTGATGTACTGGCGGCTCTTGCGGTGCAGTCCCGAGCCCGGCTTCTCGTCGTTGCCGAACGTCAGCCCCTCGTGGTGGATCACCGTCGAGCGAGGCTCGTACATCACCCGGTACCCGCGGCTTCGCAGGTAGAAACAGAAGTCGACTTCCTCGTAGTAGCCCGGCGCAAAGACCCGGTCGAATCCCCCCCGCTCGAGGAACAGGTCTCTCCTCACCATCAGCGCCGCGCCGCTGCAGTAGTCGACCTCTCGAGGGAAGTTGTAGCGGAGGTCGTCCTTGTCGCCGCCTCGGCCGAGGTTCCAACCCGTACCGTCGGTGAAGATGATGCCTCCTGCCTCCTGCAGGCGCCCGTCGGGGTAGACGAGCTTGGCTCCGACAGCCCCTACACGCGGCTGCTGGATCCGCTCGAGGAGAGGTTCCAGCCACCCAGGGGTCACGACGGCGTCGTTGTTGAGAAAGAAGAGGTATTGCCCGCTCGCGACCGATGCGCCGTCGTTGGCGGCATCGAGGAACCCGGTGTTCGACCGATGCCGGACGACCACCAGCCCGCCCTTCCCGACCATCTCGGCGAGGCCTCGTTCGGTCGAGGCGTCATCGACGAGCACGATCTCGGCCAGCAGCGCCGGGTCGGTATGGCGCCGCACGCTCTCGATGCACGACATCGTGTCTTCGTAGCGGTTGTAGGCGCAGATGACTACCGAGACGGGCGCCCCCGGCCCCTTGCCGTTCTTCACACTTCAGCTTCTCGTGACCGGCTGTGCCGAGGCAGGTGCTCTCCGCGAGCGCCCGAAGAGCCGGTTGCCACGGGTGTCCTCGACGAAGGCGAGTCCCTCCTCGGCCTCGGCGGCCGCGGCGTCGGCTCGCGCCCGCTCCTCGGCCTCGGCGGCTCGCGCCCGCTCCTCGGCCTCGGCGGCCGCGGCGTCGGCTCGCGCCCGCTCCTCGGCCTCGGCGGCTCGCGCCCGCTCCTCGGCTTCGGCGGCTCGCGACGCCTCGGCCTCGGCGGCTCGGTGCCGGGCTGCACGCTCGGCCTCGAGAGCCTCCTCCAACGCGATCTCGAGCATGCCCGCCAGCCGGGCGAGCGCGCCGTGCTCGAGAGTGTCGAGCAGCTGGGTGGTCTCCAGTTCAAAACCGGCACCACTAATCCGGCTCGGCGTCCAGTGGAGCCACATCGGGATTCGGGCAACATCGATCTGGTTCGCGGAGGCCATGACGACCAGCGCCGTCTCGTAGGCGCTGTCGGGACTTACCTCGATGTGGCGCAGGTCCCTCGAGACCGAGAGCGAGTGTCCGACCTGAACCTGCTCCCAGCAGGTCGGATCATCCAGCTCGTGGAGCTCGGAGGCGCCGTCAACGCTCTGGACGGCGACTCGGACATGGGCGAAGGAGTCCTCCAGCAATGCGACCGCCTTGAAGAACTCGGGCCAGTCGTCGTTGCTTCCGAGGCCGTCCTCGCGGCGAAGGTCTGGGCCGGAGAAAAGATCTCGTCGGGGAGCACAGCTCGAGAAGACGGCGACGCCGCCCGGGACGAGCAACCTGTGGACCTCGGCAATGAGAGAGCCCGTGTCGACCAGCTCGGTCCAGATCCCGAGGCAGGAGACGACGTCGAAGCTTGAGCTCTCGAAAGGGCTGAGGTCAGGAGCTACGTGATGCCCGAAGCGCAGATTGGGACGCTCGTAGGTCGCTTGGGCATGGAACACCGCCGCCATGTCCCGGTCGACAGCGACGACCTCGGCTGCTCTCGCGGCGACGAACGCAGCGCCGAACCCCTCGCCACTGCCGATGTCGAGCACACGTTTTCCCGCCCCGAGGGCGCCGACGACACCATAGCGATGGAGGTGGCCGATCATGCGGGCGGGATCGGAGTCCCAGGGGACGCGGCGGCGTCTCGCGCTGCCGGCGAGGGCGTCGGCCTCGGCGAGTCGGCGGCTGGGTGGTGGAAGGCCGATATCCGCCGACCATGAACCGCTTTCAGCCGTCATGACCCGCGAGAATACGCCAAGCGGGCGAACCCGGCGAAGTACCCCTCGGTGGCTGGGAGCAGGACCGTCAGGCCCCTTCTTGCTTGGCGAGGCCGTTGTGGGGTCATGAACGCGGCCGTAAGCTGTTCGTCACCATGGCGATGGCGGTGCGGGTGCAGACAGTCCGCTACGGCGGAGACGCGCCTGACTTGCTACGTATGCTGCGCTCGGTGGCGGCCGCAGCTCACGGCTTCGAGGACCACGGATCGGCCCCGGAGCTGACGATGGCGATCGGGGACTGCGGTGGCCCGGAGGGTCCCGATGCCACAGTCGACGAAGAGGTGCTCACCGAGGCCCACGAGATCCTCGCCAAGGCCGGCGTCTCGCTCGATTATGTCGCTTTCATGACGAACACCGGCCATGGAGCCGGTCAGAACCGTCTCGCAGAGCGGGCGGCCGATGGGCACCGTCCTGGTGGTGACGGTGACGTCTTGGTGATGCTCAACCCTGACACGTACCTGTCGCCGAACTGCCTGGCGACGCTCGTCGGCGTGCTCGACGCCGACGTGGGCATCGCCGAGGCGCGCCAGATCCCGCTCGAGCACCCGAAGCCGTTCAGCCCGGTGACTGGCGACACCCCCTGGGCGAGCGGCTGCCTGATGGCATTGAGGTCCTCGGTCTTCGAGTCACTCGGCGGGTTCGAGCCGGCGTTCTTTCTCCACGGTGACGACGTGGACCTCTCCTGGCGAGCTCGCCTTCGTGGCCTGCGGGTTCGCCACGTGCCCGAAGCCGTGGTCTTCCACGACAAACGGTTGACCGAGACGGGCTTCCCGGCGCCAAGCGCGCAGGAGGAGTACCAGGCCGCGCTGGCTCGCTTACTGCTCGCCCACCGAGCAGAGCGCCGTGACGTCATTGCCTCGTCGCTGGGCTGGCTGGAGGTCCACGGGAGTGAGCTTCAGCGCGAAGCGGCGACGGAATTCTTGCGCAGGCACAGCGAAGAGGAGCTCCCTGCCACCTACCGCGAGGCGCTCGAAGTTTCCCCAGAGGAAGTCGTCTCGGTTGCTTGCTTCCACGAGGGAGAGTATGCCGAGCACCGCTTCTGAGCCGGACGAGGTCACGGCCGAGGAGAGTGATGGACCGGGTCAGGTTCCCATCCCCATCTATCGCTTCGCCTTCTCGTGGGAGGGCCCTTACGGCCACGCCGTGCATCTTGTCGAGCGCCACGCCCGACAAGGCGTGGTCCTCGACCTCGGCTGTGGTTACGCAGCCGTCGGGGAGGTGCTTCGTGACGCCGGATGGGAGTACGTAGGCGGGGATCGGGACACCGACGCGGTGGCCGATGTCGTCTCGCGCGGGCTCGAGGGCCACGTGATCGACCTCGCGATGAGCGATGGTCTTGCCGACAAGCTCGTCGAGCTCCTCGAGGGGCGTCCGGTCGGCGCCGTCATCCTGCTCGACATCATCGAGCACCTGCCCGACCCGTCCGCACTGCTCGGCGCGCTGACCGAGCTGTCCGCGCTACTGGCGGCAGACGGTCGCCACGCCCCGGTGCTTGTGACGAGCATCCCCAACGTGGCGCACTTCGATCTCGCCGCCAAGCTCGTCGGCGGACGGTGGGACGTGACCCCGAGCGGCCTGCTGGACCGGACGCACCTGCAGATGTTCACAGAGAGGCGGATCGACGCCGAGTTCGGGCGGTTCGGTTGGCAGGAGTGTGGCCGCGACGACGTCGTCCTGGAGCACTCGGATCAGTGGTTTCCCCTCGATCATCCCTTCCTGGTCGAGGGGGGACTGGTCCACGACTACCTCCAGTCGCTGCGGGCTGCAGCTGACGACAACATGACGATCAATCAGTTCGTGCGCGCCTACCGCCGCGTTCCGAGTTGGTCACCATCCGATCGACGCTCACCGCTGCCGGTGCCGGAGGCTGCCACGGCCAGGGGACCCGCGATCGATTACCCGTTCCTCTCGGTGCTGACCCGAAGTCAAGGGACGCGCCCGTCGATGCTCGCCGAGGCGCTGACGTGCCTCGCCGCCCAGACGCTCGAGGACATCGAGGTGGTCGTCCTCGTGCCCGGCGACGATCCCGGGGCCCTTCAGTCCTCGGAAGCGGTCGTGAGGAGCTTCGAGGAGGGTTTCGTCGCCCGGGTCCGCGTCGAGCAGGTACGCAGCGACAGCCGGTCCGCGGCTCTCAATGCCGGCCTGGAGCTTGCCCACGGACGTTATGTCGCGTTCTTGGACGAAGGCGACCTCGTGACCGGGGACTGGGCACAGCGCTTCGCCGAGGGAGCTGAAGGGGCGCCGGGCAAGCTCGTCCGCTCGGTTTGCGATGTCCGTCACGTCCGCCGACCGGCCCGGGAGGAGGAGGCCATGGGAGCGGTGCCGGTCACGCTGACAAAGCCGCTCGCGGAGTTCGGCGAACGCTTCGACGCCATCTCCCACCTGGCGGTGAACACGACGCCGCTATCCAGCGTCGCACTGCCCCGCTCGCTCGTGACCGAGCTCCACCTGCGACTCGACGAGCAGCTCGCGGTAGGCGAGGACTGGGACTTCCTCGTCCGAGCCGCGCTGGTCGTCGGCGTCGAGGACACCGGTCACGTGACCTCCATCCACCAGCGCTGGGCTGATGAAGCTGCGGCCACGACCGTCCCGTCCGAGTTGTGGGAGTCGGCGCACGCCAAGATGCTGTCGAGTCTCGATGCCGCACCGCTGCTGCTCCCGCCGGGCAGCGCCACCGAGCTCGCCTTTCTTGCCGGCGATGCCAGTCTGGCCCGCAAGCACGAGGCACAGCGGGCGGAGCTCGAGCGTGCGCTCAACGAGGCGAGGGTTGCGCTTGCCGAGGCTCAGGAGACCTTGCGCTTCAGCCTGAGGGGCGAGAGTGCCCAGACCGAGAGCCTGCTGCTCCAGATCGAGCAGCTCCAACGTCGGGCACGACTGGCCGAGCAGGCCCGGGAGGAGGTGCTTGCCTCGGAGTTCTGGCGTGTTACGGCCCCGCTGCGCGCGCTGGTGACGTTGATCCGGGGCGACCGGCGGGACGCCGGCTCCTGAGCTCCTTCGACGGCCGGGCCGTCCCCCGGCGGGCGTGGCCCGAGAGATACAGAACCTTCGGTGGAGGCGGTCGGGAGCCTGTGAGGCGTCCGTTGGTCGCAACAGCTCAGGTGTCAGCAGTGGTGTCAGCTGTGGTGCTCAGATCAGAGCCTGGGTTGAGCGGCCACCCGGGCACGGCGTCGCTCTCTTCGGTGGGCCCCCGCCCCTCTTCCCGAGCAGCGCATACGGCCCGGCGTTCGCGCCCTCCCCATGACGGGGACGAGTCCACGAGACAAGGAAGATAAGAATACGGTCGGCTTCGCGGTGGCGCAAACTGCCGGGTTGGGCTAAGGTGCACAGATGTAGTTACTAAGTAGTCGCCAGTCGGCGTCGATCTTTGTATGTTCCTGTTGGTCCCAGTTTTTATCGCGCGGATGGGTTATGGTGTGGAAGCTCGTCCGGTTAGCTGTGGCCAGACTAGAGGTAACACCACAGTACAGAGACATGCTTGACCCTTGGAGATGGAGGAAAAATCGCATGTTTAGGTTATTCAGTGAAGGCCCGGCGGTGGAGAAGGCGAGAAAGCGTACGCCAATCCGGCTGGGGATGGCCTTGATTGCCGTTGTCGGTATGCTTCTCGCTCCGCTCGCGTTAGCCGCGTCGGCGGCGTCGGCCTCAGCGAGGCCACATGCGACCGTTCAGGGGTCCTATGTTTCAGTGACGCCGTTCCGCATCGTCGACACGCGTACCGGTGCCACCGACCCTGCGACGTACGCGGGGCAGACCCTCGCCGGCGGCGGGACGTTGAACGTGCAGGTGACCGGCGTGGGCACCACGCCCGTACCGGCCGGAGCGTCAGCCGTTGTCCTCAACGTGACCGCGGTCGACCCGTCGACTAACGGGTTCCTGAGCGTCTTCCCCGAGGGGACGACGCTGCCGCTGGTCTCCGACCTCAACTTCGCGCCCGGCGTGATAGTGGCGAACCTCGTGACGGCGCCGCTCAGTGCTTCGGGCGGGATCTCGATCTTCAATCACGCCGGTAACACGGACGTCGTGGTCGACGTGGAGGGCTACTACACGAGCTCTCCTGCGGCCAACGGCAGCGGGTTGTACAACCCGCTCTCCCCCGTGCGTGCTCTTGGCACCCTCGCTGTTGGTGCCACGATCGCTGCGAATACGAGCACAGCGGTCACAGTGACAGGATCCACCACCGGCGTCCCCGCTAGCGCGAGCGCCGTGGTCGTGAACCTGACGGCTGCGAATGCAACGGGTCCAAGCTTCCTGACTGTCTACCCGGCAGGGGCGACCATGCCGACCGCCTCGAACCTGAACTTCATCGCGCAGGCCACCAACGTGGCGATCGCGAACCGCGTGACGGTCGGAGTGGGCACAAACGGCCAGATCGAGGTCTACAACCACACCAATACGGTGGACGTGGACGTTGACGTGAGCGGCTACTACTCCGGCAGCGGTGGCACCGGCTCGGCCTTCGTGCCGATCACCCCGGTCCGCGTGGCCGACACCCGCACGATAAGCCCGGTTGGCACCGAGACCACGATCTCAGCTGAGTCTTCGGAGCTCTTCACCCTCGACACCGCCGGCAGCGGGATCCCCGCGGCTGCCACCGCCGTGGCGGCCAACTTCACGGTGATTCCGGGCGACGCCAATGGCTATCTCACGGTCTACCCGAAGTCCGACGCGACGGTTCCTGTCGCCTCTGACCTCAACTGGACCGAGAGCCAGTATCCGGCAGTCCCGAACTACACGATCGCGGACACGGCCGGTACTGGCACCGTGGAGGTATACGACGGACCCGCCACTGGTGGTGCGAATGTCGACGTCGTTGTCGATGCCTTCGGGTACTTCGTCCCGCCGATCACACCTAGCACCACCTTGGCCATCGCCGTTCCGACGGCGGCCCTTGGCACCGTCAATAACGTACTCCTTGCTTCCAACGGGACCTCGACGGTGGCCATCAACGCCACGGTGAAAGACGGATTAGGGGGCCCACTCGTCAGCGGTGACACGGTGCTGTTCACAGTGAGCCCTTCGGTGAGTGGTGACACCTGCGGCACGTTGAGCTCGGCCACGGCTGTGACCAACAGCAGCGGCGTGGCCTCGGTCACCTACACCGCCCCGGCCTACTCCACTTCCGACGCCCCTGTTTGCACCATCACGGCGACGGACTCCCTCTACGGCCAGAGCTGGACCGGCACCATCCAGAGCACCACCTCCAACACGCTGACTGGCAGCCTGGCGACGAGCTCGATTCTGTCGAGCTGGAAGGGGACTGCGGCAACCGGGGCAGCGGTGACACCGGCGACTGATGTCGTGACCGCCGTGGCTACGCCCGTTCCGGGGTACTCGGCCGCCAACGACACGGTGACCTTCACAGAGAATGCAGCGGAGGTAACGGCGGGTATCTGCGGGACCTTCACCGGGTCGGTGACCACGATCACCGGCTCGACGGGTCCGACCAACACCGCCGTCTCGGTGACCTACACCGAACCGGTCGGCGGGGCCTTCCCTGGCCCTGTGGGCTTCTGCACCATCACGGTCACGGACGCCAGCGGAGGCAAGGGCACGGTCACGATCGACCAGACCACGAACCCGGAGACCTTCCCGCCCTCGGTGACCTTCAGCCCGACGTCGGCTTCAGTTAACGTGAGCTCGGGCGCAACCGCTGGCCTCTTCGGGGTCACGGTTGCCAACTCCAGCGGCGCTGTTGTAGGTGACCCGCTGGAGGTTGCGATCACGGGTACCGGCTGCAGCGACGCCTCGGCGACGGTAACCACCAGCACGACGCTAACCACCACGGTGACCAGTGCCACCGGTACGGCCGTGGTCAACTACACCGCCGGCGCAACTGCCACGACGTGCGTGGTCACGGTCACCGAGGCCGATGGTGCACAGAGTGGCTCGGCTGTCGTCACCCAGACAACGGTCGCCAATAAGGTGACGGTCACGGCCGTCCCCTCGGCCGTCGCGCCTGGAGTCACGTCCGACATCACGGTGTACGCGAGTGCTCCGTCGAGCACCGATATCGGGGGTGCGGTGACCTTCACCGTGACGCCCGTGGTGAGCGGCTTCACTGGCTGCGGCGCTGCTCCGGCCTCGACCACCCTGGCCAGCAGTGACTATGCCTACTCGACCTACGTGGCCGGCACCGCGGTTGGCTTCTGCACCATCACCGCCACTCTCGTCGACGGTACCAACGGGTCTGTGACGGTTACCCAGACCTGACCTGCTAGCACAGCAACTGGTCAGGGACTCCTGACCATGATCTTGGAAGCCCCGGTCCTCACAAGGGACCGGGGCTTCCGGTCTTTTCGAGGCAGGTCTTCTACACCGTGACCGCGGTCCTTACACCGTCTGTCCCCAGCATCTGTCGCCAACGGAGCCGCCGGCCTGTTTGAGCACGATCCAACCGCAGAGCTGTTCCCTTCGCCTACCCGAGAACGAACCAGGCAATGGCGAGCGAGACCGTGACCGGCTTTGTCAGATAGATCGTGAACGTATTGGCCGTCACGTCCGGTACGACGCCTTCGACTGCGACACCGGTGACATGACCTTGTGGCGTGGCAAGGATCATGCTCGAGGCGCCGAGAGCGACCCCTGTGACGACAACCGACTGTCGAGGTGCGCCAGCGGTCCCTGCCACCGTCGCGCGCCCGCTCCTGGAGAAGCTGGCGATGCCGTCAACCTGCAAAGCGGTGCCGTCCGGATGAGAGGCGCGCACAGCCGGGCCAGTGCCATTGGTGGTTGCCAAGACCGCTGGGGAAGTGCTTTTCGTGTTGTCGATTGTGGCCACGACGGCGCTGCCCGTACCACCGGTCCACGCGTTTACCGCCGGGCTGCCATTTTTGACGTTCGCAACTTGGGCAAATACAGGAGTGCTGAGTTGCCTTGTGTCTGCTTGGGTGTCGGTGGCCTTCACCCCGTAGCCTGTGCCGGAGCCCAGAGCCAAGACGCCCGATGGGCCAAAGGCGAACACGCCGTTGCCGTTCTCGGAGATCCCGAAGACCCCATCCCCCTCGATGGAGACCCCGATTATGCCGATTCCCTTGGTGGAGTCCCCGATAATGCCGGCGGCGCCATCTTGGCTCGCGTCATGGCCGTACACGCCGTAGCCGCCGGTCCCCAGAGTCTCGCCGTAGGCGCCGACGCCCTTTTTGGAGTGCCCGTAGGTGCCGTGGCCGCCAGATGGGCTCGTGTCGATGCCCGACACTCCGGACTGGCCATTCCCCTCGGTTTGGCCCTGGACGCCGGTGCCGATGGTCGAGGTTCCCAAGACGCCGTGTGAGCCTGAGTCTCCGCTGGTCTTCGCCTGGAGGCCGTCACCGCTGGTGGTGTTGATCTGGGTCGTGCTGGCTGCCGTATTCGCGTTGGACCCGTTCTGGCCGAGGAGCACCGCTTGGCCGTCTGCAGCGTCGGCGGGCCTGGCGCCGGCAACCAGACCGACGGTGATCCCGGCTCCGGCTGCCGCCGCCCCGAGCATGAGGGCCCGTCGGCCGTAGCGAGAGACCGGGCCGGATCGCAGCCCAGGTTCTTCGTCAGATGATGCCTCGGGCTTCGGGGAGTGAGAATCGCTCATCTGCCTGTCCTTTCGCCACGTCGACTTGACCCCAGCGCTACGAGGCACTGGGTCGGAAGTCGCCCCAGCCGGCCTGCGGGGCCGCGGCACGCCCCGAGAGGCCGGTCGTCTCCGCCGCCAACCGGGCCGCCTCGGCGTCCAGCCGGGCGTCCTCGCGCGCCGTCTTGCGGTCCTCGGAGGCCATCCACTGGAAGTAGATCGGGATCACGGCGATGACTGTCAGCAGCTCCGACATCACCCAGAGGATGCCGGCTCCCGTGTGGGTGCTCGACAGGCTGTACATCGGAGCGATGGTCTGGCGCGAGCTCAAAAGAGCGATGGCGAGAAACGACTCGAGCGGCACACCGATCAAGAGGTTGACCATCCTGAGCGGGTAGCTGGCGGCCCAGCGCGGGATCGGGTCGAGCCCGATCATCGGCCACCAAAAGAGCGTCGCACCGAAGAGGAAGCCGAGGTTGATGAGGTCCATCACCCACATGTGGTCCATGGCGAAGCCGACGGCGGAGGTGAGGAAGAAGGCGAGCATGACGCCGTAGTAGAGCACCCAGACCGTGAGCGGGTGGGAGAGCACGGCGAACCCCTGGCTGTGGAGGATGCGCAGCCACGCCGTCTTGGCGCGGCGGCTCGAGGTTTGCAGGATCAGCGTCATGGGGGCACCCAGGGCCAGTAGCGCCGGGGCGATGATCATGAGGAGCAGGTGCTGGATGACGTGCGCCTGGAAGTAAGAGCCGGTCAGGGTCGCGACCGGCGACTGGAGGGCGAGGTCGACGGTGATCAGGCCGGCGAAGAACGGGACGGTCCGCCGTGCCTTCCAGCTGCGGCCCCGGGTCGCCAGGGTCCAGTCGGCCCGTAGGTACCAGATGCCGGCGGCGATGCACGCTGTGAGGACGAGCAGCGGGAAGGGACCGAACTGCCAGTCGAGCAGAGCGGTGTGCAGATTGAAATAGACCCTCTCCACGTGCATGCCGGGCACGCCCCAGAGGCTACTGCCGGGGACCGCCCGACCGGCAGGGCGCGGCGGAGGCTACGGGCGCCGGCCCGCCCCGCTCCGGTACCGGCCTCAGCGGCCGCATCCGTGCCGGCGCCGCTTCGGCCTCAGGCGCGGGCCGACTTGACGAGAAGCACGGCCTCGAGGAACCACTCCGGTGGCAACGGCCCGGTCGGCCCCGCCACGAGGGGCCACATCCGCCCCGCCAGCTCGTGGCCGAGCCGGAGCCGGGCCTCTTCGGTGTACCCGCCCCGGTTGGCGAGAAACGTCCGGGCCAGTGCGAGCTCGGCCTCGGGAACAGCGCTCACGTCCCAGTGGGCGAGCTCAGGAGGGAGATAGACCTGGTGCGCGTCCGCCGGAGACCACCCGCCCGGGCCCGAGGCCGGCGCGGTGAAGCCGGCCGGGGATGTCCACGACGAGCGGTCCCAGGTCGTGGCGGCCCCGACCCTTTCCCGCACGACGAGCGTGTTGGCGAGCAGGTCGCCCAGCCGCTGGTTCTTGTTGGTGGCGAGGATGAGGACGCTTCCGACGAGGTAGGTGACACCGAGTTGCATGTCGATCAGGCGGAGCACGTTGCGGAGCAGGCTTGACCAGAAGCCGACGGGCTGGCCGCCGACCCGGACGACGCGTAGGCCTGCCGCCCGCTTGCCCAGGGTCCGCCCGTTGAAGAGCATCTCGCAGAATATGAAGTACCCGATGAAGTCGACGAGGACGAAAAGGGAGAAAGCCCCGCCCGCCACGAGCCCGCTGGTCGTGCTCACAGAGCCGTGGAAAGCTGAGACGACGACGAGGAGAAACCCGACGAGCGCGAGCACCTGCAACGTGAAGTCGAGCGCGAACGCGACGAACCGGGAGCCGAGGCCGGCCAGCACGACGTCGAGGCTGATCCCTTCGGGGGTGACCGTGACGTGTCGGTCCTCGAAGTCCACGTGACCAAGGTACGACCACTGTCCACCGGCGGCGGTCAGAGCGACTGGGGAGGAAGTTGAACCTCGAGCGTTTCGTGGCCGATCGCGGGACCGACTGGGCCGAGCTCGAAGGCCTCGTGAAGCGCTCGAAGGGACAGGGCCGCAAGCTGGCGCCGGAGGAGATCCACCGCCTCGGCGCGCTCTACCGCTCCTCGGTCGCCGACTTGGCGGTGGCGCGACGTTCGTGGCCGGACACCTCGGGGACCCTCCGTCTGCAGGCGCTCGTCCGAAGCGCGAACGCCGTCGTCTACTCCAAACCGGAGCGCGAGGACACCGCCTGGGAGTACTTGAGCGTACGGATCTGGCGTCGGATTCGTGAGCTCGACCGGTGCCTGGTGATATCGGCCTGCCTCCTCTTCGGCTTCGTCGCGCTCGGGGCGCTCTGGGCCCTTGCCCAGCCGTCGTCGGCCTCGGGCCTGCTCCCCTCGGGCTTCCACGCCTCGGCGCATCCCGGCAAGGGCGCCTTTTACGGCGTCTCGATCGTGGGACGCAGCGGGCTCGCGGTGCAGATCTTCGTGAACAACATCCAGGTGTCCATCCTCGCCGTGGCCGGCGGGTTCACCTTCGGGCTGCTGACGGCGTTCTCCCTGGCCTACAACGGGGCCATCTTGGGCATTCTCGGCGCCTTGGAATGGCGAGCGGGAGGCTTCGGGTATTTCTTCAGCCTCATCGTGCCCCACGGCCTGCTCGAGCTGTCGTGCATCACCCTCGCCGGCGGCGGCGGCCTGGCCGTGGCCCGCGCTCTCATCGACCCGGGCAACGACACGAGGGCCGAGGCGCTCGCCCATCTCACCCCGACGATCGGCGCCGTCGTGCTCGCCGTGATGCTGTTCCTGGTCGTCGCGGGTCTGACCGAGGGCATCGTCACGCCCTGGGACCTGTCGCCGCCGGTGGCCTTCGCCGTCGGGATCGCGCTTGCCGGAAGCTTCTGGTCCCTCGTGTTCGTGCGCGGCCGGCCGGGCGCCCGAGGCTCACCGCTGTCAGCGGTCGCTACAAGCGGGCGTGCTGCTTCAACTTGAGGTAGGCGCCGACACAGGCCGGCCCCAAGGCCTCGGGCGACGCCTCCACGACGACGGCGCCCAGGGCTTGGAGGAGGTTGACGACCCGCCGTCTGCTTCCGAGCAGCTCCACGGCCACACTGGCGCGCATGACGTCGCGCACGTCGTGGGGAGGCTGGGAGGTCACCGCCTTGAGGTCGGGGTCCGTGCAGCTGGCCACGAGCACGGCATGGCGGCGGGCCAGGACCGGCATGGCGGCGACCAGCGTCCGGGCGGCACCGTCGTCGACGAGGTCGGTGAAGACGACGACGAGCGCCCGCTTCTGGCGCCCGACGGCGTAAAAGGCGCGGGCGTAGTCGCTCTCGACCTCGATCGGCTCGAGGTCGAACAGCGCCCGCACGACAGCCTCGGCACCGCGCCGGCGAGGGGCGAGCTGTCGGGTCACCTTGGCCTCGAAAGCGAGGGCTCCGACGCGGTCGCCTGCCTCCTCGGCCGCCACCGCCAGCACGGCGAGCGCATTGAGGGCGACGTCGAGACGCGACATCGGCCCGGCAGGAGAGGCCATCAGGCGGCCGGTGTCCACGACGCACATGAGGTCGCGGTTCTCCTCGACTCGGTACTGATTGGACATCGGGCGCCCGACCCTGGCGGTGGCTGTCCAGTTCACCTGCCGGATGTCGTCGTCGGGCGAGTAGTCGCGGATGGTCTCGAATTCGGTGCCAAGCCCGAGCCGCGCCCGGATCCTGCCCCCGTCGGTGGTCCTCCCCCGCCGGCGCGCGGCCGCCAGGCGGCGGGCTCGGGGAAGGTCGGGGAAGACGGTCACCGCCTGGCTCGTGCCGACGGTGTGGTCGATGGAGGCGAGCCCGAGCGGCCCGGCCGCGCGCACGGTCACCGGCGGCAGCACGTGGATCCCGCGATGACGCCCGGTCAGCTCGCCCTCCAGGTCCTCGCTGGCTGCCCAGGGCGGATCCACACGAAGCGTCGGCGGGACAGGCTGGCGGACCCGGACCGCCCGGGCTTGGCCGAGGCCGCCCACTCCAGCCCGGAACGGGACCGGTACGAGAAGCGACAGGGTCGAAACGCGCGTGCGATCGAGCGACAGGACCCTGCGACGAGCCGCCAAGAGATCGGCGAGGAGGCATCCGGCGATCCCGCCGAGGAGGAGAAACGGTACGAGAACCGGGAGAGGGAGAGCAGCCGAGGCGATCGCCACGAGCGCCACGAGCACGGCGGCGAGGCGGGTCGGGCGCAGTGGCGACCGCCGGGCATTCGGGTGGTCGTCGTTGGTGAGCGCTGGAGCCGGCATGGTTGCTCGCGCCTCCCGTCCGGGCTCAGCGGGGGATGGGGACCGAGGCGAGGACATTCGACAGGGCGTCTGAGACCGTGAACCGGTCGAGCTCGGCCTCGGGGGTGAGGAGCAAGCGGTGGGCGAGCACCGGTCCGGCGAGCGCGACCACGTCGTCGGGCACGACGAAGCCCCTTCCGCTCATGGTGGCGAAGGCCTTTGCCGCCGCGAGCAGGTGGACTCCCGCCCGCGGGCTCGCGCCGAGCGCCACGCTCGGCAGCTCACGCGTGCGCCGCACGAGCGAGGAGACGTAGGTGACGATCTCGTCGCTCACGGCCACTTGGTCCACCTGCTCGCGCATGGCCAACAGGTCCTCCTTCCCGGCGACGGCCTCGATGTCCGCAAGTGTCACCGGCGCCACCCCCGAGCGGCGCAGCCGGAGCAGCGCCTCCTCGTTCTGCGCGGACGGGTAGGTGACGACGACCTTCATCAAGAACCGGTCCAGCTGCGCCTCGGGAAGCGGGTAGGTCCCCTCGTACTCGATCGGGTTCTGGGTGGCGAGCACCGTGAAGGGTTGCGGTAGCCGGTGCTCCACCCCGTCCACGGTCACCTGGCCTTCCTGCATCGCTTCGAGCAGCGCCGCCTGGGTCTTGGGGGGCGTCCGGTTGATCTCGTCGGCGAGCAGGAGGTTGGTGAAGATGGGACCGGGGCGGAAACCGAGCTCGTTTCCTCGCAAGGTCAACGTGCCGGTCAGGTCTGACGGCAGCATGTCGGGTGTGAACTGCACCCTGCGGGTCTCGAGCCGGCAGGCCCGGCCCATGGCGGAGGCGAGGAGGGACTTCGCGACCCCGGGAGGCCCCTCGAGCAAGAGGTGTCCTCCGACCGCGATGGCGATCATCGTCGCGTCGACGACGTGGGACTGGCCTACCACCACCTTGTCCACCTGCTGGTTCAAACGGGCGCGGACCGTCGCCATGGGACCGGCGTCGCCGTCCTGGTGCACCTCGGTCATGACCACCTTCCTCTTTCGTTGAGCGTGGCATAGGCCCGGCCGAGCGCCAGCAGGTCCTCCTCCGACCGGGGCTCGGCCACGATGGCGGGGACGAGCTCGGGCGGCAACGCCGTCGAGGCCGCCCTTGTGACGAGCTCGGCGTCGGTGGCATCGCCGCGGGCTCCAAGGGTATGGCTCAGCTGCTCGCGAGCGGCTCTTCGCAACGGCGCTGCGCCCGCTGCCAGCCGGGCCGGAGAGCCCGACGCCAAGAGCGCGGCGACGGCGTCGACGTGGGCGATGCGTGGCGGCACCAACTCGCGCTCGGCCCGCACAGGCGGCCCGAAGCGTCGCGCGGCCGACAGGATCCAGACCACGACGGCGACAAGGGCGAGCAGGAGGGCGGCTTGCCAGTGGCCCGGCAGGCCCGCGATCCCGGACCCCGAGCTCGTCTCGAGGTGGTCGTACTCGTCGAAGGTGACCGGGGTCCCGGCCGGGCCGGCGAGGTCGAGGGCGAACGCGGCGTTGTCGGCACGAGCGAGGCAGCCGTTGTCGAGCGGAGAGCTCGACGCGAGCAGCACGAGGCGCCCCCGCCCGACGTCGGCGAGGAGCGCCAAGGCCCCCCCGGATCCGGCGAGCAGCGTGTGCACGCCTGCGGACTCGGCGCTGGCGCCGGCCTCGGCGCTGGCAGCTGCGCCCGTGGCCGATGTGCGCCAGGAGCCTGCCGTGCTCGAGACCACGGTGCGGGCCGCGTAGTTCTCGGGCGCGGCAGCGACCGGGTGCGACGGCCCGGGGCTCGCCGCCTGCCAGATCGGCAGCGGCCCGGGCCCGAGCAGTGCCTTCAAGGTCGCCGCCGCCGGTCTGCCGGCGAGGACCACGCGTCCTCCGGTCGTGAGATAGCGATCGATCGCCGGGAGCTCACCGGCCAGTTTTCCCTGCGGGTCGAGCACGAACAATGTGCCGGGGACGGGCAGGAAAACGGAACTGACCGGGACCTCCAGTTGACGAACGGCATGGTGGCGCCCGCTGAGGAGTTGCGCCAAGGCGGCGGTCCCGCTGCTCGAGGTGTCGAGCGAGGAGGCGGGGCCGAGGACCGATCGGCTCGGCGTGCCGTAGACCGCGCCCGCGAAGGAGAGCGCGAACTCGACGGCGATCGCCCCGGCCGCGATGACCATCACCGCCCGCCATCGTCGAGGGACCTGATGCCATCGCTCCGCGGCGCTCATCGCTACCGGCCTAGCGGCGCTCGGCGATGCCGTCCCGGCGGCGCTCATCGCTGTCGTCCCGGCGGCGCTCGGCGATGACGGCCTAGCGGCGCTCGGCGATGCCGTCCCGGCTCCGCTCATCGAGCACTGCCTACCGTCTCGCGGGCGTCCTGGCGCTTGTGCACTGTCGTGGAGGCCTCGGCTAGGAGCTGTCCCCAGCCGTTCCGGGCCAAGGCCACGTCGCGAGGCGAAGCGGGTTCTTGGGCATAGGTGATGGACTCATGGCGAGAGGCGAGCTCGTCGAAGACAGGGGAGTGGAGGATCCGGCGCAACTGGTGGCTGGGCGTGGTCAGGCGATCGGGGATCACGCCGCCCGCTTCGAGCCGAGCGAGCCCGAACTGGAAACGCAGCCGGACCGCCAGCTCGTTCTCGCCCTTTGCTTCCGCGTCTTCCGCCGCCCTCTCCAGGTCGGTTGGATCTTCGCCGGCCGTCCTCGGCCCTCTGTTCGTCGGGCTTGACGCGACTCGGGACCTCCTACGGATGAGGAGCACCCCGACGAAGATGCCGAGCGCGAGCGCGAGCACGAGCGCAACGATCCAACCGCCGGCGCCGAGCACGCCGTGGACGGACTGGAACACCGGTGAGAGGAGGTGGTGCCATGTCCAGCGGGCGGGACGGCCGAATGCCCAGACGAAGGCCCGCCCGATGGCCCGGAGCACTCCACCGAGAGGATCGGGGAGCCGCGACGGCCTCTGTGTGTACGGCGGTCGAGAAAGGATCTGGGCCGCTTGGTGTCGCGCGTCTGCGGCGAAGGTCGAGGTTCCCGCCGTGTGAGGCACCTATTCGGACCGTGGCGCATCCGGCGCCGAGGGGTCTGGAGGGTCACCCTGTTCGCTGTCTGGGGAGGGCTGTTGGCTCGGCCCTTTGGGAGGCGGCGAGTCGGAGGGACGCGGCCAGCCAGGTGGTGGGGAGCCCTGTGGCGGATTACCCGGCGGTGGAGGTGCTGGCGGTGGAGGTGCTGGCGGCGAGTCGGAGGGACGCGGCCAGCCAGGTGGTGGGGAGCCCTGTGGCGGATTACCCGGCGGTGGAGGTGCTGGCGGCGAGTCGGAGGGACGCGGCCAGCCAGGCGGTGGAGGAGGCTGCGGGGGCGGGTAGCCACTGGGGCCGGGCGGATACCAGGGACTCGGTTGCGGTGGGTAGCCCTGCGGCGGGTAGCCCTGCGGCGGGTAGCCCTGCGGTGGGTAGCCCTGCGGTGGGTAGCCCTGCGGCGGGTAGCCCTGCGGTGGGTAGCCCTGCGGCGGGTAGCCCTGCGGCGGGTAGCCCTGCGGCGGGTAGCCCTGCGGCGGGTAGCCCTGCGGCGGGTAGCCAGCCGGACCGTAGCCTCCTCCTTGCGCCGGTTTTGTGAAGAAGAGAGCGGACTCCGTCGACGGGATACCCATCTGCGCCGAGAGCAGCTCGATGTCGAAGCCCTCCTTTCGAACACGGAGGTCGATGGTCAGAACCACCAGGATTGCCGCGGAGAAGGGGGCGAACACCACGTAGTCGATCGTCTGGACAAGGAAACCGTCGATGACCGAGGAGATCGTGGTCCCGTGGAAGACGCTGAAAACGGCACCGATAATGAGGCCGACGACCGCGCTCGCCACAGCGACGAGAAGGCCGGCGAGAAACTGCGTGCCGAATACCGACCACCAATAGCCGCGACAAAGCCTCAGCGCACGGCGTATTGCCTTGATCCCCCGGACGTCCTCGAGCAGCAGGACCGGCACGGCCAGTCTCGACGCGATCAAGAACCATATTGTTGCCACGAAGCCTCCGATGCCGAGCACCACGGAGAACAGAACCGTGAGCACGGCGAGGTGCACCGCCACTGTGATGGCGATGAGGACGGCGATCGCTAGGCCGAGGATCAGGACCGCGCCATACGTCAGCAGGGAGATCCAGATGACGGCGAGCAGCCTCGACCAGCCGAAGCGGAGGGCCTCGCGCCAGTCTGCCCGCTGTCCTAGATAGGCGTTCGCGATGACGCGGAAACAGACAGCGGTGACGAGCGCGCTCACCACCAAAGTGATCACGAGCGTCAAGAGTTCAGCACCTAGCGCGGGATAAATAGTGCTGGAGGTCGTTCCGGTCAGGACGGGCTGCTCGGACGATGATCTCACCGAAACGGAGATGATGGCGACGACAATGCCCGAAGGCACGGCAACGACCAGGGAGGCCTTTGCGAGCGTGAGAAAATTCGCTCGGACGATCTTGATGGCGGCATCGATACGTTCACCCACGCCCAATGGACGAAGCCTGACTGGCTGTGCCGGCCACATAAAGCGTCCCTCCTAGCCAGGGACGACGTGGCTTGCGCCGCGACCGTCACGCGACCAAAGCGACTTTGGCAATGTCTACATCGCTGCTGCAGGCACGGCCTGCTGTGGTCAGGGTAATCCGTGGAACAAGGGCGGACGCGCCTGCGCTGGGGACACTCCGCGGGAGCTGTGGGAACATTGGCCCGGTGGCGACTCGGCGCGTCGAGATAACCGATGTGGAGGCTGCGGCAAGCTGGTATAGCCCCTCTCCAAGGCTGCGCACGATGCGTCGCCTGGAGGTCGCCTTGGGAGCGCTCGGTTTCGCAGTCGTCGGGGTCGTCGCGTCCGAGGTCGAGCTGGGGCTCGCCGCCGCTGCTGGCGTTGTTGGCGGAGTCCTAGTTATGGGTTTGCTCGCCGAGGGTTTCGTCAATCGTCGCTACCGCTCATGGGGCTACCTCGAGCGCGAGGATGACCTTTTCATCCGACGTGGCGTGCTGATCAAGAGGCTCTCGATCGTTCCCTATGGGCGAATGCAGTTCGTGGACGTCACAGCAGGCGTTGTTGAGCGCATGTTCGGCATCGCAACCGTACGCCTTCACACCGCAGCCGCCGCGACAGATGCTCGATTGCCTGGGCTTGCCGTCTCGGAGGCGGCTCGGCTGCGGGAACGGCTGACCTCGCTCGGGGAGGCCCGCGCTGCAGGAATCTGAATCGAGCTTGCCGCAGTACCTCCCGCGAACCTGGCAGCGCTTTCATCCGCTTTCGCCTGTAGTCCGGATGGGCCCGTCTCTGCTCGGCATTCTCGTCATCCTCGCCTCGGCGGCAGCACTTCCGGGTCAGGCAGGCCTGTCGGCATCGGACCTCCTCATCGTCCTTCTTGTCGCTCTCGGCGGCGTGGTCTACTGGGCGGTCACTCGCTGGCGGGTCGACGGCGACACTCTGCGAGTCGAGACCGGTTTGTTCCGGCGCCAGTCGTTGCAGGTTCCCCTTTCGCGTGCGCAAGCAGTCGACCTGGTTGAGCCCTTTCTGGCTCGGGTTCTGGGGCTCGCGGAGGTCCGCGTCCGGACCGGGGGAGCCTCGCGTGGCGACGCCCGGCTGTGTTATCTGCACTACAACGAAGCGACCCTCGTGCGAGCCGCCTTGCTGGCGGTCGCCCACGGCCTGCACGAGGCCGTGCCGGCGCCGCCGGAGCAACGTTTGGCCGTCGTTCCGAACGGGAGGCTGATCGCCGCGGGCTGCCTGACGGGCGCGATCCCCGTCAGCTTGGGCGCGGTGATAGCACTGGCCGTTCTTGGCTCGACCGAGCGGTCGGTACTCATCACCGGCGGCAGCGGCCTGGTCGCTGTGTTTGTGACGATGGCACTGACGGCATGGCGGCGCATCTCGACAGAATGGTCCTTCACCGTGGCCGAGGCACCCGACGGCATCCGGATACGTTCGGGTCTGCTGTCCCTGGCCTCAGAGACCGTGCCCCGAGGCCGGATCCAGGCCGTTCGCATGGTCGAGCCGTTCTGGTTCCGCCCCCTCGGCTGGTGCCGCCTCGAGTTGCATCTCGCCGGCGGCGTGAAAGGCGGCGACCGACAGCCCGCGCGGGTCCGCCGCGCCCTGCTCCCCGTCGGGCCTCTGGCGGACGCTCAGCTGCTCTTGGATCGCGTCCTCCCGGACCGGCGGGCAGCCCTTACGCGACCGCCCCGCCGAGCGATGATCCGGGCCCCGCTGAGCTACCACTTCCTGCAGGCGGGAGTCGGGGACCGTTGCGCCGTGGCGATCTCCGGTCGCGTTCGCCGAGAAACGGTATGGGTGCCGCTGGCAAAGGCGCAGAGCCTCCGAGCCGCGCAAGGCCCGGTCCAGCGGTCACTCGGGCTCGCCTCGGTTCATCTGGACGTCGCGGGTCGTCACACCCGGGCCACCCTTCGTGACCGAGCCGCGCCGGAAGCCGTGCACCTGCTCGAGGAGCTTCCCGTCTGGTGCGCGGTCGCCCGGGGGAGCCGACCCGGCCCTGTCTGACGCGTAGGCTGGTGGGCACGGGGCTGTAGCTCAGTTGGCAGAGCACCTGGTTTGCAACCAGGGGGTCAGGGGTTCAAATCCCCTCAGCTCCACCCGGACGTCATCACCGAAGTCGGCCTTCGGGTTCACCGAAGCTCGCAGAGGCCAGGTTACAAGGGTCCTGTTCGTGACCGTGTGATGGCGCCAAATGATCTTTCGTCGCCTCTGGAGGG
>Ga0181533_1000374_pt1 | contig 59340 bp, 41 predicted proteins | sample PEATcosm2014_Bin_45_FD_119772 | JGI IMG/M metagenome (GOLD analysis project Ga0181533, IMG submission 119772) | Peatland microbial communities from MTU Mesocosm Facility, Houghton, MI, USA - PEATcosm2014_Bin11_60_metaG | ecosystem: Environmental > Terrestrial > Soil > Wetlands > Peat | place... | reverse complement strand
GGACGCGGCAGCGTCTTTTGCCTTCGGTTGCGCCCAGTGGGTCCTTGAATTGCGTCTGGCAGCCGCGTCGTCGGCAACGAAGTCTTAAGAAATCTTCAGACTTTCTTCAGTAACATCTTTTCTTTCCTTTCCAAAACATGAACTTGCGCCCTTCCTTCTTCCCAAGGATGTCCCAGAGCCAACCGACATATGGCAACCTCACTGGCATACTCCCGAGTTCATATCGAAAGAAATGACATGACCCCTTAAACCGCTGAGCCACGCATGAACACATTCAACGACCTCGTAAACGACACCGAAACCGGAAAGAAGGCTGCCATCCGGGCGCTTCAGGCTTGGCAGTTCCTCATCTCGAAAGCCAGCAACCGTCAATTAGTTCGCTACGGCGATCTCGCCACGGTCATGGGCTACGCGGACAACCGTCCCCTCTCCCAAATCCTCGGCCATTTAATCCGAGATGTTCCTGAGTAACCACCAGGAGCGGAGTCCGAGCCGTCGGGTGCCACGGCCCGTTGTTGCTAATTCCGGGCGCGGTAATAGCGTTGGGGATCGTTAGCGTTGGTGTTTACGAAAGAGACGATGCCGTTACTTGGCGTGTTGGTCAAGATAGGTGTCCAGCTCGCCAGGTTAGTGGACGTTTCCAACACGTAATTCAGGCCGTTCAGTCCCTGAAAGCTGAAGTTGAATTGGCCGTTGGTGAGTGAACTGCATTGGAGAACAATAGGAGGCAGGGGGGCGATTCCGAGGTCAAAATTTCCATCATAAACTGATGAATTACCATAATTGACGGTACCGTTGCTGGTGGTGTTGTCCCATTCAATCAGGCATATTTGGCCTCCGGCATAGGTGTTGCCGGTGCCCGCGTAAAGCTCGCACCAATCATTGTTGGGATTGCCGGTCCCGGCCGGTCCATTGCCAGCGTCTAGCGTGTAGGCATAAGTGCCATTCGCGGTTAATGGCACGCTGAGATTGGTGAAGAGCAACCAGTCGCCGGCGGCGTACTGAACGGAGCCGGCGTTGAAGGTGAAGTTGTTGCTGCTGCTATAAATCGCGATTGGAATCGCCGTGGCGCCCGAGACAGACCAAAGGGTGAGATAGAGCCGTGCTGGACCAGTCCCGCCAATCCATTGCCCTGCGGGCGTGCCATGGTGGTCAGCCATTTCGATGGCGACCGAGGTCAACAGGGTGTTGGAGGGCCACGCGGTGAAGGTTTGGCCTGGCGGATCGGTGTAATGACCCCCGCTGACGCCGGTGTCATCGTAGTAATTCAAATCCGCGGGCTGATCGGTGCAGGCTGCGGAATTGAAATTCGTGATGTCCAGAGGACCCGGAACTGGCGGGATAGGAGTTCCATTCACATTGGTACGCAAGTCATAAACCGGAACCACAATTTGGGCATTCGATGATGCAGAATGCCAGTTCTGGATCGTGTAGCAGACAGACCTCCAGCTTCCGTTCGTGTTGACCATCGCATGAATATCATCGCTTCCCGGATATTCATAATCCCAAATCCCCACACCCGCGTAGCCTGCGCTGTAGGCGCTGTTGAGGGCATCCAGTTCACAGGTGCTTTGGATCGAATCGCTCCACTCGTCGGTTGCTTGGCCGCATTCTCCAATATAGATCGGCTTGTCCATGCCCAAGCTCGAGGCCAATGGAAATGAGGGGGTATCGTTATAGTAATGAAAGTCATAGAAATCCAGCCCCAGTCCAAGAAAGTAGCTGAGGTTGCCCCATCTATGCCAACCGGTCGAACAACTTACTAAACGGCTGGGGTCGGCGCTGTGAATAGCCGCGGCAAAGGTTGATATATAAGCCTGTGCCTGCGCCCAGGTCGCACCATTCGTGGTATAATTGCCTTCCGATCCCTGTACAACCCCGTCAATTTCATTCATCAAATCTATAGCGAAAATGTTGGTGTTGCCTTTGTAGGTATTGATCAACGGTATCAAAGCATTGGTTAAGTAGGAGGCTGCCTGAGCCGGATTTTCCAGCCAATCCGCCCGCCCGTTGTTCAAGGTGACATACAACTGGATGCCGTTATTGGCGGCCAATTGGACCATGTTGGCAAAATTGGCCGTCCATGTCGCAGTGACACCGGTGACGTAGTCATTGTCATCGATCTCATCTCCCATGTCGCCTTCATTGACCCAGACACGCAGCACCGTGATTCCCATGCTGTGCATGTTCGCCATGTACGAGTTCAGGTCCACCGAGTTGTACCCGACGCCCCAACTGGGTTCGGTGGGATCAATCCCAAGCCAAGTGTTGTAGTCCCCGTTCTCCCAGGCGAGGTCGCACCCCTTAACGAACGATCCATTGATCAGTTGGGCCTTGGCCGGGAGGGTGGCTGTGAACGACAGCAAAGCGGCCATGACCACATGAAAGGAGCCTTTCACGAGTGCTTGAGCATGGCCTTTTAGCCGGGATTTCCCATTTGGTTTCTTACCCATGACCAGCGTGGGCCTTCTTCTTGATTTTCTTCCTGCTCCACAGATTTGCAAGCCATTTTCCCAGTCCGCCTTCAATTTTTCTCTGGCAAAAGGAGCTCTTCGTTGACATTTGTGCCTTTCCGCACGCTTTTCCACCCCATGCGAAGACACCTCCTCCGTAGTTTCCGGTGTTTTGACATGTTTGGCCTTCATCCTGACGTCGCAGTTGGCAATCTCAGGCGCTCAATAGCCTGTAGGATGGATGGGAACAACTCTCGCGGGATCGCCACTTCCGCCATCTGAAACACCACCTGCCGCGCATGGCGCACGACCTTCGCCCCGATCTTGATCAATTTCTCCCGCAACGTCGTCAAAGTCCAGTGACGCACCGCCTGGGGCAACACCGCCTGCCGCAGGAAGTTGCCCAGGTTGTAGGCCAGCCCCGTCACCGCAAAACACCACCGCGACATTGGAAAAGAAGTTGAAGCAATACATTACCGGCCCTATTGAACGCCTCGAACATGACCTAAACCAGAAGCAGGTGACCAGTGACCGATATTGGGCGGCGAAGGAGTTCATTCATGCGTGCGAGAAGGTGGGAGTTTGGCGTTTGAAGCGGGGCAAGCCATCGGGAGACGCAGCCCACCACCTTGCCTTCCTTGCGTCGGAAATTGCTGGAAGCATCCGCGTTCTGATAGAACAAGGCGACGTGATGCTGGCGCGGAAGCTACCCGCCGTCGTCGAGATTCTCCAACGTGCGATGCAGGTTTATGGGTCGAAGATCACAGGCCGTGTGACGAAGCGCCTTTCGATTGAGCAAATCCTCAAGAAATACAAGGCCCGTGACCTTTTGGAGACGTTATCCGCTCTGGATTCCGATTGGGAAACCGTTCTGCACATTCCCAACCGGCGCGAGATAGAGTCACTCCCCGAGGAGAAGTTGCAGCAGTTGCTTCTGAAGAAAGAATGTTGGGTTCTTCAGCGGGGCGGCAACCGCATCGAGGAATCGCGCAATCACCCAATAGCCGAGGTCATCGAAAACATCATCGCCGTCCGAGAGGACGAAAATGCGAATATCAACCTCTTCGTAGAACAACTGTGGCGTGGCTGGCTGTGGGGATTGGGACCTGACGAGAGTGGGGCGAAGCCGGGAGCGATCTTCCTGAAGGCCGATTGGCACAGGAAGAAGGATTTGCCAGCGCGAGAGGACGTTCGCGCCTGCATGAAGCTCGTGATGCCATTTCTCAAGAAAGTGACGGGCGGTGATCCGATGAGGCTCGAGGTGTTTAGGCACATGCTCGCCGCTCGGCGACGCGTTTTTGCCGGCAAAAGGCTGGCCGACGACAAACCGGAATACATTTGGAATCAAATTGAGAATAGAATTCGCAAGGCGTGGGTTACGATGGCCAAGCGGGCGCGTAAGCGGAATTCTGGAAAAACAGCTTAGACGCACTTCTCGACCTTCAAGAAGCTGTGCATATTGTTATGGGTGGTGAAAGCGATATCGCCCATGACGGGCAACCAAAAGTGCGAGGCCGATCCGGGCGGAACGGTCGAGCTACTCACGAGCCGCCCAACGTGCGCGGGGCCAATCCCTCAGGCCTTTGCGCGTGTTTTCCAGTCAGCGGAGGGGAACTCTCATCCTGAATTCGGCAAGCTGCCCTCTCCGAAGCGGAAGGCACAAAGACGGCGCTTCAACTTGGGGAGGATGCAACGCTGCAAGAGATCGAGGATTTCGACTGGAACCAATGGGAAGGTGCTACCAGCGTCAAACGCGAACCGAAGGTGAACGAAGGACACCTCCGGGAGCTTTTCGAGAACGGTCGCCGTGGAATGGCGTTGAAACAGGCGGCGGAGCGTTTGCAGGAGATCGCGAACGTGGGCCGGAGCGCGGCTTACGAGGCCTTGAAACCCACCGGGCGTTTTGGGGCGTCGCTCGTGCGAGACTCGGAAACGGGCTTGATAAGATTGAGACCAGTTGAGCCGGAAGCCCCGGAAGCCGAGTAACCACAGTAAGCAGCCTCATCCATTCGTCCGAACCCCGTAAGGAGGATGGACGGATGGACGGACGCATGGAGCAAAACAGCGTCCGGCGCGAGGAGGAAAGCGGATGGACGCTTCGCAAGCCGGCAATTTCATCCCTTAAGGAGAAGGAGGTCGGCGTTGTGGCCTTGAGTGCTGACACCGGAAAACGCAGTGCGGGAAAAGTAGCAGGGTATAAAAAGGGCTACTAAAACAAGTGAATCCCTGTGCTGAAAAAGCCATCCAGTTGCGACCCTGCGATTCAGCGATCAGCGCTGGATCTGGGATGGGTTGGGTCGCGAGAAAAGTTTTTTCAGCGCGAGTGTCCAAGGGCGTTATTGGCGTTACTATTCCGAATTTCATTCTGAATTGATTCCTCCCGAACAATCTGAATTCTCGCAGAACCCTTGTAAACATTGTGGAATGTGAATGTTGGCGGAGAGAGGGGGATTCGAACCCCCGATCCCCTTTAGGGGGACTCACGCTCTCCAGGCGTGCGCTTTAAACCACTCAGCCATCTCTCCGCTATCGAATAACTCTGAATAAGCAGCCCAGGCTATGCAACCTTTTTCCGCGCTTAACTGGCAGTGAACGTTCACGATTTACGATATGCGATTTGCGATTGACGAGCGCAACCGAATGTCCCATCGCTCGTATATCGTAGATCTTAAATCAAGCCCAGCATGAGCGATCAAACCGGAGTCAATCGAATTTTCATCGAGCAAGGAGACATCACGAAGCAACAGGTGGACGCGATCGTCAATGCCGCTAACACCACGCTGCTCGGCGGCGGGGGTGTGGACGGCGCCATTCATCGCGCGGCGGGACCCGAATTGCTCGAGGAATGCCGCAAGCTGGGCGGCTGTCCGACCGGCGAGGCAAGGATCAGCCGGGGCTACCGCCTCCCGGCCAAATGGGTGATCCATACCGCGGGCCCCGTCTGGCGCGATGGCAGCCACGGCGAAAACGAACTGCTGGCGAGTTGTTACCGCAATTGTTTTGCCCTCGTGGAGCGGCATGGCATCCGGACGGTTGCATTTCCTTCCATCAGCACCGGCGCCTACGGCTTTCCGATGGAGAGGGCGGCGGAAATTGCGGCCGTGGAGGCAAAGGAATTCCTTGAGCGCAACAAGTTCGTCGAGCGAATCGTCCTCGTTTGTTTTGGCGAACGCGCGTACGAGATTCACTCGAAGGCGGCGCGGAAGGTGTTCGGTCCATAGCGCCGGGCTCTGCCCGGCTTTGGCGAAAGCGGCGATAAACCGCCGCACTCCAGACGCTGCGCGGCTGTCTTTCGTTCCAGCAAGGTGATGACGTCACCTCACCGCCGGAAACAAATTCGTTTCCCCGCCCAGGATTTCGTGGTACGGCTCGCTCATCTTCGGGAAGTGACAGGACATTGCTGCTTCACAAATGAGGGACGACGACGCGCCGTCCCGCCCGCAAGGAAGCTACGCAAAAAGCTGCCGGTGTGTGAGCGCTTATTGCGCGCCACCTGCTCCGGCGTTCCTGCTGCCACGACACGGCCGCCTCCTTCACCCCCTTCCGGTCCCAGGTCGATGATCCAGTCCGCCTCGGCAATCAGATCGAGATTATGTTCGATGACGATCACGGAATGTCCTGCATCCACCAATCGTTGGAGGACCTCGACCAATTGCCGCACATCCGCCATATGCAGTCCGATCGTCGGCTCTTCTAAAATGAAGAGGTTCGAAGTGTGAGATGCGAAGCGGGGGGGAGCCCCGGCATTACCAGTTCCTCCTTCGAACTTCTCACTGCGCACTTCTTTAAGTCCCGCCAGGAAATGGCTGACAAGTTTAACCCGCTGGGCCTCGCCGCCGCTGAGCGTCGGGCTGGTCTGGCCCAGCTTGAGATAGCCCAGGCCGGTGTCGCACAACGCCTGCAATGCCAGCTTGATTTTCGGATGGCTGGCGAAAAAGCCCAGGGCTGCTTCCACGGAAAGTTCGAGCACCTGGGCGATGTGCTTGTCGCGGTATTGAATATCGAGCGTCTCGCGGTTGAACCGGCAGCCGCCGCAGCTTTCACAGCGCACGAAGGCGGGCGGCAAGAAGCTCATTTCCAGTTTGATCTGTCCCGCCCCTTCGCATTCCGGGCAACGGCCTTGCAAGCTGTTGAAGGAAAAGCGTCCTGGAGAATAGCCGCGCAGTCGCGCTTCCGGCACCTGCGCAAACAGCGCCCGGATGTCATCGAAGAATCCGACATAGGTCGCTGGAACCGAGCGCGGAGTGCGGCCAATCGGGGATTGGTCCACCTCGAAGACCGCTTTGATGGATTCGAAACCGGTCAATTCGGAGGTTTTGGGTTTTGAGTTTCGAGTTTTGAGTTCCGTCTGCAACGCCGGCAACAAGCACTCGCGAACGAGCGTGCTCTTGCCCGAACCACTGACGCCGGTCACGCAAACCAGGCGACCGAGGGGAAAATAGACGGTGAGATTCTTCAGGTTGTTCTTCGAGGCATTCTTCAGCGTCAGCCAACTCAATGCTTCTGCAGCCGGGTTTGTGAGAACCCGGCTGGATTTCGGCCGCGAATTTGAGTGCGCGGTTACGGTCCGCCTTTTCCCGCGCGTGGGGTAAGTCTTGTGCGTTCGCAAACACCGGGCGGTGATGGATTCCGGATGCCGCAGCAATTCCGGGAGTGTGCCGGCCGCGACGATTTCCCCGCCGTGAAGGCCGGCTCCGGGACCGAGGTCCACGATGTAATCGGCCCGTCGCATCGTTTCTTCGTCGTGCTCTACCACCAGCACGGAATTGCCGCGTCTTTTGAGCTTTTGGAGGATGGCGAGCAGTTGCTGGTTGTCGCGCGCATGGAGGCCGATCGTGGGTTCATCCAGGATATAGAGCACGCCGCTCAAGGTGGAGCCCAGTTGGGCCGCCAGGCGAATGCGCTGGCTTTCACCGCCGGAAAGCGTCGGCACACCACGCCCGAGTTGCAGATAGCCGAGGCCGACTTCGCGCAGGAATGCCAACCGCTCGCAAATCTCCGGCAAAATGTCACGCGCGATTTTCGCGGCATGCCCGTTGAACCGGATCCGCCGGAACAGTTGCTCCGCCTCCTGAACGGTGACGCGGGCCAAAGCGTCGACGTTCAGCCCGGCCGACTTTGAATTTCGGATTTGAGATTTGAGATTTGGAATCTGCAATCTCACCGCCCGGGCGACCGGATTCAACCTTGATCCCTCGCATTCCGGGCAAACCTCGCGCTGTCCTTCCTGCCATCCGTACCAAGACTCGGCGATGGCGTCCTCACGCGCGCCGCGGTCCACGTCTTCGGGCATGTAAAACAACTCGCCGAATCCGCGGCAGCGGGGGCACCAGCCCCGAGGCGAGTTGTAGCTGAAGTTTTTAGGATCGAGCGGTTCGAAGGACCGGCCGCAGTCGGGACAGGAGCGCTCGGTGGAATGGACCGAAAGGTGTGCGGCGTTGTCCAGCGCGAACAAGGTCCCCTGCCCCAGCTTCAGGGTTTCGTCGATGAGTTCTCGAAGCGGCGGCTCGTCGGAACGCCGCTGCTTTGCCTGCAGAGAGGTGGCAGCGCTCTGAGGAGACGCCGCTGCCACGCCGACCACGATTTCCACATTGTGTTCGCGAAAACGATCCAGCCGAAAAGGCTCGCTCGCGGAGTAAATCCTTCCATCGGCGCGAATTTCCGAATAACCGTGTCTGGCAGCCCAGGCGGCGACGTCGCTGTGAAAGCCCTTCCGGTTCTTGACCACGGGCGCCAACAGCAGCAACTGGCCACGTTGCTTGAGCTCCTGCCGCAGGCGCCGCCCCACCTCGTCGCGCGTTTGTGCCTCGACGGCCACTCCGCAGTCGGGACAAAACTGCGTTCCCAGCCGCGCAAAGAGCAACCGAATGAAATGGTAAACCTCCGTGACCGTGGCAACGGTGCTCTTGCCACCACCGCGCGAATTGCGCTGTTCGATGCTGACCGTGGGCGGAATGCCGGCGATCAGGTCCACGTCCGGACGCGAGAGTTGCTCGACAAATTGCCGGGCATACACATTCATCGAGTCGAGAAACCGCCGCTGCCCTTCGGCGAAAAGCAGGTCGAACGCGAGCGTGCTTTTGCCCGATCCGCTCACGCCGGTAAGGACGACCAGTTTCCCGCGTGGAATCGCGAGGGACACGTTCTTCAGATTATGCTCGCGCGCGCCGTGGATGACGATCGCGTCCGGGCGGGTGGGTTCATTCGACTGGAACATGGTCAGCCTGACACGGCAACTTTGTCCGCCGCGGGAGGGGCGCGGTGTTCCGCGGTTCCGGGGAATTGTGAGCCAAGTTGCGCACAGTGGGACGCGCGGGAGCGCGCCCCTGCCAGGTCCCGGAGAAACCGGCCGGTATGGCTGGCCCTGGCTTCAGCTATTTCTTCCGGGGCGCCTTCAGCCACAATCCGGCCGCCCTCCGCGCCGCCATCCGGGCCAAGATCGATGACCCAGTCAGCGGACTTGATCACGTCGAGGTTATGCTCGATCACCACGACGGAATGTCCGGCGTCCACGAGGCGTTGAAACACACCGAGCAACACGCGCACGTCATCGAAATGCAGTCCAGTGGTCGGCTCGTCGAAAAGGAACAAAGTCGGCTTTTGAAGTTCGCGGCGGCGTTCCGACGACCGCGGCTGTCGGCCGCTTCCATTCACTGACGTTTCGAACCGCGAATTCACATTCGCGGCCACCGCCGCTTCTGCGAGATGCCTCACGAGTTTGAGTCGCTGGCATTCGCCGCCCGACAGTGTGTTGATGGGTTGGCCGAGCCGCAGATAGCCCAACCCGACTTCCTGCAGCAGGTTCAGGCCTTCGACCGCCCGTTGCGCGGGGCACGAACTGGGGAACGCGCCGAGGAATTCAACCGTTTCATCGACGGTTGCATCCAGGAGGTCGGCGATGGACCAGGCAACAGGTGTCGAGTGCGAGGTGCCGGGTGTCAGGCCTGGCCGGCCGCGTTTACCTGGCGCCTGGCTCCTGACACCTGACACTTCGATCTTTACCTCGAGAATATGATGCCGATAACGCCGCCCGCCGCAGTCGGGGCAGCGGATGAAAACGTCGCTGAGAAACTGCATTTCGATCTTCTCAAAACCGGCTCCCCGGCACCGTTCGCACTGGCCCTGGCTGGAGTTAAAGCTGAACGCGCTCGCGTTCAAGGCGCGCTGCTTGGCCGGTCCCGATTGAGCGAAGAACTCACGGATCAGGTCAAATGCGCCGATGTAGACCGCCGGATTTGAACGCGGCGTTTTGCCGAGAATGGACTGGTCCACGAGCACGACGCGTTCAAGGTTTTGCCAGCCGGCAAGGAGGGTTGAAGGTTGGGGGTTGAGGGTTGAGGTTTCGTCTTCGCGCCGCTCCTCGAACCGGTCGGAGGCTTTGGCGGTCGATGATTTCGAGTCCGAGGTTTGAGAATTCAAATTCGACCGCAGCGCCGGCAGCAGCACTTCCCGGATCAGGGTGGTTTTGCCAGAGCCGCTGACTCCCGTGACGCAAACGAATCTTCCCAGGGGGATTTCTACCGTAAGGTCTTTGAGGTTATGGTGTGTCGCGTGGCTGATCTTCAACGTGGCGCAGGCATCCTGCCCGCGGGTTCCGGCAACAACCTTGCTGCCGGGATGAACTCTGGGCAGAGATGGCCGGCGGACCCGCATGCTGGAAGCATGCGCTACGCGCACCGGTCTGCGCTCGGGAACTTCGATCTGTCTTCGGCCGCTCAGATATTGGCCCGTAAGCGAGACGCCTGACGTCAGGATCTCGGGATAAGTGCCTTGAAAAACAATCTGGCCGCCGGTGGCGCCGTGGCCCGGGCCGAGATCGATGATCCGGTCGGCGGCGCGCATGACGCTCGGTTCGTGTTCCACCACCACGACCGTGTTTCCGGCGTTGCGCAATTGTTGGAGGATGCGAACCAATCTCTCGGTGTCGCGCGGATGCAGGCCGACGCTGGGCTCATCGAGCACGAACAACGTGTTCACCAGGCGCGTGCCCAGGCACGTCGTCAAGTTGACGCGCTCGGTTTCACCTCCGGACAACGACCGCGTCGGGCGGTCCAAAGTGAGATAGCCCAAGCCGACTTCATGGAGATATCTCAACCGTGAATGAACCTCGGACAAGACCAGGGCGACGGGATCGTTCAGGGTACGTGACGGGTGATGAGTGATGCGTGATGCCGCCAGCGCTTCGATCATGAGGAGCGCGTCGCTGACCGGCAGGGCGTAGAAATCGGCCAGGGTGATTTGCGGTTGGCGATTTGCGATTGGCGCGCCTTCCCGGATTCGCGCGCGTGTGTCTGCTCGGCGGCTCGTCAAGCGCGAATCGTCGAGCGTAAACCTGTACAGGAGTGCCTCCGGCTGAAATCGCGCGCCCCGACAGTCCGGACACGCGGTGTAGGCGCGGTAGCGCGAGAGCAGAACGCGCACATGCATCTTGTAAGCCTTCGATTCGAGCCAGCGGAAGTAGCCTTTGACACCGTACCAGGCCCGCGGCCACTCGTGCTCCTCATCGCTGCCGTAATCGGGATCGCCCTCAATGATCCAGCGCCGGTGTTCTTCTGAAAGGTTGGCAAACGGCACATCCATTGGGACGCGGCGGACTTTGCAGAACTTAGTCAAGTCTGCCTGGCACTCGGCGCTGAAGCCGCTGCGCCAGGGTTTCACCGCCCCTTCAGCCAGTGTCAGCGAGCGGTCGGGGATGGCCAGATCGTAATCAATGGAGATGACCCGGCCAAAACCGCGGCAAGTCGGGCAGGCGCCCGCCGGATGGTTGAAACTGAACAGGGCCGGGACCGGCTCACGATATTCAATGTCGCACTCCGCGCAGTGGAAACGGTTCGAGAAGAGACGCGACGTGAGAAGTGCGAAGTGCGGGCCAGCGCCTTTTTCCTCCTCGTCCTTCGTCTTCGGACTTCCCTGCGAACCGCCGATTCCATGCGCTGCCAGTTTCCCTTTGCCGAAATGGTAGGCTTGTTCGCAGGCTTCGACGAAGCGGGCGCGGTTGTTCGGCGTCAGTTTGAGGCGGTCCTGAATCACGGTGAGTGAGGTGACGCGGGAACCCTGCGGCGCGATGCGTGACGGCGCCTCGTCCAGGCTCACGATTTGGCGGTCAAACAGGAGCCGTTGATAGCCTTGTTTGGAAACCAGCCCGAGCGATTCTGCGAGCGAGAGTTTCCCGGACAGCGGAACGTCGAACGTGATGAGAACTTCCCGGTGGGGCGAGGCTCCTGACGAGCCGTCGCTTTGAGTTGCCTGGCCGGCTCGCGAGGACGCTCGCCCCACCCTGCCCAGGCTTTCCCAAATCTTTTGCGGGGAATCCTTGCGCACCGGTTGGCCGCATTGGCGGCAATGCAATTGGGCGATATGCGGCCAGAGCACTTTCATGTGGTCGCAAATCTCGGTCATGGTGCCGACCGTGGAGCGCGTGGTTCGGACCGCGTTGCGTTGCTCGATGGCGATCGCCGGTGGAATGCCTTCGATGCTGTCCACTTGCGGCTTGTCCATGCGATCGAAGAACTGCCGCGCGTATGGCGAGAACGTCTCGATGTAGCGCCGCTGGCCCTCGGCAAACAGCGTGTCGAAGGCAAGCGAACTCTTGCCCGAACCGCTCAGGCCGGTAATGACGATTAACTGGTGGAGCGGCAGGTCGAGATCGAAATTCTTCAGGTTATGGTGACGAACACCTCGCAGGCGGATCACCGGTCGCCCAGACGATTTGAGCATTGCATGGGCAAGGTAAAGCCGGGCGGAGCGGGATGCAAGAGGGGCACGGCGGTTAGCGTCAAATTCAGGATGGCAAGGGAATCGTTGAACTCAAACGGGACGCGTCCCCAGCCTGTGAGAGTATAGACGGCGCCGGGCGTTCCAGCGAGATACTGCGTGCCCGAAGAGTAGCAGGCCCCGGGCGAGGCATAATACTTCATCGGCCAGGTTCCGCTTCGAGAGAATTCATCCGAAGGAGCCGCGCTATAGCCAGAATGGACTATTGCCCGCCACACGAGATACTTGAACTTATCTCATAAATGGGGAACGGAGCGCGGCGTTTACGCCACTTCACTGGTTGTCTGTCGACAAACTCGGGCGGTTCGCCGTCAGCCGGAGGGTTTTCCGCCTTTCCGATGATCACTTCGCCGCCGCCCCCGCAATGCTCAACGTCAGATCAATGTCATCGGACACCTTGTCTTCCATCTGGTGCGGCTGGATATTGAAGTCGCTGCGTTTGATGCTGAAGTTGGAACGAATGACGAGCAGGTCGCCTTTCATCTTGGGCACGCGGGCGCCCAGTTTGTCCTTCAAATAGGTCAACTTCACGGGAACCGTCAGTTCTTTGGAAACACCTTTCAGCGTAAAGTTACCCACCACCTCGGCGGTGGTTACGTTCCCTTCCGTCTTAACATTTTTGAACGCCTTCGATTCGAAGGTGATTTCAGGGTACTTCGCCACGTCGAGCCACATATCGCTGTGCAGATGGTGCTGCTGCATCGAATTGGGCACCATCAGCGACGCACTCGCGACAATAATCTTGCCTTGCGTGGCTGCGGGGTTTTCGGAGTCAAAGGTGACGGTGCCGGAGATGCCATTGGCGTTGCCGTTCACCGCCTCAAGCGGGGCGTCGACCCTGAAACCGGCGTTGTTCACGCCCTTGGGGTCTTTGAAGTCGAAGGTTTCCGGCGCGGCCAAGCCCGCGCCGGCAAAAGCAACCAGAGCAATAGCAACAATGATTGTGGTTTTCATGTGTGTGTGCAGGAATCGTAATTCGATCACTGTCCAGGTTCCAGTTGTTTTTTGGGAATCAGAAAGGAAACGCCCACCAGGAATACCGCGCCCAACACCCCGAGTGCGAGGAAATCCAGCCCGGGCACAAATTTTCTTGTGTAAGTGACGCCTTCGATCCCGGTGACGTCATCCACGGTTTTGGTGGGAACGCTGGTTTTCGTCCAGCCGCGATTCGCGCCGGAGGCAGCCCAGAAAGTGGCCGCCGCCAGCACGATCGCTGCCGCCACAATGCGCAATGTTCGTTTCATACGGGCAGGAGGCTGTCACTATTCATTTGAACCGCAGATGGACACAGAGGGACGCAGATGGGAAACCACTCAGAGCTCAACCGAGACAACCCTTTACAGCGTTCGTTGAATGCTGACGATGTTGCATTCATCTGCGTTTCTCCGCGTTTATCTGCGGTCGCCAACTGGATCGCCCAGCCGGGGCGTAATCGGCTCAAATCGAGAACCAGGACTTGCGCTCTGCCCGTTGAGATCATGGCTCAATTTCATGGGAATCTAGCCCGGAAACCGCGACGCGCAAGTGACGGGCCGGCGCCGCGCGGCTTGGCCCCCCATGCCGGCACCCGCAGCAGAACGACTCCGCCCGCAGGCAGTGCGTCGGTTTTATGGGGCGATCCTCCTGGCGAGCCGCGCTTTCGATGGAATCCCATGTTTCCGGCTCGCGAGTACGCCTGCCCGACCAACAGCGTGAACAAACCGACCCACGCCCCACCCGGACCGCGGCTTGGCTTACCGAATCTTCGTGTTTTTCGTCCGCTTTCGTGCTTGATTCCTCCCGCTTGAATCGCTGGTTTTGACCGATGTCGAACTCGAACAGCCATGAGAACCAAAGCGGAAATCATTGCCCTGCTGACCAACCCCGGAATCATTGCCGTCGTCCGCGCCCAGAAGGCCGAACAGGTCATTCCTCTCTCCGAGGCGCTCATCGCCGGAGGGGTCATCGCGATTGAAATCACGATGACGACGCCGAATGCTATAGATGCCATTCGCGGGGCGAGTCAGAAAATGGGCGGCGGCGCCCTGATCGGGGTGGGCACGGTTCTGGACAGCGACACCTGCCGCGCGGCCATCGCCGCCGGAGCCGAGTTTGTCGTCAGCCCGATTTGCCGGCCGGAGTTTGTTTCGATCGTGCGCGGCGCGGATCGTCCCATCATGCTTGGGGCGTACACGCCCACGGAAGCGCAGGCGGCGCACGAGGCGGGAGCGGATTTCATCAAGATTTTTCCGGCCGACAACCTGGGGCCGGGTTATATCAAAGCGATACGCGCTCCCCTGCCCCATCTGCGCATCGTGCCTACTGGCGGAGTGGACCTCCACAACGTGGCGGAGTTTTTGGATGCGGGCTGCGCGGCCGTCGGCGTCGGCTCCTCGCTGGTATCGACCAAACTGCTGCAGGAAAACAACTGGGCGGAATTGACGCGGCGGGCTGTGGAATTTGTCAAAGTGGCACTGGAAGCGAGGGCGGCACGGCGCTGAGGTCGGAGCCGTGGCTGCGCTGCTCACGGCGCGGCTCGCCATGGGCCGCGTTCCAACGAAAAAACTGGGGGTGGTCCGGCGAACGCAGCTACGAAAACGGCGTGGACTTGCGTCCACGCCGTCACTCCGATACCCCTGAGCGTCCTCTCCTACACGTCGTAGTAGAGGAAAAACTCGTATGGATGGGGGCGCAGACGCAACGCATCGTGTTCCCTGCGCTTGGTGCTGACCCACATTTCGATGAAGTCAGCGGTGAAGACATCGCCCTTGAGCAGGAAGGCATGGTCTTGCTCGAGGGCCTCGATGGCCTCAGACAAACTTCCCAGGATTTGCGGAATCTTGGCATGTTCTTCCGGCGGCAACTCATACATGTTCTTGTCAATCGGCTCGCCGGGATCAATCTTGTTCTGGATGCCATCCAGCCCCGCCATGAGCATCGCCGCAAATGCCAGATACGGATTGGCCGCAGGATCGGGCGGGCGGTATTCGATGCGTTTGGTCTTGGGGTTGTCGCTGTAAGTGGGGATGCGTATGGCCGCCGAACGGTTGCGAGAACTGTAGGCCAGGTTCACGGGGGCCTCGAAGCCGGGGACGAGCCGCTTGTAGGAGTTGGTCGTGGGGCTGCAAAAGGCGCAAAGGGCGTGCGCGTGTTTCAACAGGCCACCAATGTAATAGAGCGCCGTCTTGCTCAAGCCGGCGTATTCGTTGCCGGCAAACACCGGCTTGCCCTTCTTCCACAAGCTCTGGTGGGTGTGCATGCCCGAGCCATTGTCGCCGAAGAGCGGTTTGGGCATGAACGTCGCCGTTTTGCCGTGTTTCTGCGCGACATTCTTGATGACATAGCGATAGACCATCATCGCGTCGGCGCTGCGGACCAGCGTGTCGAAACGATAGTCGATTTCCGCCTGGCCCGCCGTGGCCACTTCATGGTGATGCTTCTCAACCTTGAGTCCCAACTGTTCCATCGTCAGAACCATCTCGGTCCGGATGTCCTGTTGCGTGTCCGCCGGCGGCACCGGGAAGTAGCCCTCCTTGTGGCGAATTTTGTATCCGGTATTGGGCATTTCGTCCCGACCCGTGTTCCAAACGCCTTCCACCGAGTCCACGGAGTAAAACGTGCCGTTGCTCCTGCTGTCAAACTGCACGTTGTCGAAGACGAAAAACTCTGCTTCCGGCCCGAACACGGCGGTGTCTGCCGTTCCAGTGCTGGCCAGATATTTCTCCGCCTTCTGCGCGATGCCGCGCGGATCGCGCGTGTAGGTTTCGAGGGTGCCCGTCTCCGCGATCGTGCACGTCAGGCTCAAGGTTGGCACCGCGCAAAACGGGTCAATGAACGCCGTGTCCGGATCGGGCATCGCCAGCATGTCGCTGGCTTCAATGCTCTTCCAGCCCCGGATGCTGGAGCCATCGAACCCCAGTCCCTCGGCAAAGGCTTCCTCGGTCAATTCGGCTATGGGCATGGTGAAGTGCTGCCATGTCCCGAAGGTGTCCACAAACTTGATGTCCACCATCTTCGCTTCGCTCTTCTTTGCTAATTCGATTACGCTCTTAGGTGTACTCATGATTTTCTGTCTGCTGTGTTAGGTTTGGTTCTAGGATCGCCGGGCACCCCCGTCAGCCGGGGGTTGCCTCCGCGAAATTGACGCAGTTCGTCTGCAACTGTTAAATGGCCGACTCCGCGTGATAACCTTCCTCACCGTGCTCGGCAAGGTCCAGGCCAATGGTTTCGACTTCCTCACTCGGGCGCAAGCCAACAATCGCCTTGACGATGAAGGCAATAATGGTAGTGCCGACGACGGCCAGCACCAAGGTAAGGCCGATGGCTTTGAGCTGCTCCCAAACGAGCGGTTGCATGCAGGAATCCGTCACGTAATTCTTCAGGTTGGTCGTCAGATTGCCATTGGCTGAGTTACGCGCCAGGACGCCAGTCAGGAAGGCGCCCATCGTGCCACCCACGGCATGAACACCAAAGGTGTCCAACGCATCGTCATAGCCGAACCAGCTCTTGACTTTGAAACAAAAGAACCAGGGAATCAGGCCGGCGGCAATGCCGATCGCGACCGCCCCTTTCGCGGTCACGAAACCACACGCCGGCGTGATCACCACGAGTCCGGCCACCGCTCCGGAACAGAACCCCAGGACGCTTGGTTTGCCCCTGGTAATCCATTCAGCCATCGGCCAGACGAATGAGGCGACGGCCGTCGCAAGAGTGGTCGTCGTGAAGGCGTTGGCGGCAATCACGTCCGCGCCGACGGCGCTGCCCGCGTTAAAGCCGTACCAGCCGACCCAGAGCATGCCGGTTCCGATCATCGTCAGCACCATGCTGTGTGGCGGCATCGCTTCCCTCGGAAAGCCCAGGCGCTTGCCCAGGATCAAACACAAGATGAGCGCCGACCAGCCCGAAGTCATGTGCACGACCGTGCCGCCCGCGAAGTCGATGGCTTTGATCGGCGCCTTGGCGTTCCAAACGCCATTCATCAATCCGTCAATACCCCAGACCATGTGCGCTTGCGGGAAGTAAACAATGAACATCCATAGGGTCATGAACAGGCATATGGCCGAGAACTTCATTCGTTCGGCGATGGCGCCGATGATGAGCGCCGGCGTGATGATGGCGAACATGAGCTGATACATGGCAAAGACGTTATGCGAAACCCAGTAGGAATAGTCGCCGTTGGGCGCCGAAGTGACGTCTTTAAAGAACGAGAATTTCAAATTGCCCAGGATCGACCACCCGCCGGCGGTTTCGCCGTTGTGAAAGACGAGGCTGTAGCCGCAAATCCACCACAGGATCGTCACCAGGCCAGTGATGAAGAAGCATTGAGCGCAAACGGAAAGCACATTCTTGCGCCGGACCAGGCCGCCATAGAAAAGAGCCAGCCCGGGCAGTGTCATAAAGAGCACCAGTGCCGAAGAGGTCATTTGCCACGCGTTCGCCCCGGGACCCGGCACTCCCGCCGTCGGCGTCGTCAGGCCATTGGGAATCTTGCCATCCTTATCTTTCAGGCCTGCGGTGGGATCGCCATTGTTGATGTAAGCCTCGAGTGATGAAACGCGTTGTTCGAGAGTTGGCGCAGGAGGCGCCTCAGCGGCGCGCAGCGGTGTGGTGGCCCAATGCGTCAGGGCCACCAGAGCAAAAATCGCGATTGTTCTTTTCATCGTGTTCTCGTGTTCTAGCTTCCGGGTTGCTTGAATTCAGGCGTTAAACTGCTTTCTCTCCTTTTTCCTCGGTGCGAATGCGAACGGCGTCATCGATTTTGGAAACGAAGACTTTGCCGTCGCCGATTTTTCCGGTTTTGGCGGCTTTGACAATCGCAGCCACCGCCGCGTCGAGCCGGTTGTCGGCCAGGACAAGCTCGATTTTGATTTTAGGGAGGAAGTCCACCGTGTATTCGCTGCCGCGATAGATTTCCGTGTGGCCTTTCTGGCGGCCAAAGCCCTTGACCTCGGTGATCGTCATGCCCTCGATGCCAATTTCACTCAGAGCGTCTTTCACTTCGTCCAACTTGAATGGTTTAATGATCGCTTCGACTTTTTTCATAGCGGTTAGTACTCATTCACCCAAAGGCGCAGTTGCTCGCACGACGTGCGAGCGCAACGCGCCACCCGAAGCTTCCGTCAAAAATCATGAGTCTGATTCTTGGTCGGTTCCCCTAGCAAGAGCTTTGCCACGCATTATGATTAAATCTTTTCAACGAAAACTTTCCGTATTCCCCAGGAAATACCCACATCGCAAAACGGGACTCTGACTTTTTAAACAAATTGGGTGTCGCCTTTTGACCAGAGTGATGATTTCTGAACTGCGACGCGGACGATGGCTTGTGCCCGCGCCGCAGCGCGTCGGCAGCCGCTCTAACCGTGGATGACGAGCTGGATGTCTTCGGGAAGGTTCCTGGCCACCTCGGTCACCACGTCGCCCCGCAACAGCTTGGCCAGGGAGCTTCGATGGGGAGATCCCAGCATCAGCATATCCACACCGAGAGTGGCGGCCAGATCGAGAATGGTGACCGCGGGATTGTCGCTCACGGCGTAAACGGGCACAACCTGCACGCCGGCGTCCGTGCCCAGCTTGAGCATGCCGGACATGATGAGAGCCGCTTGACTGTCGTCTTGCCAGCGTGGGCGTTCGTTGTTGGCCAAAGGGCCGGGAAGGTTGACGACCAATTCCTTGACGTACAACACGTACAGGTTTCCATGCCGAAGCCGCGCCTCCTCCAGCGCGAACCGAAGCACCGGCGTGAATCCGCGCGCGGCCACGAGGATGGTCTGGCCGGCGGCTAAACTCATCTTCCAGTCGGGAGCAGATTCCGGTGAAACCGCGGCCGCGAGATCCCGGCTGACCGTAACGCTTTGCAAACCGGCGCGCTTTTGGGAATAGGCGCGCAACGTCAATCCGATGCCGAGGATGCAGATCACGAAAAAGAGAGCGTCGGGTTTGGTTTTGGCGATGGTGATTTCGACGGCCAACAGGAGCACGAAGGTGATCCCCAGCAGCGCGCGTTCACGGAAGGCAAAGTCCAAATTCCTGTTGATGGCGCAAGAGCCGAGGTTGACGGTAATGGCGCCGACGACGCCGATGGCGTACAGGTTGGCCAGCGAATTGATGTCCGAGGAAAAGGCGACCACCAGGAGAGGCAGCGTCACGGCAATGGCGAGCGGCACCCAGGGTACGCCGGAGGCATTCAGCCGGGCGAACGACCGCGGCATTTCGCCGTCGCGAGACAGCATGTAACCCAGTCCGATGAGCGCGGTGACGGCCGTGTTGACGGCGCTGAAAAGCATGAGCCCGATGACCACCCCGGCCACCACACTGAAGATGTGGCCGACCTCGCTGCCCCACGCCAGGGCGGCGTAGTGTTCGCCCACGTAGCGGATCATGTCGTCGGAACGTTCTCTCAGTTGCGGGGATAATTCCTTGGGCAAGGAGAGCATCGCCCAGCCGAGCAACGCTGTGCCGAGCACGACTTCCGCCGCCACGGGCCAGATGGCTTTGCGGGTTTCCTTCCGTATCTCGGGCTTGTCCATGGAGGAGCCGGGATCGAGCTTCAACACTCCGGTCAGGTTGGCGATGGTTTCCACGCCACTGAGAGCCAGAATCACGTTGACGAAGCTCACCCAGTTTTTGGCAAAGCTCCTGTGGGACGGCTCCAGGTGAGCGAGCGTCAGATGCGGCAGGCTCCAACCGATAATGAGAATCACCACCACCACCATGGGCAGCGCCAGCATGAGAGCCAGACTGCCGCTGTGTTTGGGGCCGAAGTAATTGATCGCGCCAATGGCCAGGATGAGCAACATCGTGGCATGAGGCACGTAGGCCCTGGGAACTCCGAAGTAACTCATGCCGGACCACGCACTTAATGCGGCCGTTACGGTCAGGTCGGCCACCAGCAGCAGCGCCCCCATCACCGCCAGAATCCGGCTCTGACTGCGTGCCGCGGAATAGACGCCGCCGCCATCCGGAAAATGCCGGCAGACGATCACATAGTTGTAAGCGACGACCCCGGTCAGGGCGCATACCGCCAGAATGATCGGCAGCGATGCAAACCCGCTGACCATGAAGGCAAAACCCAGGACGTAGGCTTTGCTGGTGCCCAAGTCGCCGTAAAGCAAACCTGCCGCCCGGGCCCAACCCACGTTGCGCGGACGATGTGTGCCTGCTTCCATCGATGCAAGCTTATCTCAAGCGTATACCAACAAATGAATATCCTCCGGCAAAATCTCCGAGACCTTGCGCACGACGTTGCCGCGGAGGAGACTGACCAGGCCTCGGCGTTCGGGGGCGCCCAGGACAAGATAGCCCGCTCCCATGGTCGCGGTGATATCGACGATGGTGTCTGCCACCGAGTCGCTAACCGCGTAGCAGGGAAAGACCGGATGGCCGCCGGCCCTGGCTTTGGCCCGCAAGAATATTTCTCGAGCGTCCTCGTCGTCCTCCCACTTGCGCTTGTGATCCTCCTCGCTCAACGCGGGCAGCGTGCGCACGAAGAGAAGATAAAGCGGCCGATGGGCCTCCTTGGCTTCGTCGATGGCGAAGTCGAGAGTCTTGCCCGCTCCCCGCACCGCGCAGACCATAGGCGCTCCAGAAACAGCGGGCATCGGGGAAGCGGGAATCATCTCCTGAGTTCCACTCGGCGCTGGAACCGTAATTGTGGCGGCCTGTAGAACCTTCTTCTTGCGCAAAAACTCGCCGGCCAATCCGCGCAAAACCAAACCGATTGCCAGCACCGTGACGGCGAAGACCCGGGCGTTGGGTTTGTCCCAGAACAACGAAATCTCGATCGCCAACATGATCAGGAACGTGCAGAACATGAGCAGCCGTTCCCAGGCGACCAGGCCGAGCTTCCGATCCGTGGCGCTGGCGCCGAGGTTGGTGGCGATGGCTCCCACGACGCCGACCGCGTAGAGATCGGCCAGGCCGGACACGTCTTTCACCGCCACCACCAGGATTAGCGGGATCATCGTCGCAATGAGGATTCCAAGATTCGGCACGCCGAACGTGTTCAACCTCTGAAATTGCGATGGCAATTCTCCGTCGCGCGACATCAGGTATGAAATGGCAATCAAATCCACAATCGCCGTATTGACGGCCGATAGCAGCAATCCGGCAAACACGAAGCTGACAATCATGGCGGCGAGATGGCCGGCCACGTGACTCAAGGCGCCGCCCACAAAGACTTCGGCCATGTAAGCGAGCATGTAATCGCGAACACCGGAATGGCCGGGAGCGTTCACGTCATCCCTGTTAATTTGCAGCCCCCCTAACGCGTGCATCCCCAATCCGAGCAACGCTGTAAACAGGCAGACTTCCAACATCACCCAAAGGATTGCCGGGGTTGACGTCTTGGACACGCAAGGCTTCGCATCCGTGCTGCCGGGATTCAGTTTCATCACCCCGGTGGCGTTGGCAATCGCCTCCACTCCGGACAACGCCAGCACGACGCCCACAAAACCTTTCCAGTTTCTCCAGAATCCGCCGTTCAACGGCTCCAAATGATGCACTGCTGTGCCGAGATGGGGCAGACAGAAGAGCCCCAAAAGAACCACCACGAGCACGGTGGGAAGGGAGATGAGGAAAGCCAAGCCGCCGGTGTGTTTGGGTCCGAAGTAGTTCAAACCTCCGATGATTGCGATGGAAATGGCCGCGCAAATCTCCGGATGTGGGATGCCCAGATATTGTCCCAGGTAGTGAAACGCGGAGAGCGCGCTGATGGCGGCGGTCACGATATAGTCGGCGATCAACAAGAACGCGCCGACGATGGAGATGATTTCCGACCGGTGCCGGACGCTGGCGTAAACCCCGCCGCCGTCGGGGTAATGCCTGCAGATGGTCATGTAATTAACCCCCACCAGCGCGGTGAGCAGGCACATGGCAGCGATCAGCCAAAAAGAACTGTAACCGGCCACGGCAAACGCGAGCCCAACGACATAGGCTTTGCTCGTCCCCCAGTCGCCATAAAGAATCGCCGCCGCCCTGGGCGCGTCGACGTTGCGCGGACGCTTTGTGCTGCTTACCATCATCGTCGGTAGAACTGTCTGTCTTCCAGGCGACCCGGGCGGAACACGCCCGACTCGTTAAGGTGGGGAGAAGGTTGATCGACCTTTCTTGCCCTTAATGTTCAGTGCCGGCGAGGTTAGCTGTCGGGCTGGAACCATCAAGTATTCCCGATGCGGCGCATCGTTAGCCCCGGGCCGTCACGGCCTGGCCGGACGGATTCTTCGGTTCCCCCGCTGGTCACGCCCTGCTGCGACCATTAGGCAGACAAAAACTTGTGCGGCATTGTAAGCCGCTGAAAAGTCAAATCAAGGACTTACTCAAGCAGGGTTGAAAGGAAACCGGGACGACCACGTTCACCCCGGCCTTGCGCCCGGGAGCGGGGGGAGCGCGAACTCGATTCAACTGACAAGGTCGGTTAGCATTTCGGCCACCTATTTCCATTCGTTCCGGGACACGGTCACCGTCGTTTCGATGGCGTGATTCAAATCGACCAGGACTTTGTCCTGGTTTGTCCTGGTTGCCGGGATGGGAAAACTCCTTCATGGCCCGCACGATACTGGCGACATCGTTGTCCACCGCGAATCCCTGATAATAGAGAAGCTAATGCTTCCGGAAATGCAGCAGCAAAAGCACAAAGATGATCGTTTGCAGCAGAATCACTCCGATCGCGAGAGGCAGCCAACGGAAGCGTGACTTCCAGATTTGCGGGGCCTGCAAACGGCTATGGCGACTGCTCAATTCCACGGACTCGTAATCGTCCAGTTCCTTCTTCATCGCGGCCGCCGATTGGTAGCGCCGCTTGGGGTCTCGTTCCATCGCGTGCAGAATGATCTCCTCGATTACGGGAGTCAGCTTGGGATTCAGCTTCCGCGGCGCCTGCGGGTCGCCCGTCACGCGGGCGTTCATGATGACATAGGGGCTGTCGCCGCCAAAAGGCACTTCGCCGGTGGTCATTTCATAGAGGATGGCGCCCAGGCTGTAGATGTCAGTCCGCGCGTCGCCGCGGCTGCCTTTGACCTGTTCCGGCGCCATGTAATCAGGCGTGCCCATCGCCGGTGTGAACCCGACGAAGGTGAGCCGGCGGGACTTCTCGGCTCGCGCGATTCCGAAGTCCATGATGCGCATAGAACCGTCGTTGCAGAGCATCACATTCTGCGGCTTCAAATCGCGGTGGACGACTCCGTTTTGGTGCATATATTCCAACGCTTCGCAGATGCGGCTTGAGATTTTCACGGCGTCGGGCTCCGGCAACGGCCGCACGCTTTTCAGGAGTTCACTCAAGGTCTGGCCCTCGAGATACTCCATCGCGATGTAGGGCCGACTTTTCGTTTTGACGGGGAAGATTTTCAGGATGCCGGGATGGCTGAGTTGAATCCCGATTTCCTCCTCGCGCCGAAAACGGTCAAACCCGGCTGGATCGCTTTCAATCTGGAGGTGCGGAACCTTCAAGGCAACCGCTCTGCCGGTCTGGCGATCGTTTGCCTTGAACAGCGAAGCCATGCCGCTCTTGGCGATGATGTCGGTAATCTCGAACCGGTCGTCGAGCAAACTGCCGACGTTGAGATCCTTGCCCGCTGACCGCGCGGTCGTGGAGGCGCTGGAGCCGGCGGCGTGGTCCACGTCCCACACCTGAACGATCTGGACAGACATATTATCACTGCCCTGGCGTTTCTCGGCCAGAGCGATGAGCCGCTTGCACGCTTCCCCGGGATGCAATTTGATGACCGCGTCCAGAATCTCTTCATCCAAAACGTAGCCGTAAAGCCCGTCGGAGCACTGGAGAACGATGTCATCCTTTTGGAGAGCTTCGGTCGAAACGTCGTAATGGCAGATTGGTTCATAGCCGATGCTTCGAGTCAAGGTCGAGCGATGCGGACTGGTCATGGCGTTGCGTTCCAGAAGCAAGCCGAGTTTGACCTGGAGGGAAGTGTAGGAGTGATCGGTGGTCAGGCGTGTGATCTTGCCGGCGCGGACCAGGTAAGCCCGAGAGTCTCCCACGTGCGCTATGGTGACCCGGTCGTGGCGAAAAATCGACGTGAGCAGAGTGGTCGCCATCCGGCCCTTCTGCTGGGCCATCTGGAAAATGCGGGTGGAAGCGTCGGCGTAGATTTGACGGACGATATCCGCAGGAACGGTCTCGGGTTTCGATTCACGGAACACGGATAAGGCAGTTTCCGCAGCCAGTCGGCTGGCGATATCGCCGTTGCCCTCGCCGCCCACACCGTCGGCCAGAATCGCGATGCTCCCCGTGCTCTGCCGAAGGTAGAAATCCTCCGGCTCCCAGAAAACAACGAAGTCTTCATTATGATCGCGGACCGGACCAGGACTGGAAATCTGGTGGCACTTGACTTTCATCGATTGGCTTCAGTCTAGAGGTGAATTTCTTCAGTGAAAAGGCCGCAATGCGAGGGACCCTGCCACGTTTAACTCACACCCCAACTTCGAAGAGTGAACCCGGCCATCGCGATGGATGGCCGCGGCTCAATGATTGATTGCGCCTTGCTCAGCGTTAAGCCGGCTTTTCCGCAAGGAAAACAGGCTTGCCCAGTTGCGCACTTCTTTTCCGGAAGTAAATCACTCCGTAGACGCCCCACATGGCCGCGACGCCGAGTGCGATGTAGGGCTCCTTCCAACTCATGCCGCTGACCATGAACGGACCGATCAAGTAGAACAGCATGCAAGCCAGGTTCGCCAGAAGTCCGAAGATCGGAACAAAGAAGTGTTTGAATCCGTTGAAGGTGTGATGTTCCTTGAATGCCACGATGGCAATGACGCAGGTCGTCATGTAGAGCAGGAACGTGCCGAAGTTGCTGATCAAGGTGATGATGACCAGGGTATTTGGAAGCTTCGCGTAAGTTCCAGGCGGAAATAATCCGAAGCTGTACCAAAGGTTCTTGTATTTCGGATCAAGCGGCGAAGGTGTCGTGCCGCCAAGATACACCGCCACAGTGATAATGCCGAGGATCGCGGATATCACCGCCAACGACCAGATTGCGCGGTGCGGCGAGAGCGTTCTGCCATGAAGCAATCCGAAGTGCGAGGCTACTTCTTCATCCCGGCCCATCGCGTAAGTCACGCGGGCGCCGGTGCTCAAGCAGGACAACGTCGTGCCAATCAGCGCCAGGAAAACCGTGCCCGCTTGAACGAGCATGAACGCCTTGCCCGCTGCATAACTGCCAAACAACCACGTTCCAGTGATGACCATCAAATCACCTATCGGCGCGCCCGACGCGCCGGCTGCCGGAATGTCGTAGCCGTTGTGCAGAAGATAATTCGCCGCGAAGTATTCAAAAAGATAACAGACCGCGCCTTGAATCGCCAGCGAGAGCAGCACCGCGCGCGGAATGTCGCGCTTGGCATTTTTTGCTTCTTCGCCCATCGCGGTCACCGATTCAAAGCCGACCAAAATGAGAATCGCAATGCAGGCCTGGATGAACAGGAGACTGAAGCCGTGCGGCGCGACGACTGAACCGGCCGTGGTATGGAAGTGGAACGTCTGCGGGTCCTTCGCGTCACCGGGCTTGCCGGTGATGGCGTCTTCCGGTTTGTAACTGACCCTGAACGGATCGGCAATGGCGTGACCGTCTTTGTCCAGCTTCAGCTTCCCGGCATCGTCCTTTTGAAATACCGGATACGGATCGCCCTCGCCAAGACCCATCGCCGTGAGTGTGCCGAGGATGACAGCATCGGTGTTTTTCGTCCTGTCCAGATCATACTTGGTGACTTGCCGATCCTGTTGTTTGTAAACCGGCTGGCCTTTGTCGTCGGTTTTTAGGGAACTGTCCGCCCAAGTATCCTGCACCGGCTTGCCTTTGTCATCGGTGACGTTGACGGAATCCACGTTGTAACTGATCGCCGTGCTGTTTGAGAGATGATAACCCTGCGAACCTTGCGGATGATGGATGCGGTAGGCAATGGCGATGATGGAAAACACGACCAGCGCGGTGATTTGAATGACGTTGATCGCCACATTGACGGCCGTCGTGCCTGTCACACCGCGGAAGGCGATGTAGGCGACGCCGAACGCGAATAAGATGCAAAACAAAAACATGAACAGCGGGCTGTTGTAAGAACCGCTGAACGTGTCCGGCCAAAACTGATTCAGCAAATAGCCGCCAAGAATCGCCGTCACGCCCACCATGCAGCCCGGATAAACCCAGTAATAAAGATGGCTGGCCCAGCCGGTGAAAAATTTCGCGAGGCGCGCGAATTTGTAAGCATGCGTCTTCGAGAGGAATGCCTGCTCCGCGTAAAGATAAGACGAGCCGGCACCTGGAAATAATTTGGACAGCTCCGCGTAGCTGATCGCCGTGGCAAAGCACAACAGCAGCGCCGCCACAATTCCAAACCACATGGCGCAACCAGCCACCGGCGCGCCGTAGAGCGATTGGATCTGGAACGTCAGCCACAAAAATGCGCCGGGCGCGATGAGTGCCATTGCGTTCGAGGTTAGGCCCGTCAGCCCCAAGGTTGCCCTGCTCGTGGTGGCCGGTTTGTTCGCGGCCCCCGTTGGTGTTGCTCCGTTTGTCATAATGAGTCTTGCGTTTGACTGTTTCTGCTCTGTTTTCCTGTTTTGTTGTTTGTGTTGGTTGTTAATTCTTCATGGTTGATGCGATGATGGGGGTGACCCGCCGACCCACGCACCTCCGTTTGCCGATTGCACGTTTCGAGCCCGGCTGTTAGCCCCGCTGCCGTCAATTTTGTGACTCCTCATAATTGAGTGGGTTTTGCGCCGCTTAAGCAGCCGGGGTGCCAAAGCACTTCAAGAATGCCTCAAGCTAATCCATTCCAATGAGTTACATCGTTTCTGTTCCCGAAGCTTTCGTTTGAATTGAAGGATTCTTTCCACCGAAGTGTTTCGTTTTATACATCCGGCCATTTGCTGCGCAATGGGTGTGACGCGGGTGTCGCCGCCAGCGGTTACGGCATCAAGGAGGGATCGGCCCCGCACCCGCGTTTGCACGAGGCCCGAAAAACAGGCTGCAAAAGACTAATGAACGACGCTATCGCGGAATTGCTTCGGCGACAGGCCCGTCGCCTGCTTAAAGGCCACACAAAAGCTGTTGGCGCTTTGATAGCCGCACAACCCGGCGAGCACTTCCAGCTTGTGGTTTGACTCGGCCAGCAGGCGTTTGGCACGCTCAATCCGCACGCGCTGAAGTTCCTGCCCGGGAGTGCGCCCCACATTCTCGAGGAACGCCTTGTGCAACCCTCGCCGCGACATGGCCGCCACCCCCACCAGATCTTTGACACTGATAGGCTGGCTGGCATGTTCCCAAATAAAGCGCAGGCTGTTGGCCACCCCCTTGTGCCGGATGGCGAGCAGGTCGCTGCTCTTGCGAGTAATGATGCCGGCGGCGGGAACGCGAATCGGTTTTGCGGGAGCCTTTTTGCCGTTCATCAGATCCTCGAGCAAGGCGGCGCCGGTGTAGCCCAGCGTCTCGAGATTGGTCTCCACACTGGAAATGGGCGTGCGCATGGCGTCAGGCGCCAACAGATAATTCTCGGCTCCCATGATCGCCACCTGCTCGGGCACCGTCAGCCCGACGCTTTCACACGCTTCCAACACGTCCTGGGCCTGCTCATCGTTGGCCGCAAACACAGCCAGCGGCTTGGGCGCCGGCTTTAACTGGGAAATCAGCCACTTCCGTTTCCGATTCCATTGCTCCCGATCGGTCCGGTAATCGGGAGATTTGTGCCACCGGATCCAGACGCACGCGTGCCCGGAGCGTTTCAGGGCTTCGATAAAACTGTGCCCGCGCTCTTCGTAGGACCAGTTGTCGGTGTCGCTGTAAAACATGAAATGGTGAAAGCCGCGGGAGAGGAAATGCTCGGCGACCAGTTGCGCGGCGTGGGTGTGGTCTTCGAGGACGTGCGCAAACTTCAAATGCGGCCGGCGATAGCTGAAGTCCACCGTTGGCTTGGCCGTGTGCACCACGAAATCAGCCAAGTCGTCACCCGCTCCGAGCCACGCCAGGATTCCACTGCCTTCCCAGCCCCACGGAATGACTTTCTCCCGGGTCAGGTTGGCAGACAAGTGCCAGTTGTGCTCCAAGGCGAACTTCTCTATGCCCCGGTGCAACCGATAATCGTACCATCCAAGCGCCACCAGAACGCGCTTTTGGCTCTTACGCGTCATTGGGAAAAATGAATTTGTTCGCAGTGGATTTGAACACTTTCTGACAACCTCATGCAAGCGGATTCCTCCCTCAGACCGACACAAACCGCAGGACGCCGCTCCGCCGGCGTCCGACCCGGAAAAGGCAGGGAAGCGACGGGCACTTGCCTGCCAAAGGCGCCGGATGAGGATGTGAAAAATGGGCAGCAAGAGGATTTTTGGTGCTCAATTTTCAAATATCTTTGCAACAAAGAGGGGCTGACAATTCGCTTGAAACTCTGATAAAAGAGTAAGGCCCAAAGATCATAATGATTATGAGAAAACCGGCTGACGGTTGAGTCTGGATCGCGGGGAAGGAATGACTCACTTGGTGTGGCGGCCTTTGCATAAACAACCATAAGACCCTATGAAGAAGATATATCAGATGCTCCTCACATCCGCGGCGGTGTGCGGGTTCACCCTGGCCGGATCGGCCGATGTTATTGTGAACCAGACGAACTGGCCCAATGGCGATGTTGATATCATCCAAACCAATCAAAACCTGCCCTATTCACTGGGCTGGCAGCTTTCCAAAAAGGCGAATTATTGGGCCACGAACCCGGTCGGGGTCATGACCGTCAGTAACGTGCTCGGTTCAATCACCTTGTGGGCCTATCTCGCGGATTCAAATGGTCCGCCGATCTCGCTTGATGTCGGGCAGCAGCTCCGGGTGACCGCGAACTTGATTTTCACCAACGTAATTGACCAGGCAGACCTGCTTGCCAATGCCCCCACGGCCCGTGGTCTGCGGTGGGGATTCTTGCTTTCCTCAACCAACCAGTTGCCCCTGACCAACGGCACCGGCTCTTCTCTCAGAAATATGCCAGGCTATTCGCAGGATATGAACTTCGCCACGGCCTTTACTATGGACGGTCCACTGACGACATGGTTTTGGACGAACGTCAATCTTGGTGATGCCGCTATGACTCATGAATATAACGCTATCCAGATCGGTGATAATGGAGGAGGGCATTCAAATGATCCGGCGTTCACAGACGGCCTCCCTTACACGTTCATTTTCAACGTGGCCCATACCGACACGAACGTGGTGAATCTCACCACCGTTATTCTCGGATCCACGCTTACGAACGGAGCCATTATGCAGACGGTGACGGATACGAATTTTGCCTTCACGAATTTTGACACTTTCGCTCTCCGTCCGTCTTCCTCGTCGGTATCATGTGGTTTTGAGGTCTTTACCGGGTTCAAGGTTGAAACTCTCCCAATCCTCCCGACGGCTCCACACCTTACTTCGATCAAGAAGCAAAGTGGAAATTATGTCGTTACCTGGAACAGCACTCCGGGATACACTTACAGCGTGCTTAGAACCAACAACCTGAACGCCCATGTAGCGACCTGGCCACCTGCGATAGTGACAGGCTATCCACCGGGATACGCCACCGGCAGTTCACTCTCCTATACCGACACCACCGCAACTGCTATAGCGAACTATTATCTGATCTCGAGCCCATGATTTAGTTCGGGCTAGTCTGAGGGTTAACCATCCCTGCTGTTATCCCCGGTATCGTCCATACCGGGGACTTTTTTTCCCCCGCGGACCCGGAGGCCGATCGCTTTGATCGCCGTGATGCGGCTAACCGGGCGCTGCCCGGCTCCGCCCCGCGGTGACGAAGCCGAAAAAAGCAAGCGGAACCTGTTCATCGCGCGGTTCGGCGACCCGGCTTCGGCGAAAGGCCTGTACGTGACGATGGGAGAAGTGTACGGAGCAAAAGGGGCCGCGTTTTAATCGCATGCCTGTGCGCCGGCACGGCTCGCGGTCCGACGGTGGCAGTGTTCGGATGCGCCCCCGTCGCGGCAGGGCGACGAAAATTTCTTGCAAAAACGGTTTTGCGATTTAAGGTTTTACCGGACTGACCACGAACACCTGAAATGCAGCGCGCGCCCGTTGCGCGCAGCAGGGAAGCCGGCATTGCTTTCCGGTGGAGTCGAACACTATGAGCGAGTTCATGTCAAATCCAGGCCCTTCCATCTCACGCCGTTCCTTTCTTAAGACCTTTGGCACCGGGGCCGCCGTCGCGGCGACCGCCCAGGTTGAAGCCGTGGCCCGGCAACTGGAGAAGGCGAATGCCGAAAAGGTCCTCGGCCCGGACGCGGTGCCGATCACGCTGCTGGTGAACGGCAAGCCGGTCAAACTACAGGTCGAGCCGCGGGTCACCTTGCTGGAAGCGCTGCGCGATCACTCCGGTTTCACGGGCGCGAAGGAGGTCTGCGACCGGGCCGCGTGCGGCGCCTGCACGGTATTGCTGGACGGCAAGGCCGTTTACTCGTGCGCGATGCTGGCCGTTGAAGCGCAAGGCCAGGCCATCACGACCGTGGAAGGACTCGCGCAAGGGGACAAGTTGAGCCCGGTCCAGCAGGCATTCGTTGACGACGATGCGCTGATGTGCGGTTACTGCACTCCGGGATTCGTCATGAGCGTAACGGCGTTGCTGAAAGCGAACCCCCATCCCACGGCTGACGAGGTGGAGCGCGCGTGTTCGGGCAATCTGTGCCGTTGCGGCGCGCATCCGCGCATCGTTCAAGCCGCGCTGCGAGCCGCCGGCGTTTCCACAACCAGCAAAACCGAGGTGATCTCCTATGCCAGCCTGGCCTGAAAACAGGGTTCATATCGGCAGCCACGCCAAACGGGTTGATGCCCCCGCCAAAGTGACGGGCGCGGCCAAATACACCTCCGACGTGCAGCCGGAAGGATGGCTTTATGGCATGATTTTGCGATCCAAATGGGCGAAGGCCAAAATCACCAGAATCAACCTGGACCAAGCCCGAAAGATTCGAGGCGTCAAAGCCGCGATTCTTCGTGATGACACCGGCGAGCGCACGGTGCGCTACTACGGCGAAGAGCTCGCCGCCGTCGCGGGCGTCAGCAAACAGGCTTGTCTCGACGCTTTGCGCGCCATTGAAGTGGAAGCCACCGAGCTGCCCTTCGTGGTCAACGTGGAGGATGCCCTGGAAGAATCCGCCGCGCGCGTTTGGGAAGACGCGCCGAACGCCTCGAAGCCGCGAGTTCGTGAGCAAGGCGAAGTGGACAAGGCCTTCAGCGACTGCGCGGCGGTGGTCGAAGGGTTCTTCTCCACTCCGGTGCAAATCCATCATCCGCTGGAAACCCACGGCAACACCATTTCCTGGACCGAGGAAGGCGTCACGTGCTGGGCCTCCACTCAAGGCATCAGCAGCGTGAGGGAGGGATTGGCCGGCCACCTCCAGCTTCCGCAAAGCAAGGTGCGCGTCTTTTCGGAGTTCATGGGCAGCGGGTTCGGCTCCAAGTTCGGACTGGGCGTCGAAGGCGGCCTGGCGGCCCGCCTGTCCAAAGAAGCCCAAGCCCCGGTGAAACTCATGCTCACCCGCTTCGACGAATCCCTGGCGGTGGGCAACCGTCCTTCGACCTGCCAGAAGATCAAACTGGGCGCTTCAGCCGACGGCAAACTGCTCGCGTTCGAGCTCGAAAACTACGGCACCGCCGGCATCGGCGGCGGCGGCGCGACCGAGGGCGGCAGCGGCGGTGTGGAGATTCCCGCGCCCTACATTTATCGCGTGCCCAACACGCGCGCCAAGCAGTTCTCCATCGCGGTTGACGCCGGTCCCGCCTGCGCCTTCCGGGCTCCCAGCCATCCGCCGGCTTCTTTTGGAATGGAATCGATCATGGACGAACTCGCCGTGAAGCTGGACATGGACCCGCTCGAGCTGCGCCTCAAGAACGATCCGTTCGAGATCCGGCAAAAGGAATACCGCTTGGGCGCCGAGCGGTTTGGCTGGAAGGAAAAATACCGAAAGCCGGGCAGTTCGCCCGGACCGATCAAAACCGGCGTCGGTTGCGCGGCTGCGCAATGGTGGGGAGGCGGCCGGGGCACCCAGGCCGAAGCCCAGGTCAATCCCGACGGGAGTGTTGAAGTTCGTTGCGGCACGCAGGATTTGGGGACCGGCACGAAGACGGTGATTGCGGTGGTGGCCGCGGACATTTTCGGGCTGAACCCGGAGCAGATTCACGTCCGCATCGGCGACACGCAATTTCCACCGTCGGGCGCCAGCGGCGGCAGCACCACGGCGGCGTCCGTTTCGCCGGCCATTTACGACGCCTGCACGAAGGCGCTGCAGGAACTGCAGAAACAGACCGGCGTTGCCGACGCGCGCGGCGAGAACTGGAAGGTTGCCTGCAGGAAACTGGGAGTGAACCCGTTGGTGGTTCACGGCCAGTGGCAGGAAGGCCTGTCCTCCAGCGGCGTCGGCGGCGTGCAGTTCGCCGAAGTCGCGGTGGACACGGACACCGGGTTCGTCAAAGTCAAGAAGATCACCCTGGTCCAGGACGGCGGATTGATCGTGAGCAAGCTCACCGCTGAAAGTCAGGCCAGCAGCGGCGTTATCATGGGCATCGGCTATGCCTTGTACGAGGAGCGGGTGATGGACCGCCAGACGGGAGTCATGCTCAATCCCAATTTTGAAACTTACAAGCTCGCCGGTCTGTCGGATGCTCCCGAGATCGAGATCGTGTTTCTCGACATGCCCGAACGCGGCGTCATCGGCATTGGCGAACCCGTCACGATCCCCACCGCCGCCGCGATCGCCAATGCCGTCGCCAACGCGCTTGGCGTGCGGGTCAGCCGATTGCCGATCACGCCGCAGAGAGTTCTGGCCGCGCTGGGCAAAGACAAACTCTCCTCATGAAACCGTTCCAATACGCAACCGCAACTTCGCCCGCCGGCGCCCGGCAACTGATGGGCGACAACGGGACTTACCTGGCGGGCGGCAACGATCTGCTCGCGTTGATGAAGGAATACATCCTCAACCCGAAGATCCTGGTGAACATCAAATCCCTGCCGGGCCTGAACAAGATCCAACCCGGCGGCAAGGTCTGGATGATCGGCGCCGCCGTCACCGTGGCCGAGCTCGAGGACCATCCCGGTTTGAAGAAGACCTTTCCCGCCCTCCCGCAGGCCGCGGCGGAAATTGCCTCGACACAAATTCGCAATGTGGCCACCGTCGGAGGGAATCTGTCGCAACATTCCCGCTGCTGGTACTTCCGCCAGCGCGATGTGCTTTGCCTGAAAAAGGGCGGCGACACCTGTTACGCCCGTCACGGGGAGAACAAGTATCACAGTCTTTTTGCCGGCAACACCTGCATCAGCCCGGTGGTCTCCAACCTTTCGGTGGCGCTGACCGCCCTGGATGCGACGGCGGTGGTTCAGCGGGGCGACAAACAAATCCGCATGACGATGCCCGAGCTGTATGCGAAAGCGTGGGACAACCCCACAGCCCACAATTCGCTCGAACCCGGCGACTTGATTCTGCGGGTGGAAATTCCCGCCCAGGACCGGCGCAGCGCCTATGTGCAGATGAGCGAGAAGTCCGCTTTCGACTGGGCCCTGGTCAGTTGCGCAGCGGCGGGCAAGGTTCAAGGCGGAAGAATAAGCCAGGCCAAAGTCGTTCTCGGGGCGGTGTCGCCGGTGCCTTATCAATCCAAGGCCGCGAACGATTTTCTCGAAGGAAAAGCTCTGGACACGGATACGACCGCGAAAGCGGCCGATCTTGTCCTGGAGAAGGCTCACGCGCACACCCAGAACGGCTACAAGATTCCGATCGTGCGAGCGCTGATACATCGGACACTGATGCAGCTCAAGGCGTAGTTATGAAACCCTCCCGGCTCTGCCAACATCTGCGCACGAAAAAAATGTTCGTCCCGGAGCATGCGGACGAAGTGTTCGCCCGGGACAACGGAGTCTTCACCGGCACCTCCCCTTGCTGGTGCAACCGCACGCTCGCCGGGGTCGGACCCGACAACAAACAGGTGAGCGTGCAGGTCTGTTCGCCGTCGCGAAGCTGTTTTGAGGAATGAGCCTCCATGCCTTGCGCCCGCCTGAAGGTTTATGGAGGAAACTGGCGGCTGGTTCTGGCCCGGCTGCGAGCACGGTAGAGCCTTTCCGTAAACCCGCCCTGTGCCAACGGATTCTGGACATGAACATTCCTTGACCCAGGTCGAGACTTCCCGAACAAACCCGTGCAATAAATGTCCAGTGATTGGCAAGACAGGGTTGGTGGTTTTGCAGTTCACGCCGAATGATATAATTGTTGCGATGAGCTCAGTCCGAAAGACCTGCTTTAGTCCGGGCCAAGAAGCCCGCTGTGAGCCTTGCCCGTTAAGCCGCGTTCAGGTGGGCGTGGCGGTTCGGATCAAGCGGCTCTGCGCGGCGCCGGAACTTCAGAATCGATTGCGCGAAATCGGTCTGTGCGAAGACCAGGTCATCAAGCTGATCACGAGCCGGACAAACTTCATCTGCCAGGTCTGCAACGTGCGTTTGGCCCTCAGCGAGCACTTGGCTCGACTCATCCTGGTGGAACCAGTCTGCCAGGAAGCCCCGGTTCCAGCCCCCTGCCCCATCAAGCAACCCACGAGGTCGGCATGTCCGGCGGCCGGGTGTCTTCGGCGGTAAAGCGAGCGATCATTTCCTCCAGAGCTTCAATCCACAGTGGATGTTCGTTGAGGCATGGGATTTGCAGGAATTCTTTTCCACCAGCCTGCAGAAACGCCGCGCGGCCGCGGATGCCGATTTCCTCGAGGGTTTCGAGACAATCCGACACGAATGCCGGACACATCACCAGAAGCTTTCGGACTCCGCGCGGAGGCAGCCTGGGCAGTTCCTGGTCGGTATAAGGCGAAAGCCAGGGATTCCTTCCGAGTCGCGACTGAAAAGCAACCGAGTATTTGTCTTTGGGGACGCTGGTTTCCTGCACAAAGGCTTTTACGGTTTTGAAACACTGGGCGCGATAACAGGTGGCGTGCGCCGGGCTGGTGATTTTGCAGCAATCGGGCGATGCCAGGCAGTGGCGGCCGGTGGGATCGGATTTGCGGATATGCCGTTCCGGCACGCCGTGGAAGCTGAACAAAAGATGATCGTAGCCCCCCTTCAAATACTCCTCGGCGCTGGCCACCAGCGCCGCAATATAGCCGGGCGCGGTTCCATACGGCGCCTGCACTTCTATCCGCATCTGCGGAGCCCGCCGGGCAGCGATCTGCTTCACGCGCTCCACAGCAGTTTCGTAGCTGGACATGGCGTAGTGAGGGAACAACGGAATCAACAGAAGCCGGTCCACCCCACGCTCCGCCAGTTGGCGCAGCGCGACTTCAATGGAGGGGTTCTGATAACGCATCGCCAGTTCAACCGGCACGTTGACCCGCTTCTTCAGTTTTTCCTGAACGTGCCTGCTGGTGACGATGAGCGGCGACCCGTCCTTCGTCCAGACGCTGCGATAAGCGTGGGCGGATTGCCTAGGACGCGACGGGAGAATGGCGAAATGAACGATGCCAAATCGGAGCAGCCACGGCACATCCAGCACGCGGCCGTCCATGAGAAATTCGGCCAGGTATCGCCGGACGTCGTCCACAGACGGCGAATCCGGAGAGCCGAGATTGACCAGCAGCACGCCTTTGCTCACGTATATTGTGGAAATGTTACGTCGTTAAAACGTTACACCGGACCGACCCTCCGCATCACGCCGCAACGATTTAACGCTTCAAATGTTTAACGACTGAATAATGCCGCCAGCCGCTCCGCCACGTTGCGTCCTGACACGATGCAGTCGCCCAGGGAAATGCCGTCTCTATAATGGCCGGCCAGGAACAGGCCGCAAGCCCGGGTTTCAATTTCCGCCATCAAGTCGCGGTATCGTCCGTAGCCGATGTTATATTGCGGGATGGCTTTCGGATACAAGACGCAGTGCTGGAACGTCGGCTTGCCTTGGACACCCAGCAGCACCCGCAAATCTTCGCAGGTCAATTCGTAAAGTTTCTCACGCGGCAGTGACGCCAGTTCCGGGCAGCGCTCGCCTCCCACGTAGCTGGTGAGGATGAGATGCCCGGCCGGAGCGCGGTTCGGAAAGAGCGCCGATGAAAAGATCGTCCCCAGGATGTTGAAGCGTTCAATCTTCGGAATCAGCATGCCGAACCCCTGGCACGGGTGGGCCACGTCTTCGCGGCGGAAACCCAGGGCCACGCTCGCAACGGGCGGGTAACGAATTTCGGAGAAGGCGGCCAGGCCAGGCAGTGCTCCCTCCTCCCGTCCTGCGGACACTCTCGTGTCGCTTTGCGGAGGCAGGGATGGAGCGAAGGGCTCGTGTGGCTTGTTCGTTGGCAGGAGCACCTGCAGTTCCGCCAACTGATACGCCGTACCGCAATAAACCACGGCGTCGTGCCGAACCTGATGGCCCTTGACTCCATTTGCGGAGAACGGCGCTCGCGCGGCTTGCCCCTCCGAAAGCGTGAGCGTCCACTCTCTTCCGGCTTGTGTCAGTTTGACGACCGCCGTGTTCAAACGCACCGCGTCACCGAGCTGCTCGCGCAACGTGTCCGGCAAAACCTGCAGGCCCTCGTCGAATGAAAACTTTTCGGCACGGTCCCGCGCGACTTCGGCGCGCCGCTTGCGCTCGCGGGCGCCGAGAAGCTGGCCCTTGATCAGCGAACCGTAACGTTCTTCGAGTCGCGCGAGCCTGGGAAAAGCCTGCGACACCGACAGTTTATACGGATCGCCCGCATAAACTCCGGCCACCAGCGCGTCAATGGCGTGGTCGAGAAATTCCTGATTCAGGCGCCGCACCACAAATTCCGCAATGCTCTCTTCTTTGCCGTCCCGCCGCCGCGGAACGAAGGGTTCGCGCAACACCGCCAGCTTGGCTCTCCAGGTGAAAAGGTCGGTGGTGAAGAAACCCGGCGGTGAAGCGGGCATGGCGATTGGCCGTTTATAGCGGACAACGTAACGCGCTTCCGCCCCGGGATCAGGATCCAGCCGCCGCGGTTGCAGCCCGGCGTCTCGAACAAGTTCGGCAATTTTCGGCGAGGTTTCGAGAATCGTGTTCGGTCCGAACTCGGCGAGAAAGCCATCCCGCCGGAGGGACTGAATCACGCCGCCGACGCGATCGCTCGCTTCATAGACGGTGACGGGAATGCCTTTGCGTTTCAGGTAAAACGCGGCGGTCAAACCCGTGATGCCGGCTCCAATGATGGCGACCGAGTTCATCGTCAAATCGTCCTCGAATGCTTCCGCTCGCTCACTGGCGCCAGCGTGTTGTCAAAGCACATCGCGATGTTGCGGATGAACAAGCGGCCGATATCCGTCACCTCAAGACCCGTCGATGAACGGCGCACCAGACCATCGGCTTCCAAGGGTTTCAGCCCTTCAAGCTCCGCGGCAAAATGGCTTTCGAAGTCGATGCCCAGTTTGCGGGACATAGACCCGTAATCGAGCGAGAGATCGCACATGACGCGCATGATGGTTTCGCGGCGGATTTTGTCCTCGCCGGTCACGAAGCAGCCCCGTTGCACCGGCACCCGGCCGCCGTCCACCGCTTCCTGATACTTCGGCAGTTCTTTCTCGTTCTGCCAGTAGGCGTCGGGAATTTGCGAGATGGACGACATGCCGAAAGCGTAGATGTCCGCGCCGGCGCGGGTGCTGTAGCCCTGAAAATTGCGCTGCAACTGCTTGTTCCGCTGCGCCACGGCCAGCTCGTCGTCGGGCCGCGCAAAATGATCCATGCCGATGTAAACGTAGCGGTCGTTCGCGGTGAGTTTCTCAATAACCAGCTTCAGCAACTGCAGCTTGGTCGCGGCGGCCGGGAGATGCTGCTGCTGCTCCAGAATCTTCTGCGCGGGCTTGATCCAGGGAACGTGCGCATAACTGAACACCGCGAGCCGGTCCGGCTGCATTTCAAGCACCGTTTCGAGGGTTTCGTTGAATGAACCGACGGTCTGGTGCGGCAGCCCGTAAATCAGGTCCAGGTTGATCGAGCCATAGCCCAACTCGCGCAGCCAGTCCATCGCCTGTTGCGTCATCTCCCGCGGCTGGACGCGGTGAACGGCTTCCTGCACCTTGGGGTTGAAGTCCTGCACGCCCATCGAGGCCCGGTTGAAACCGATCTCCCGCAGCGCCACCATGTGCTCGCGCGTCAACCGCCGCGGATCCACTTCCACGCTCGCTTCCATGTCCACCGAAACGGCGAAGTGCTTGTGGATCATCTCGCCGAGCCGGCGGATTTCGTCCGGCCGCAGAAACGTGGGCGAACCGCCGCCGAAATGGAGTTGAACGACTTTTCGACCGGGATTCAGCCGGGGCGCCATCCGGGCGACTTCGCGTCCGAGATACTCCCCGTAGGCTGCGCCTTTGTCATGGTTGAGCGTGATAACGGTGGTGCAGCCGCAAAACCAGCAAAGCGTTTCGCAAAACGGGATGTGGAAGTAGACGGACAGGTCGCGCGCCGCGCCGTTATTCGCGTCGATAACCGCGGAGAGTTCATTCCAGGAAATGCCCCTGAACTGTGTCGCCGGCGGATAACTGGTGTACCGCGGGCCGGGAACGTTGTATTTGCTCACCAGACTCAAATCGACATTCAACTTGCTCATGTCTCATTCGCAAAACGCAAAAACGTCGCAGCGGCGGGTCCACTTCCGCTGGTAACGATTCAACGATTCGACGATGCAACGATGGAAAATCATTTGAAATTCCGCACGGTTTCGACCAGGGCGGCGATGTTTTCCAGTTTCGCCGCCGGCGGCACACCGTGCCCCAGATTGAAAATATAGCCCGGCCGATCCCGCATTGCCACGAGCAGTCCGGTGGCCTCACGGGCAACCGTTTCCGGGCTCGAACTGCGCAGAAGGTCAGGCGCCAGATTGCCTTGCAGAGCTACGGTCCCCGGCAGAATTTCCCGCGCCCGGGACAGCGGAAACCGCCAATCGATGCCCAGCACACCTGCCCCTGTCGCCAGCAAGTCGGCCCAGTTGTTGTGGGTGCCGAGAGAGAAGACGATTACCGGAACGCGGGTAGGGCGCTTCACTCCGTGCGTGCCGCCGGCTGGCAGAGGACTGCCCGGCCTGCCTTCGTCGAGAGACAAGAGGATATTTCGCATCCATCTCCCGGATGCTTCCGGGAACTCCGCCGGAGTCAAATGGCCGCCATGGCTGTCGAAGATCTGCAGCGCGTCCACACCCGCCGCGATCTGCATTTTGAGGTAAGCACCCACAGCGGCCGTCAGTTTCTCGGCCAAAAGCCAAAAAGACTTGCGATCCTCCCGAAAAAGAGCCAGCGCCCGCGTATAGGATTCCGCGCTGCCACCTTCCATCATGAACGTGGCGAGCGTCCACGGTGACCCTGCGAAGCCGATGAGGGCTGTCTGATCGCCAAGCTCACGGCGAAGCAGGCGCAACGCCTGGTCCACATACCTCAATCGCTCCGTCACCGCATCCACAGAAAGCCGCGCAATGTCTTTCCCGTTCCGGATCGCAAAATCCATGACTACGCCCCCGGTTTCCGGAAAACGATAGGGCTGTCCCATCGCTTCCGGTATGACAAGGATATCGCTGAAAAGGATTGCGGCATCGAAACCGAACCGGCGGACGGGCTGCAGCGTCACTTCGGCCGCCAGTTCCGGGGTTTGCGCCAGTTCAAGGAACGAGTGTTTCTCCTTGAGCAAACGATACTCAGGCAAGGCGCGCCCCGCCTGCCGCATGAGCCAAACAGGCGGCCGGTCCACCGGCTCGCACCGGCAGGCCTGGAGGAATCGCCGGCGCCCCGTCAGACCCGCGACTGATACGGGTTGTTCCGGGCTGTTCCCGCCGGATTTGGCTGTCGGGGCACTCATCAATTCCATGGCTCAAAGGCATCGCGCCCATCGACACAATCGGTGAGCTCAAGTTTCAGGCTGCCCGGTTTGTGGCCTTTAGGCCATATAATTATCGTCTGAACACTGGCGGCACGTCGAAACCATACTCCCGGCAAAACTCATCCGCCGCCGCGCGAATTCCGACCCGGACTCTGGTGAATGGATCGGTGTAAGCAAGGCCGACGGCACGCAACGCCAGGTGCGGGCCGGGTTTCGCCACCGAGAACGGGCCATAAAGCTCGTCGCCCACGACGGGATGGCCCGACTCGGCGAGGTGGACGCGAATCTGATGGGTTCGACCCGTGAACGGGTGGGCTTCAACCAGAGAAACCTGCGGGCCGCCCTGCAACACCCGGAACCCGGTTTCAGCCTCTTTGCCGCGCCTGTCAGCCTTCATTCTTCCACGTTCGCGCGTATCCGGCGCGAGCTTGAGACGGCAGGTCCATTCCAACTGTTTCGGCGCGCCGTGGACTGCCGCGATGTAGGCTTTCTCCATCTTCCGGCTCTCGAACAGGCGGCCGTAGGTGTTGACGGCTTTCAAGCTCTTCACCAGCAACAAAACGCCCGTGGTCTCAGCATCCAGACGATGTACGAACCGAAGGAATCTCAGATTCCGGCAGCGCGCCCAGAAATCCCCCGCCGCGATCGATGAGTGCAGCGCCGCCTGCAAATCCCGAGTTGCGCGCTGCCTGGAAACCGGCACGAGCATCCAGCCGCGTGGTTTGTCAATGGCCAGCACCGACCGGTCTTCGTAAAGAATGGGAATTCTCTCTCCGGTCGGCAACTCGATGTGATCCGTTTTTGCCACCGGAATAACCTAGTCGATTTCCCGCCCGGCAATCAACCGGGACCGCTTGGAATCGCCGAAGCCTCTGATGCGACGATGCACCCGCTTTCGGGTTGAGCGCGCACGATGCAAAAGCGGCGCTGAAGCGCCGCACTCCAAACGCTGGCGCGTCGTTTACACCAAAGGAATGAGACAACGCGAAGCGTTTGGAGTGCGTCCGGTTTACCGGCGCTTTGGTTGTTTCGGACGCCGGCAGTCAAGGGGATGCTCGATGCAAAGACGAACTCATTAACACCGCGTGATTGGCCGGCAGCGGCCGATCAGAAGCCCCTAGTCAAGCGTAGCACCGCCCGGCAGATTTCCTCCGCGGCGCGGGGGCGTCCCAAGGCTTTTGCCGCTTTTGCCATCGCCGACAGCTTCCTCGAGCCCAGCAACTGCTCGAGCCGATACGGCAGGTCCTCGACGCGATTAATTTTGGCCGCCGCGCCGCGTTCGAGCAGAAAATCGCTGTTGGCGGCTTCCTGGCCGGGAATCGGGTTCAGGATCAACAGGGGTTTGCCCAAAGCCAGCGCCTCGGATGACGTCAGGCCGCCGGGTTTCGTGAGAATGAGTTGAGCCACGGCCATCAGTTCATGCATGTTCGAAACGAAGCCCAGGACGTGTGTCGGATGCTTGCGGTCCTGAGCCGCCAGCTCACGCCGCAATTCCTCGTTGCGGCCGGTGACAACCACCGTTTGAAACCGACCGGGCACTTTGTCCAGTTCAGCAAGAATTTCCGCGACGGGCCCCATGCCGAATCCCCCGCTGAGCACAAGCAACACCGGCTGATCATCGCGCAAGCCGCAGCTTTTGCGCATGGCCTCGGTGTCAGGCTTGTGCGAGAACTTCGCCGATATCGGAATGCCTGTGGCCACGATTTTCCCCGGGTCAGCCCCCCGCGCGACCAGCCGCGCCCCGGTTTCCTCCGCCGCAACGCAATAGAGGTCCACGCACGAATCCATCCAGAGCGCGTGGGCTTCGAAGTCGGTCACCACGCTGACGATGATTGGCTTCGAAGCCTGTCTCGTCTTGCGCAAATGACCGAGGGTTTCGAGCGGTAAATAATGGGTGCCGAGCACCACATCGGGTCTGAATTGTTTGACGTGACGCGCAAAGCGCTTGCGCGAATTGCCGGGAAAAGCGCGCTTGACCCGCTGCAGCAGCCGCGTGGCCCTGGGATTATCCGTTGTTTTGAACATCATGCCCCAAAGTTCCGGCGCGCGTTCGACGAGCGCGACATAACCGTCCGAATGAATTTTGCGATGCAGCGGGGAAAAGAACTTCAGGAGATCAATGCGTTCCACGACATCGCCGGGCCGCAATGCGCACCAGGCTTCGTCCAGAGCCGCCGCCGCAGCGAGATGCCCTCCGCCGGCGGTAACGGTGGCGATCAGAACGCGCAGGTTTCGTTTCATGCCCAACGCGCTGAGAGCTTGCCGGAGCGATGGACGCTTGAGAAGTGAAAAAGGCGGACGTCTTCGTCCTTCCCGTGCTCCTCATCGTCCTCCCAAGTACTTAAACCCGAGGGCGAGGACGAGGAGGAGGACCCGTGGAGGGCAGCGCTTCGTCGCTGCCCGAAATGGAGCATTGACAGAGCAATGCCCTCGAGGGTTGAAGAAGAACGATACTGTTTTGAGATTTGCATAACGGAGTTTCTTTCGCTTAGATTTGGCTTTCCGCATACGCGGATGTCGCTATGAAACCCGAAGTCGAGATATACGATACGACCCTGCGCGACGGCAGCCAGGGCGAAGGCATCAATTTTTCGGTGATGGACAAACTGCGCATCGCCGAAAAGCTCGACGCCTTCGGGATTCAATACATTGAAGGCGGCTGGCCCGGCTCGAACCCCAAAGACATGGAATTCTTCATGCGCGCCAGGCGCCGCCGGTTCAAGAACGCCCGTCTGGCCGCGTTCGGCATGACGCGCCGCAAGGGTTTGCGTGTGGAAAAGGATGAGTTGATGCGGCAATTGCTCGAAGCGGAAACACCGGTCATCACCATCGTCGGCAAAAGCTGGCTGCTGCACGTCACCGAAGTGCTGCGCGCCACCCCGGCTGAGAACCTGGCAATGATCGCCGAGAGCATCAGATTCTTCAAGGCTCACGGCAGAACGGTCATCTACGATGCGGAACACGCTTTTGACGGTTTTAAAGACCAGCCCGAGTATGCCCTGGCGACCTGGCAGGCGGCGGAGAAAGCCGGAGCGGACCACATCGTGCTTTGCGATACCAATGGCGGTTGTCTGCCGAAGGAAATCAGCCGCGTGACCGCGCTGGCCTCGAGCAAGCTCCGCGCGGCGATTGGAATTCACACGCACAACGACTGTGGCCTGGGTGTCGCCAACGCCATTGCCGCGGTCGAAGCCGGGGCCGTGCAAGTGCAAGGCACGATCAACGGCTACGGCGAACGCACCGGCAATTGCAACCTGACAAGCGTGATCCCGACCCTCGCGCTCAAACTCGGGAAATCCTGCGTGCCACTATCGTCGCTGCCCAAGTTGCGCGAGCTTTCCCATTTCGTGGACGAAATCGCGAACTTCAAACCCGATCCGCGCCAGCCGTGGGTCGGCACGACGGCCTTTGCGCACAAAGGGGGCATGCACGCCCATGCCGTCGAGCGTGTCGCCCGCAGCTACGAGCATATCAATCCGGAAAAGGTGGGCAACTCGCGCCGTGTGCTCGTGAGCGAAATGTCCGGCCGCAGCAATGTGCTGGCGAAAGCCCGTGAACTCGGCTTTAAACTCACGCCGGAAACTCGCGAGTTGAAAGCAATTCTGGCGCGGATCAAAGAGCTGGAAAACCAGGGATTCGAATTTGAAGCCGCGGAGGCGTCGCTGGCATTGCTCATCCAAAAGCATCTTCGGCACCGCGAACTGCCGTTTTCGGTGGAAGGTTACCATGTTTCCATGCGCGGCAACGGCGCGAACTCCGTTTGCGAAGCCACCATGAAAGTGCGCGTCGAAGACCGGTTCGCGCACACCGTTGCAGACGGCGACGGCCCGGTCAACGCCCTCGACGGCGCCCTGCGGCAGGCATTATCGAAATTCTTTCCGCACCTCGGCAAACTCAGGCTCACGGATTACAAAGTTCGCATCATCGACAGCACCACCGGCACGGCCGCCAAGACGCGCGTGCTCATCACCACCAGCGACGGCAACCGCGAGTGGGGCACCGTCGGCGTTAGTGAGAACATCATCAGCGCCTCGCTCCAGGCGCTGGCCGACAGCATGGAATACGCGCTGATGCGGAAATGATTTTAACCATGGATGAACACAGATGAACACGGATAAGGAAGCCAGACGAAGGCACGCTCCCATTCGAGGCGGGCGCGCTTGAAATTCAAAATCAATCCGACACTCAAGCCTGTGATCCGGAGATGATTCTTTGAGTTTCCTCTCTCCGAATCAGCTTGGAAGCGGCACCGCGTTTCAAATCCGGCACAGTATCCGTGTTCATCTGTCTTCATCCGTGGTTGGAATAATATGTCAGAAATTCCCAAAGCCTACGAACCGCAAAGCGTCGAAGAGAAATGGTACCGGTTCTGGCTCGACCAGCGCTGCTTCGTCGCCAACCCGCGTTCGCCGAAACCCCCATACTCGATCGTCATCCCCCCGCCGAACGTCACCGGCGTGCTCACCATGGGCCACGTCCTCAACAACACCATCCAGGATATCCTCGCCCGCAAAGCGCGCATGGACGGCAAGGAAGTCCTCTGGCTGCCCGGCACCGACCACGCCGGCATCGCCACCCAGACCGTCGTCGAAAAAACGCTCAAGAAATCCGGCGAAATCCGGCACCGCGACGACCTCGGCCGCGAGAAATTCCTCGAACGCGTTTGGGCCTGGAAGGAGAAGCACGGCGGCATCATCATCCAGCAGTTGAAAAAGCTCGGCGCGTCATGCGACTGGACCCGCGAACGGTTCACGATGGACCCGGAATATTCGCGTTGCGTGCAGGAGGTATTCGTCGAGCTTTACAAAAAGCGCCTCATCTACCGCGGCAAACGGATGGTGAACTGGGACCCCGCCGCGCGCACCGCGCTCTCCGATGAGGAAGTCGAAATGATCGAGGAGAAAGGACACCTCTGGCATATCAAGTATCCGCTGCTCGACGACAAGAGCCAGCCCGAGGCCGATGAATTCGTGGTTGTGGCCACGACGCGTCCGGAAACGATGCTCGGCGACGAAGCGGTGGCAGTGAACCCGAACGACCCGCGCTACACGAAGTTGGTCGGACGGAAATGCCTGTTGCCGCTCCAGAACAAGCCCATCCCGGTCATCGCCGACGAACTGGTGGACGCGAAATTCGGCACCGGCTGCGTGAAGGTGACGCCCGCTCACGATCCGGCCGACTACCAAATGGCCGTCCGGCATAAACTCCCGTTGACGGTGGTCATCGGCCTCAACGGTCACATGACAAAGGAATCCGGCAAAGACTTTGAGGGCATGGACCGCATGAAAGCGCGCCAGACCGCAGTCGAGAAACTGACCGAACAGCGTCTGCTGCTGAAGACCGAGGACTATGTCCACAACGTCGGTTACAGCCAACGCAGCCACGTGCCCATCGAACCATATCTGAGCGAACAATGGTTTTTGAAATATCCGAGCGTGGAAAAATCACGGGCGTGTGTGGAGCAGGAAGATGTTCCGGTGGGGCGAGCGTCCTCGCGAGCCGTCTCATCAGTAGCCTCGCCCCACCAAAAAATGCGCTTTCATCCGCGACGCTGGGCGAAGGTCTATGACCACTGGATGGGCGGTTTGCAGGACTGGTGTATCAGCCGCCAGCTCTGGTGGGGGCATCAAATCCCGGTTTGGCGCCCCGGGAAGGAGGCAGTTCATTTTGACCAGAGCAAAGTCGAAACTTTCATCAAAACAGAGGAGAAAGAAATTTCCGGCGAAGTCGTCCTGCAGCGCGTTCCTCTGGGCGACTGGCTCGGAACTGGCGGTGCGTTACCCGTCCACCGATTTCAACTCGAAGTTTGTCTTGGGCCAGGAGCAGAGTCGCTCGGAGAGGCTCTCGAAAAGCAGTTTGGTTGGGAGCAAGACCCCGACGTGCTGGACACTTGGTTCAGTTCCTGGCTGTGGCCGTTTGCCACGATGGGCTGGACGGGAGACAAATCCCAGGACTCCAACAATCCAACACTCCGCGCCTTTTATCCCACCACCGACCTCGTCACCGGGCCGGACATCATCTTCTTCTGGGTCGCGCGCATGATCATGGCCGGCTACGAGTTCATGGGCGACTTGCCGTTCCGGAACGTCTATTTCACCGGCATCATCCGCGACAAACAAGGGCGCAAGATGTCCAAGAGCCTTGGCAATTCACCCGACCCGCTCGACCTCATCAACAAATACGGCGCCGACGCGCTCCGGTTCGGCACCATGCGCAGCGCGCCGCTCGGCCAGGACATTTTGTTCGACGAACAAAACGTCGAGCTGGGCCGCAACTTCTGCAACAAACTCTGGAACGCCTGCCGGTTCCGGCAGATGGTCGGCAGCGCCGACTTGCCAATCCAGGGTGAAATCGATCCGAAGCTCCTCACGAGCGATGACAAATGGATTCTGCTGAAGCTCGACCAGGCGATCCGCGAAATCACCACCGCCTTCGAGGAATACAAGTTTAATGAAGCGGCGGCGACGCTTTATCACTTTTTCTGGAGTGAATATTGCGATTGGTATGTGGAGGCGAGCAAGGCTGCTTTCCGACCTGTTGAATCGTTAAATCGTGAAAACGTTGGATCACGAAACGATTCAACGACTCGCGTAGCCAACACCCTCGCCGTCATTGATTTCGTCTTGAGCCACACCCTGCGTCTGTTCCATCCGTTCCTGCCGTTCATCACGGAAGAGCTCTGGCAGGGGATGGGTTATGCCGAGGACATGCCCGGGAACCAGGGCGGCAAAACCATCATGTTCGCGCCCTGGCCCAAGCCGCTCGACGAAAATTTTCGCAGCCATTACGGTCTGGACGATCACTCGCTGGAAATTGTCAATGCCAAGTACGATCTGGTCACCCAGGGCCGTAACTTGCGGCGCGCGGGCAATATCCCGTCGAGCAAGCGTGTGAAGTTCGTGTTCAAGCCGGCAAGCGAAGTTGCCGCGCACGACCTCGAAGTGATGAAGTTGCTACTAAACGCCGAGTCGCTGGAAGTGGATCCGAATTATCAGCCGCCCAAAGGCACTCCGACCGTTCGGACACCTCTCGGAGAACTCTGCCTGCCGCTCGAAGGGCTGCTGGATGTGGCCGCGGAACGAGCGCGCCTGACCAAGGAATTGGAGAAGATCGAATCCGAGATCACCAAAGCCGAACAGAAGCTGGCGAACCCAAGTTTCACGCAGAAAGCGCCGCCGCACGTGCTCGAGCAGCACAAGAAACGCCTCGCCGAATGGCAGGCCAAACGCGAGCACGTGAAGAGCGCACTGAGCGCGCTCGGCTGACGTAGCTGCGTTCGTAAGCACGCGGCGGACCATGACTGCACGCGCCCAATGCCTTCAAGTCGGTCGCGGACTAGCGTCGGCGGAGGGATTGAACTGTGGGGTGCTGACCTTTGCCGTCGGATTCCTCGTCGCCGGGAGGACGCATTCACGAAGAAGATTCACCGGGCAATTACACCGTCCGGGAAGTGGGCGGACGAGTGGAATTTGTAGGATATGACCCGTCGGGCGTGGAACACGTTCGGGTGATCGCCGAGTGAAGCCGGAAAAGGCCGCTGCCCTTCCCATTAAAACATCTCGACCGCGCGCACGTCTCGTGGCATCAAGTCGCTCGTGGATTTGAACAAAGCTCTCAGTGTCGGTGTAGCCGCCGCCCAGGCCGCCGGCAAACTCATTCTCCAAAACCTGCATTCGGTCAAGAAGGTCAATGCCGAAACCTCGCACGACATCAAACTCGAACTCGACGTGCGCTGCCAGAAGTTGATCGAGAAAATACTGCACCGCGCATTTCCGCGAATCGCGTTCCTGGGGGAGGAAGGCGCTTCCGGCGCCGCCGATGCGGAATTCCGCTGGGTGGTGGATCCGATCGACGGCACGGTCAATTTTGCGCATGGCATTCCCCACGCGTGCGTGTCCATCGCCCTTCAGGCCGGGACGCGGTGGGGCGAGCGTACTCGCGAGCCGCTCTCGAACATAGCCCAAGGCTCGCCGGGACGCTCGCCCCACCAACCAATGGATTATGCAACCCTTCTCGGTGTCGTTTATGATCCTTTCACCGACGAATTATGGACGGCCGTTCACGGCGGGAGGGCCTGCCTAAACGGCCACCCCATTCACGTGAGCCGGATTCGTCATCTCGCCGAAGCCATCGTGTCGATTGGGTTTGCCAAAAACCGATCCAGTCTCGAGCGCGCCCTGCCCTGCTTCATCTGGCTCGCCCGGCGCGTGCGTAAAATCCGCATGATGGGTTCGGCCGCGCTTGCGCTCACTTATGTGGCCACGGGGCGGTTTGACGCCTACATCGAACGTGGCATCAGTATTTGGGATATTGCGGCGGGCGGTTTGATTCTGGAATGCGCCGGAGGAAAGTTTTGGCATGAACCGACCGGCGGCGGGCACAAATTCCGGATGATTGCCAGCAACGGCAGAATACATCGCCACTTGCGAATCCCGGTTTAGAATTGCCAAAATGCCCGGGATTAGTATGATGTTACCATGCGTTTTTGGTGTCTTGCTTTCGTTCTGTTTGTTCTCGCAATTCTGAATCCCATACGAGCCGGCACGTTGGCTCAGTTCCGCACCGCTTACGGTGATATTGAAGTGGAGCTGTACGATCAGGATAAACCAGTCACCGTGCAAAACTTCATTCGTTACATCCAAAGCGGCAGATACGAGAACGAGTTCGCTCATCGTCTGGTGCCGGGCTTCGTGATTCAAGGCGGCGGATTCACACTGGCAACAAACACGATCAGCCCGGTCGCAACCTACTCGCCAATCATCAATGAATTCGGTGTGGGGCGGCAGTTCAGCAACATTTACGGCACCATCGCCATGGCCAAGCTGGGCGGCGACACCAATTCCGCGACTTCGCAGTGGTTCTTCAACCTGGCCAACAACAGCTTTCTGGATGCGCCCGACACCAATGATTTCTTCGTGGTCTTCGGCCACGTCATCTACGGCACCAACGTGCTGAATGTATTCAACACCTTTCAGTATTGGCCCGGCACGCAGTCCAGCAACCTGGTTTACAACTACGGATCGCCTTTTGACAACCTGCCGTTGCGATATCCCAATCTGGTTTCCACGAATTTTGTTTTTGTGGACATCACCCTGCTGCAGGTCGCCATTCAACCGGCCGCCGGCGGCGGAGAACAGATTTCCTGGAACAGCGCCACGGGGTTGACAAACATCGTCGAATTCACGACGAATCTGTCGCCGGTCTGGAATACGCTCGCGACCACGAACGGCACCGGCGCAAGGATGGCAGTAGTGGACGCCACGGGGGACTCGAAGCGATTCTACCGGGTCCGGGTCATGTACTGACCGCGAACCGGGAGTCGAGCCACCCTTTCAGTTTCGCCAGGGCTTTGGCGCGATGGCTCAATCGATTTTTCACCTCCTCGCCCAGTTCGCCAAATGTCTGCTCGAAGTTGTTCGGGATGAACAAAGGATCGTACCCAAACCCGCCGCGCCCCCGCGGCGCAAAACCGATCCGCCCTCCGCAAGCGCCTTCGAACAGTTCCGTCTGCATCTCGAATTCGTCGGCGTAGCAAACCGGCGAGGCATTCTGCCGCGAAGTCGCCAGGATCGGCGTCAGCGCCAGCACACAAAGAAACCGCGCCGTGCGTTTCTCGGGCGGCAGGTCTTTGAGCAGACGGAGCAGTTTGGCGTTGTTGTCGAGGTCCAGGGAATTGCCGGCGGGCGCGCTTTCCGCGCCCATATCCAGGGCGGCGAAACGGGCAGAGTGCACGCCCGGCGCGCCGTTCAACGCATCCACCTCCAGCCCCGAGTCGTCTGCCAGCACGAAGCAGTTTTGAGTTTTGAGTTTTGAGTTTTGAGTTGCTGCGAGCCAGCGTGCGAGTTGAACCGCCTTTTTCGCCGAGTTACCCGCAAAGGTGGCGGCGTCCTCGGCCACCGTGGGCGCGCCGGCAAGGTCGTGCAGTGTCATGTAGCGAAAACCTTCGCCCAGAATGGCGCGAATTTCGCCCAGCTTGTGTTGATTGCGCGTGGCGAGGACCAAAGTTGGCAAAGGCGATGGCATGCTCATGCAGCAGCGCGCAATCGTAATGCCGCACCGTGCGGCTTGTCACTCCGGTTTTTGGGATCTCAAGGAATCTCGCGCACGCGATAGAAATCGCCGGGAGCGCTGCTGGCGGGAAGGTTCGTCACCGTGTGGCTGGTTGACAGCGCGAGGTTGGCGCTGACCGCAACCCAACCGGGCAGATCGCTTGAGACCTGGGTTTCGCAGTTCCGGCCGGCTTGAACGGGGCGGCAACAGCGAGTTGCACCAACGGCAGGAAAATCTCCCTCCTGGTTGCGGAAGGAAACGGGGATTACCTCCGCCAACACCTCTAGACCTCTAATCCGACCCCGGAGAGCCGTCGTCACCCTGCTTCGGCTCAACGCTCATTCGCGAGATCACCCAATAGAAATCGGCCAGCTCGGCAGCCGCGGCCTGGGCGCTGGTCGGAAGCTTTTTCGGCAAGCCGACCGCACCGGGCATTGGCGGCGGAGTTGTGGTTGGGGAACGCCAGCGATGCAATTCGGAATGCCCGTCTGCGAACGAAAAGGCGGCAGCGCCGTTGTGATACGAAGCCGGCAAATCAAGCCATTCCAGAGTGTAAGCCCGGTTGATGAAGTAGCCGTCGTCAATGCTGTCTGGATGCTCGTCCAAAAAAACAAAAATGTCAGCCGGTTGCACAATCGAACTCATCGTGAAAAACTGAATGTAATCGGGATTGTTCACGTTCGCGCCCGACAGGGTGAAGATCCCGGCGTCGCCGACCATGGCATTCATGGAGTAACTCCGCACTCGGGCCTGCCAGGCGGCCTTACGTTGGTCGCCGCTGAGCGCATGGTCTGACGGACAACGATACACGTCGCCGGCTTTGCCCAGGTACGGACCCAGGCCGGTTTCCACCATCTTCGCGGCATTGGTGTTGTCCGGGTTGTTTGTGCTCCAATCCAAAACGTTGTCAGCCCAATTCAAACTCATCGGCGGCGACTTTACCCCCGACCCCGCCATGGCAAAAGTATTGGTGGCGTTGGCTCCGAGGTTGTACGCCAGATGACCTTCATGATCATCGGCGTACATCATCCATGCCACCGTGAGTTGCTTGGTATTGTTCACACAAAAGACCGCCTGGGCGCGGACCTTGGATTTTGCCAGCGTCGGCAGCAGAATGCCCGCGAGAATGGCGATGACGGCGATGACCACCAGCAACTCAACCAGCGTGAAGCCTTCCTCTCGCCTCACAGTGTTGAAGCCCGACGATCTTAAAGCCGTTGCAGTCATGAACAGCATCGCGTGCGGAGGGGTTCACCCGCCGATGTGTCGCGGGCATACTAACACCCCGAGCGCCGCCATGTCAAAACAATGCTTCGCATTGGCCCCCGCGCGCCTGTCATCACCAAGGCACGATGACGCGCTGGCAGGGAACGCCGGATTCATCCGGCAGGTGGGCGCCATGCATGCGTCGCGACCGGATGAATCCGGCGTTCCGCTGGCGATGTCCGGATAGGCGCATTCTGCGATTGTCTCCGACGCCCCTTTACGCAATATTTCGGCGCTTATGTCATCTGGACGCAGGCAATATCCGTTTCATGTTATCGAACCCAAATGGCAGGCATTCTGGGATGCACAACAGACCTTTCGGGCGTTCAACCCCGGGGAAATTCTTCCCGCCGGTCATCCTTTTGCCCTCCAGCACCATTTGAACGGCCCGGCCGCCGCCAACCCGCTGCCGCCAAAATTCTACGTCCTGGATATGTTCCCCTACCCCTCCGGCGCCGGGCTGCATGTCGGCCATCCGGAAGGCTACACCGCCACCGACATTCTGGCTCGCTACAAACGCGCCCGGGGCTTTCACGTGTTGCATCCCATGGGCTGGGACGCCTTCGGCCTGCCCGCCGAACAATACGCCATCAAGACCGGCCAACACCCGCGCAAAACCACCGAGGCCAACATCGCCACCTTCAGACGCCAGATCAAGAGCCTCGGCTTCAGCTACGACTGGTCGCGCGAGGTGGATACCACCGACCCGGAGTACTTCAAATGGACACAATGGATCTTTCTGAAGCTTTACAACTCATGGTACAATCCGGAAACGAACCAGGCCGAACCGATCGAGACGTTGAAATATCCGGCTGAATTGGGATCGGAACCGGAACCGGAATCGGTGGGGCGAGCGTCCTCGCGAGCCGATTCAAGCGACAGCTCATCAGCAACCTCACACACTCCGGACTGGGAATCCAAACGCCGCTCTTACCGCGACTCCAAACGCCTCGCCTACGTCACGGAGGCGCCGGTCTGGTGGTGCGAAGCCCTCGGCACGGTCCTGGCCAATGAGGAGGTTATCGACGGCAGGAGCGAAATCGGCGGTCATCCCGTGGTCCGCAAGCCGATGCGCCAATGGATGCTCCGCATTACCGCTTACGCGGAACGCCTGCTGCAGGATCTCGCCACGATAGACTGGAGCAATTCGCTCAAGGAAATGCAGCGGAACTGGATCGGGCGAAGCGAAGGGGCGGAAGTTCAATTTCAAACTTCAAATTTGAAATCTCAAATCACCGTCTTTACCACACGCCCGGATACGCTCTTTGGCGCCACGTACATGGTGCTGGCGCCCGAGCACAAGTTGGTGCGTGACATTGTCCCGGCCGAATGGCCTCCCAACACGCCGGAAACGTGGAAGGGACCAAGCCGATCCGCAAGTCGCAATCCCCGATCCGCCATTGACGCTTATCGCCAATACGCCGCGGCAAGGTCGGATCTCGAACGCACCGAATTGGCCAGGGAAAAGACCGGCGTCTTTACCGGCGCTTATGCGATCAATCCCGTCAACAGGGAGAAAATCCCCGTCTGGACGGCAGATTACGTCCTGGCGACTTACGGCACCGGCGCCATCATGGCCGTGCCCGCACATGACACGCGCGATTTCGAGTTCGCAACCAAGTTCAACCTCCCGATTGTCCAGGTCGTCCAACCGCCCGGTCCAAAAACCGACTGGCGCGGGTTCGTGGACGACGGCACTTCGGTCAATTCCACCGGCCCTGAAGTCTCCATCACCGGTCTGCCCACGCCGGAGGCCAAGAAAAAAATCACCGCCTGGCTTGAATCCAAAGGCCTCGGCAGAACGATGGTGAACTACAAACTGCGCGACTGGCTGTTCAGCCGACAGCGTTATTGGGGCGAGCCGTTCCCCATCGCCTGGAAACGGGATGCCAGGGGAAATCTTTATCATGAAATGTTGCCTGAAAGCGCCCTGCCCGTGTTGCTGCCGCCGCTCGACGATTACAAACCCACGCCGGACGGACAGCCGCCGCTCGCCCGCGCCAGGGATTGGGTGAATTTGCCCGACGGCGCGCAGCGCGAAACCAACACCATGCCGCAATGGGCCGGCAGTTGCTGGTACTATCTGCGCTATCTCGATGCCCGGAACGGCTCGGCTTTTGTTGGAAAAGAGGCCGAGGCATATTGGATGGGATCGGTGGATCGCGCTGTCCCAAGCGCGCCGCGGACGGCTGGGACAGCCGTCCCTACCCCCGGTGTCGACCTCTACGTCGGCGGCACCGAGCATGCCGTGCTGCACCTGCTTTACGCCCGCTTCTGGCACAAGGTGCTTTACGACCTGGGTCATGTTTCCACGCCCGAACCTTTTTTCAAGCTGGTCAACCAGGGCCTGATCCTCGGCGAAGACAGCCAGAAAATGTCGAAGTCCCGCGGCAACGTCGTCAACCCGGATGATATTCTGAAAGAATACGGCGCGGACGCCTTCCGGCTCTACGAAATGTTCATGGGCCCGATCGAGATGGTGAAACCCTGGAGCACCCGGGGCGTCGAGGGAGTTTACCGGTTCCTCGGCCGGGTCTGGCGTTTGTTCGTGGACGAGAAAAGCGAAACCGAATTTGAACAACTCGAGACCACCGCAGAGAACGCAGAGAAACGCGACGAATTCCTGGATCTGATCAAGCTCAGCCCATCAATTCAGGATACCGAACCTGCGCCGGCACAGCTCAAAACACTTCACACCTGCATCAAGAAAGTCACCGAGGATCTCGACGGAATGCGCTTCAACACCGCGATATCGGCGCTCATGGTTTTTGTGAACGAAGCGATGACATGGGAGACAAAGCCGGTTGCCATCCTGGAAACCTTTCTGCAACTGCTCGCCCCTTTTGCGCCCCATTTGGCAGAAGAACTCTGGGCGAAACTTCAGGCATCACGCATCACGCATCACGCAGCCCCCAGCCTCAGTTATGAGCCCTGGCCGAAGTTTGATCCCGCCTTGTTGGTCGAAGACACCCTGGAAATTCCCGTGCAGGTGAACGGCAAACTGCGCGACGTCATCCGCGTGCCGGCAACCGCCTCACGGGCCGATTTGGAAAGCGCGGCCAGGGCTTCGGACAAGGTGAAGCCGTTTCTGGAGGGCAAGACGATCAAAAAGATCATCGTGCTCCCGGGAAAACTGGTGAATATTGTGGTCGGGTAGCGACGGTGGGGGCAGTTCCTGCTATTGGCACAATTTCAAGGACGGGGTCGGTTCCTAACATCTGCACACCGACGCTGCCGCCGGCCAGTGTTGCGGGCGGAAACATGTCGTTATGGTCCTGTTCAAACAGGCGGAAGCACGTGCCCAGCATTCTCATATTGCCCTGGCACTGAGCCCTCCAGGTGTCCGCTTTCGCCCCGGCCAGCGCCGGAAGCAATAACGCCGCCAGCACGGCCACGATCACAACGACAACGAGCAGTTCGATCAATGTAAAAGCCCTGAAGACAGTCTCAGTTTGACCGTGCTGCAACTGGTTTCGGTTCACCTGACACAAAGTCCGTCTCTTAACGGCCGCTAACGGTCCGGGCGCGTCATTGTAATCCAACCCGGTAGAGGAATGCCTTCGACCCGGCAGTATTCGTGTCCGTAAACGACGTCATGCCGGCCTGGCCAACAATGTTGCTTTGGATCACTGAAAACGGCGCTCCACTCACACCACTGCTCCGCTCGATGTAGTAAGTCACCTGATCCTGGCTCTGCCAGGTCAAGGTCAACCCCGATGCGTTCCAGCTCGGCATCGCCAGAATCAAACGGGACGATGGATCGGTCGGATCGGTCCCGGCAATCCATTCCTGCCAATTGCTCATGCCGTCGCCGTCCGCGTCGTCGAACGTTCGTGACAAGTCGCTTGATAGCCCAGTGGCATGGCCAAAATGGAGTATCATCCACCAGTCCGGGATGCCGTCGCCGTCGCTGTCCAGCGCGGCGCCCACGGGCACCGCGGCCGCGAAGGCGTCCGGCAGGTCGTTCAGATCGTTCCAGGCAACGGCTGGCTCCATGCTGAGGAAGGCAACGGTACCGCCGCTGCCGCTGATCGCAGGGCGGGACAACCAGGCGACGAAATTGGAGGCGAACGTATTGGCGGAGAGCAAGGTGTTGGTTCCGGCCAGCCGGTCAAAAAGGAAGATATACGGAGGAGGATTCGTAACCCACGCCAGCGTGTTCGTCGCGGCCCGATAAGCGACGAATCGCCCGTCACCGCTCACGGAGGGAGTGTCGAACCAGGCGCTGAGGCTGCCAACAGAACCGAGGTTGGTGTTGATCACCGTGATTGAGTTGAGCAGCGAATCGTACAGGCTCAACTGCGCCGGATTTGGATTGGTGGTGTACACGAAGGCCAGGAAGCGTCCATCGCCGCTCCATCCGGCGGCGTTTCGAGGTCGCACGGAAGAGCCAACGCTCAAGACATTCGTTCCCGTCACCACATCGTCCAAACACAGCGTATTCGCGCCGGCACCGCTGGAAATCCAGTAAAGCACGCGCTGTCCATCCGGACTGAGGATGGCGGAACTGATGATTTTGTAGGTGGACGTGTAATTTGTGTAGATATCGGAGCCGAGCTGTGTGTCAAACACGCGCAAGGATGCCGAAGATGACTGAATATCCCTGTAATTGTAGGCGACCCGCCGGCCGTCACGGCTGATGGATGGCGGAAACGGCGTGCTACTCTGGTAATTGGTCAACAGGAGCGTCGTGCCGGCCTCCACGTCACGCCAGAAGGTGTTGTAGTATCCCCTTGTTCCCTCAGCCAACGTGGCGCCGGCGCTGGAGAAAACCACGCATCTTCCGTCCTGACTGACCGCGGGGTCATAACAATCGTTGTCGGCGGAACCCCCGTTTGTGCTCACGCTGACCAGCGTGGTGGTCCCGGTCTGAATGTCCCGGAGGAAGACATTTACGGTGTTGGTTGTCTGGCCGGCAACGAGGTTGGTGGCCGCGCTGAGAAAGACCACACATCGGCCATTCGCGCTCATGATGGGGGAGCCCGACCAACCGCCCAGCGCGGGGCTTCCGTCCGCCGCAACGCTGATCAGTGAGCGGCCGCCCTTCAGCAGATCATACAGAAAAACGTCCTGACAACGGTTCGTATCATTGGACATCAAATCATCCGAGAGGCTGGCGAACGCGACCCAACGGCCATCCGCGCTAACCGAAAACTGGGACATTGAACAGTAAGAGTCTCCGGTGAATGTCCACATACCGGAAACCATCTGCGAAATCAGTTCATTTGTGCCGAGTTCCACATCCCGGACAAACACGTCCAAGACATGGTTGATGTCGCGGGCGACCAGCCCGCCGTCTGGACTGCTGAAGGCCACATAACGGCCATTTGAACTCAGGCTCAACGCCGCCAGTTCATCATCCGTTGACGCGACCCCATTCGTGTCCGCATCCACCAACTGCGTCGCGCTGGAAACCAGGTCACGGCGGTAAATGTGAAAGCCGTTCGACACAACACCCGCCACCAGGTTCGTCGCGTTGCTGAGAAACGCCACATATCGTCCGTCGGGAGTCATCACGGGGGCTCGCGAGCACGTGTTGGTCGGAACTCCGCTATCATTGCCGCTCACAAGGATGTCCAGGCCCTGGAGCGCATCCCGGACGTGAACGCTGGAATTCGGTGCATCTGCAGAGCCCCCGGAACCGGTCTCCTGCTGCACGTAGAGAATGTAATTCCCGTCGGGACTTATTTCCGGGCCATAGGCGTCGTCTTCGTCCGGCAATGCTCCAAGGCCGTTGGTGCTGATGATCGTCGTGCTGCCCAGGGTAGTGTCATACTCCAGGATGACCGCGTGGCCACCGGAGCTGGTGGAACCGCACTTGAACACCACATACCGCCCGTCGTCGCTGATTCTGGGATGATACGAGGTGCTGGCGGAAAGGGAGGGATAATTGGTGGCGACGATGGCAGCGGCATTCCTGCTCGCCCAGACCGTGGTGCCATTCAGCAAATCGCGCACGTATATCTCGCCGTTGGGCGATGCCGGAGTGCCGGACACGAGCCCTCTGGCGTTGCTCCAGAAGACCACATACCGGCCATCCGGGGTGATCGCCGGCGTGGCCATGCTCGGTTTCAAACCGCTGGACGGAAGCGTAGCCCCCGCGCTGACCAGGTAGGTCGTTTGCGTGATCAAATCCCGCGCAAACACATCCATAATGCCGTTCGCATCGCCCGCTACCAGGTTGCTGGCCTGGCTCAGGAACACAATACAGGTGCCATCCGGCGTCATGACCGGATCAGAACAGGCGCCATTGGCCGACCCGCCGTCGAGCGCCACGCTCACGAGCCTCGTCGTGCCCGTGAACAAATCGCGCACGAATATGTCCGACACTCCATTGGTGTCGCCCGGCACCAGATCGGTGGCGTCGCTCTGGAACACCACGTAACGGCTGTTCGACGAAATCCGGCAGAACGTGGAATCGCCGTTGCCGCTCAAGCCCGCCGGGGTCGCGCTGATCAAGGTCGTTCTGTTCACGTTTCCTGGCCTTTGATTGCGGTCGCACAGGAACACATTCATCACACGATGAGGGTTGACGCTCCTCACGAGGTCGCTGGCGGAGCTGACAAATACCACATAGCGTCCGTCCAAAGTCATGGTGGGCGCTGCCGAATTATCATTCCCCACCTGAAGTTGGGGAATCGTGAATGGCCGAAACGAGAGCAAGGTTGCATCGAGCGCCGAAGCCCGATAAATCGAGGAGGTCATGGCGAAGAGGCAGGCTGTCGTCAGCAAACGACACATGAGCCCCAACGTTCCTTTAGAAGCAGAAAGTGACGCATTCATAGTTTGTTCCTTGCCTGAATCAGTATCAATCCCCCGCCGCCACGGTCCACATTCCTTTCGGCGAGTTGGTGGTACCGGTGCCAACGGTCTGCTCGATGCTGACCGCCTCCACATGGTTGTCGTGAAAGAGGTAATTGAACCGGTTGCCGTGCTCCTGATAAGTGATCCAGCCTTCGTTGACAGCGCCGCTAGAGTTCGGTGGCGGGTGTCGGGAATCCAGTTGGTACATCACAGCCCAGTTCCCTGTCCCTATCGGACCAAGTGAGACGCAGGGCCATACAGTACAATCATAGCTGTTCGGTTCTTCAACGAGCAGGATTGCACCGGAGGGATCCTTCACGACACTCGTTCTGTAACTTTTTACGTTCCAGTCGCACGCCGGTGCATTAACCCAGTAGATGCCAACGCCCATGACGATACTTGGCAAGGGATACGTCGCCGGGTTGCCCGTGCTTACTTGCACCTCGCTTCCGTAATCGGAGCCGCATGAAACCATCTCATACGACCTAAGCGCATTCCACGGGGGATTCCCCATCCAGGATGCCTTGAGGATTTTGCCTGGAGCATCCGTGGGACAGTATTCGACTTTCGGCCCCATCCCGATGGGCAACCAACCATTGGTCAACCAAGAATCGGGAGCACTGCCACCGATATAGCGGTGAATGTAGGCGTCCCAAGTCAATTGACCTGCTCCAAAGTCAAGGCCTGCCGGTGGAAACATTTCGTCGCGATCCTGTTCGAAAAGCCGGAAGCCCGTGCCCAGTTTTCTCAAATTACTCTGGCACTGGATCCGCCAGGTGTCGGCTTTCGTTCCAGCCAGCGCCGGGAGCAACAACATCGTCAGCACGGCGAGGATCGCAATGACGACCAACAGCTCGATCAGAGTAAAAGCCGGGCCGCCATATTGCGGGCCGCCCGAGTGTGATTGCGGACAATTGAAGACATCAGATTTTGGGGTCATGGGTCCTCCTGGTTGCAGAGGAGTAGTCTCTGGCGGCCGGGCCTTGTCTGGTTTGCGCACATACTCCCGCCTTCTGCTCTCCGGATATGATTTAATAAGCCCGGAAACTCGCTGTCAATTCAATTATTTAACGATTCTGGGAGAAGCTGGGGACATCGTGACCCCCTGGTGAAGATCAAAGTGCTGAGCACTCGACGTCGAGACCAGCTGTTTGGGATCCTTCGTGAGGTCCGAAGATCGGCGGCATCGGGGCGGGGAGG
>Ga0181533_1000373_pt1 | contig 59500 bp, 59 predicted proteins | sample PEATcosm2014_Bin_45_FD_119772 | JGI IMG/M metagenome (GOLD analysis project Ga0181533, IMG submission 119772) | Peatland microbial communities from MTU Mesocosm Facility, Houghton, MI, USA - PEATcosm2014_Bin11_60_metaG | ecosystem: Environmental > Terrestrial > Soil > Wetlands > Peat | place... | reverse complement strand
GTTGTCAGGACAAAGAAAGAGATCCGCAGGAATGACGGTTCTTACATCCGGTTCGACGACAATGCAGTGGTACTTCTTAATGCTACTGGCGAAATGATTGGTACCCGCATTTTTGGGCCGGTTGCCAGGGAGTTAAGAGAAAAGCAATTCATGAAAATTATTTCATTGGCACCGGAAGTGCTTTAAGTATATATTATCAGTCATGCAAAGGAAGTTACATATTAAGAAAGGCGATACGGTAATGGTTATTACCGGGAATTCCAAAGGGCAGCAGGGGAAAGTGCTGAAGGTGGATACAGCTAAAAGTAAGGCCATCGTTGAAGGGATAAACATGGTTTCCAAACATACCAAGCCCAACGCCAAAAGCCCGCAGGGTGGGATCATAAAAAAGGAGGCCCTGGTTCATATTTCCAATCTGATGGTCATCGATTCCACCGGGAAACCTACAAGGACTGGCAGAAGGGTCGATGCCAAGAAAAACATGTCAGTACGTTATTCTAAAAAATCAGGGGAGGTTATAAAATAATGGCTTATACACCGAGATTAAGAGATAAATATACGAATGAGGTCATTCCCGCATTAATGGCTCAGTTCAATTATAAAAGCCCGATGCAGGTACCCAGGATGATCAAGATATGCATCAATCAGGGATTGGGCATAGCGATTACAGACAAGAAATATATGGAGACCGGCATCAACGAAATGACGATGATTTCAGGTCAGAAGGCAGTGACTACAAAATCCAGGAAGGATATTTCCAATTTCAAACTTAGAAGAGGAATGCCAATCGGTGTGAGGGTCACATTGCGTGGCAACAGGATGTATGAGTTCCTCGACCGCCTGGTATCTGTATCTATCCCACGTATCCGCGACTTCCGCGGGATCGGCGACAAAGGCTTTGACGGAAAGGGTAATTATACCCTTGGAATCCCTGAGCAGATCATTTTTCCTGAAATCGATATAGACAAAGTCGCCAAGATCAATGGACTTGATGTCACATTTGTTACCAGTGCCAGGACTGACAGGGAAGCATATGCATTATTAAAAGAATTCGGATTACCTTTTAAAACAAAATAAGAATATGGCAAAAGAATCAATTAAAGCCAGGGAAAGAAAAAAAGAAAAACTGGTACAAAAATTTGCAGAAAAAAGGAAGACTCTGAAAGCAACGGGTGATTATATTGCTTTGCAGAAGCTTCCGAAAAATGCATCGCCGGTAAGGCTGCACAACCGCTGTAAATTGACAGGGCGTCCTAAAGGATACATGCGGATCTTCGGGATTTCCCGTATTAACTTCAGGGAAATGGCAGTCAGAGGATTGATCCCGGGAATCAAGAAAGCTTCCTGGTAAGTAAAAACAATATGTCATATAAAATGAAATCATAAACAAACAGATAAGATAGATCATGGTCACGGATCCAATTGCAGATTATTTAACAAGAATCAGAAATGCTGTGATGGCAAACCATCGGATCGTTGAGGTCCCTTCTTCCAGGTTGAAGAAAGAGATCACAAAGATCTTGTTCGAAAAAGGATATATCCTGAATTACAAATTTGAAGATGAACCCAAACCGGGAATGATAAAGATTGCCCTGAAGTACCATCCGGTTTCCAAATTGTCGGCGATCAGTTCACTGACAAGGGTTAGCAAGCCTGGTCTCAGGAAATATGTGGATGCAGATCACCTGCCACGCGTACTGAACGGACTTGGAATCGCTATCATTTCTACTTCACAGGGTATGATGACCGATAAGGAAGCCAAAGTAAAAAAAATTGGCGGTGAAGTATTATGTTTTATCAGTTAATTGAAGAGGAGAACTTAACAATGTCAAGAATAGGAAAATTACCGATCCCAATACCCGCCGGAGTTACCATTACTGTTTCTCCCACAAATCTGGTAACGGTAAAAGGAAAACTTGGTGAGCTCACTCAGCAGGTTGATCCCAAAATTACAATTAAAATTGAAGGAGCAAACCTTATTGTCCAGCGTAATTCAGATGAACGGGACGACCGGTCCAAACATGGTCTTTATCGTTCACTTCTTTTCAATATGGTGAAAGGTGTGAGTGAGGGTTACACTATTGTTCAGGAGCTTATCGGGGTGGGGTACAGGGCAACGGCCAAGGACCAGCTTCTCGACCTCTCACTGGGTTATTCCCACAATATAGTGATGGAGCTTCCAAAGGAAGTAAAAGTTGAAACCACTGCAGAAAGAGGAAAGAACAATACCATCATCCTGAAATCGAGTGATAAACAACTAATTGGTCAGATTGCCGCAAAGATTCGTTCATTGCGTAAGCCTGAACCATATAAGGGCAAGGGTATCCGTTTCCTTGGTGAAGAGATTAGGAAAAAGGCCGGTAAATCTGCAGCCAGCCAGTAAAATATCAGAATTATTAGTTAAAACTATTATAGAATGGCAATTAAAACCAATAAAGAATTCAGAAGATTCAGGATTAAGAAGCGCGTCCGTAAGATCATCAAAGGGACTCCTGACAGGCCCCGGATGAGCGTGTTCAGAAGCAATAAGGAAATCTATGTTCAGCTGATCGACGACCTGTCGGGTAAAACACTGGTTGAAGCTTCTTCTATGTCGAAAGATTTTATCGAAAAGAAACTATCGCATATAGAAAAATCCAGACTCGTTGGTAAACTCATTGCTGAAAAGGCCGTACAGGCCGGGATCAGCACAGTGGTTTTTGATCGTAATGGATATTTGTATCATGGAAGGGTCAAGTCACTGGCAGAAGCTGCCAGGGAAGCCGGCCTGAAATTCTAAAAAATAGTATGAGCAACGTTAACATAAAAAGAGTCAAATCAAGCGAAATCGAATTCAAAGATCGTCTTGTCAGCATTCAAAGGGTAACAAAAGTCACCAAAGGGGGTAGAACATTCAGCTTTTCAGCCATTGTAGTGGTTGGAAACGAAAACGGAGTGGTTGGTTATGGTCTTGGAAAGGCAAAAGAAGTTACCGCTGCAATAGCTAAAGGAATTGATGATGCCAAGAAGAATCTGATTAAAGTCCCGATTCTTAAAGGGACGATTCCGCATGACCAGTTGGGCAAGTACAGTGGTGCGCTTGTTTATCTTAAACCGGCTGCTCCGGGAACAGGTGTAATTGCCGGTGGCGCTATGCGTGCCGTATTGGAGAGCGTCGGAGTGAAGGATGTACTGGCAAAATCGAAGGGATCTTCCAATCCGCACAGCGTGGTGAAAGCCACTATCAATGCACTGGTAAAGATGCGTGACCCACATACCGTCGCACAACTCAGGGGAATAGAACTCAGCAAAGTATTCAACGGCTAAGGCGGTTGACAAATAATAATCCTGGTAAAAATGAAAAAGATCAGAATAACTCAAGTCAAAAGTGGAATCGGTCAGCCTCTGCGGCAGAAAAGGACCCTGCAGGCCCTTGGAATACGAAGGATGCATCATACTGTTGAAAAAGAAGCTACTCCCCAGATTCTCGGGATGGTTGCAAAAGTCAATCACCTTGTAAGAGTGGAAGAAACAGAATAAAAGTATTGGACAATCAATCAGATAAAAGCAAGAAAAATGGATTTAAGTAATCTGAAACCAGCGAAAGGTTCGACAAAAAAACCGAAAAGAATTGGAAGGGGTCAGGGTTCCGGCAAAGGAGGTACATCAACACGCGGACATAAAGGTGCCCAGTCACGATCAGGATATTCCAGGAAGCTTGGTTATGAAGGTGGCCAGATGCCCCTGGCAAGAAGGCTCCCGAAATACGGTTTTAAGAACTTCAGCCGTGTGGAATACAAAGGAATTAACCTTGACGTATTGCAATCAATTGCTGAAAAACAGAACCTGACGGTAATTAATCAGGATGTATTGGTGAAAAGGGGTTATGTCTCAAAAAATGACAGGATCAAGATTCTGGGACGTGGTGAATTGAAAGCTAAACTCGAGGTTACAGTCCATGCTTTCTCTGCTTCAGCAAAAAAAGCGATAGAAGAAACCGGTGGTATTGCGAACGTACTTTAATCTGTTCTGAATGAAAAAGCTAATTCAAACTCTGAGAAATATATACAAGATTGAAGATCTTAGGAAAAGGATCATATATACTCTTGGTATCATTCTCGTATATCGATTTGGTGTTAATGTTGTTCTGCCGGGAGTCGACCCAAGCATGCTCTCAATCCTTCAGAACCAGACGAAAAGTGGTTTGCTTGGACTGCTGAATATGTTTTCGGGAGGAGCCTTCTCGAATGCCTCTGTCTTTGCATTGGGTATCATGCCTTATATCTCGGCATCCATTGTAGTACAATTGCTTGGAATGGCGATCCCTTATTTTCAAAAATTGCAGAAGGAAGGTGAAAGTGGCCGGAAGAAGATCAACCAGATCACCCGTTATCTTACCGTGCTTATTTTGATATTTCAATCACCAGCATACATTGCAAACCTCGTTTCACAGCTTCCTTCTGAAGCCATCTATCCATTTAGTTCAGTGGAACTGCATCATTCAATATTTTCCTATTTTGGTATTTCATCCATTATACTCCTTACGGCAGGTTCCATGTTTATCATGTGGCTCGGAGAGCGGATAACAGATAAAGGAATTGGAAATGGCATCTCGCTCATCATTATGATTGGTATCATGGCCAGGTTGCCATTTGCATTGTTCGGTGAATTAGTTTCCAGGATGGAACAGAAAGGTGGTGGGATGGTACTATTCGTTGTTGAAATTGCTTTTCTCGTTTTTGTTATTCTCGTCACTATCTTATTAGTACAAGGTACACGTAAGATCCCTGTTCAGTATGCTAAGCGGATAGTCGGGAATAAGCAGTACGGCGGTGTCCGGCAGTATATTCCTTTAAAAGTGAATGCCGCCGGCGTAATGCCAATTATCTTTGCACAGGCCATCATGTTCCTCCCGCTCACCCTGGCAGGGTTTGCCAATTCGGAGGCATTGTCAGGCTTTGCAAGGGTTTTCACTGATTTTAACAGTTTGGCATACAATCTTACATTTTTCCTTCTGATCATTGTCTTTACATACTTTTATACTGCCATTACTGTGAACCCGAACCAGATGGCAGAAGATATGAAGAAAAACGGAGGATTTATTCCTGGTGTGAAGCCGGGTAAAAGAACGGCCGAATTCATTGATAATGTTATGTCCAGGATTACACTTCCCGGGTCCATTTTCCTTGGATTTGTCGCGATCATGCCGGCATTTGTAAGGTTAGTGGGTGTAAACACACAATTTGCGCAGTTTTATGGAGGTACTTCACTGCTTATTCTTGTTGGTGTTGTGCTTGACACATTGCAGCAGATCGAAAGCCACCTGCTCATGCGTCATTACGACGGACTGACCAAATCAGGCAGGATCAAAGGACGGTCTTCATTTAGCATGACAGCATAGAACGTCTTAAATAGAAAATGTTGAATGGAACTTAAGACAGAGGAAGAAATAGAATACCTGAGGGAAAATGCTCTGATTGTGAGCAAGACCCTTGCAGAAGTGGCAATAAATATAAAACCCGGGGTTACGACCCGTATGCTTGATACGATTGCAGAAGATTATCTGAGGTCAGAAGGGGCGGAGCCTGGATTTAAAGGATATAACGGATATCCGGCAACTTTGTGTACATCATTGAATGATGAGGTTGTACATGGGATTCCGGGAGACAGAGTTCTTAAAGATGGTGATATTGTTTCGGTTGATTGCGGGAGCATTAAGAACGGTTATTACGGTGACTCTGCATATACATTCGCAGTTGGAGAAGTAAAACCGGAAATACTCAGCCTGTTGAAAAGAACACGCGAATCCTTGTTTCTCGCTATCGATCATGCAGTTGCGGGTAAAAGAATAGGTGACATAGGATCGGCAGTCCAGGAACATGTGGAACCTTTCGGCTATTCGGTTGTAAGAGAACTTGTTGGTCATGGGATTGGAAAGAAACTACATGAAAAACCGGATGTTCCGAATTATGGAAAACGGGGCACAGGCATCAAGTTGCAGGAAGGATTGGTGATCTGCATTGAGCCCATGATCAATTTGGGTTCAAAGAATATCGTGCAGGGAAAGGATGGATGGACGATCCGCACTATTGACGGTTATCCATCAGCACATTTTGAGCTTACCGTTGTTGTAAAAAAAGAAGAACCGGATATTCTATCAACATTCCGGTACATTGAAGAAGCACTTGGTATTGTATAAACTCAAACAGTTTCAATGGCAAAGCAAACTTCAATTCAGCAGGATGGCACTGTTATCGAGTCTCTCGGTAACGCGATGTTCCGTGTAGAACTCGAAAACGGTCACGTAATTACGGCTCATATATCGGGAAAGATGAGAATGCATTATATTAAGATCCTTCCGGGCGACAAAGTAAAGATCGAAATGTCACCTTATGATCTGACAAAGGGAAGAATAACATTCAGGTACCAATAGAAAATTTAAATACAATGAAAGTCAGAACCTCAATCAAAAAACGTTCAGCCGATTGTAAGATCGTGCGCAGAAAGGGAAAACTTTACGTTATAAACAAAAAGAATCCCAAGTTCAAACAAAGACAAGGATAATCGTTATAATCACAAAATAAAGAATTGATATGGCCAGAATTGCAGGTATTGATTTACCTAAAAATAAAAGAGGCGAGATTGGATTGACCTACATTTATGGGATTGGCCGCAGTAACGCCCGAAAGATCCTGTCAAAGGCAGGAATCGACTTTGATAAGAAAGTCCAGGATTGGAATGATGAGGAGCAAAATGCCATCCGTTCAGTCATCAATGAAAACTTCAAGGTGGAGGGCGCCCTTCGTTCTGAGGTACAGATGAACATCAAGCGATTGATGGATATCGGATGCTATCGTGGAATCCGCCATCGTATCGGATTACCCACACGCGGACAGAGCACGAAGAACAATGCCCGGACCCGTAAAGGAAGGAAAAAAACCGTCGCAAATAAAAAGAAAGCCACGAAAGGCTAATTTGCTGAAGTACCCTCAATGGATGCAGTTTGTTAATTAAGAAAGCGTAAAAAATAATATGGCAAAGACTGAAAAAAGTTCAAAGAAAAGAGTTGTCAAAGTAGATGCAATTGGAAAGGCTTTTGTAAATGCCTCTTTCAATAACATCATAATAACCCTTACCAATAATGCGGGGCAGGTTATTTCATGGGCCTCTGCCGGTAAAATGGGCTTCAGGGGGTCAAAGAAAAATACTCCTTATGCAGCCCAGATGGCGGCTCAGGATGCTGCAAAAGTGGCATATGACCAGGGTCTCCGTAAGGTGAAGGTATTTATTAAAGGACCTGGTGCGGGAAGGGAATCGGCCATCCGTACTATTCATACGGCCGGTATTGAAGTGATGGAAATCACTGATATCACTCCATTGCCACACAACGGTTGCAGACCACCCAAGAGAAGAAGGGTATAATCCGGATTAATCAATAATAATATATAAACAAAAATATGGCAAGGTACATAGGTCCTAAGTCAAGAATAGCAAGAAAGTTCAGAGATCCCATTTTTGGTCCCGATAAACATTATGATAAAAAAAGCTATCCTCCCGGAATGCATGGCCAGACAAAGAGAAGGGCTAAACAATCTGAGTATGGCAGCCAGTTGATGGAAAAACAGAAAGCGAAATACACTTATGGAATTCTGGAACGGCAGTTTAAAAATATCTTTTTCAAGGCCTCAAGGAAGAAAGGAATTACAGGTGAAGTTCTTCTGCAGCTGATTGAATCACGGTTGGATAATATAGTTTTCCGACTTGGAATTGCGCCTACCCGTAGTGCGGCCCGTCAGCTTATTGGCCACCGTCATATAGTGGTCAATGGTAAAATAGTTAACGTACCTTCATTTGAGGTCAGGCCAGGTGATATAATCGGTGTTCGCGAACGTTCTAAGTCACTGGAAGTCATCACTGATTCCTTATCTTCCCGTTCGAATGCATATCCATGGCTTGAATGGGATGGACACGAGATGGCCGGAAAATTTATGAATTATCCTGAAAGGGCTGAAATCCCTGAGAATATCAGGGAACAGCTCATCGTCGAATTGTATTCTAAATAAGACATAATAAAATATTGTTTCCTGTATCTTCAGGAATGACCAGAAAGACATTAATATTAATTTAAACAAGATATCATGGCAATACTACCTTTCCAGAAACCCGATAAGGTGATCATGGTTGAAGCCGATGAAACCAGAGGAATTTTTGAATTCAGACCTCTGGAACCCGGATTCGGTATCACAATTGGTAATGCACTCAGAAGGATATTGCTATCCTCTCTCGAAGGATATGCAATCACTTCTGTCAAGATTGAAGGAGTTGACCAGGAATTTTCGACCATTAAAGGTGTTATCGAAGATGTTACTGAGATCCTGCTTAATCTCAAACAGATCAGGTTCAAACGACAAATAGAAACTGAGATCTCTGAAAAGGTGAATGTCGTTATTGGCCAGCAGAATGTATTTAAGGCCGGTGATATAAACAAGTTCCTTTCAGTGTTCCAGGTTTTGAATCCTGATGTCGTGATCTGCCACATGGAGCCAAATGTTAAACTGAACATCGAATTGTCAATTGACCGTGGCCGGGGTTATATTCCTGCCGAAGAAAATAAAATGCTGGGTTCTGCACTCGGAAAAATAGCTATCGATTCGATCCATACGCCAATCCGTAATGTAAAATTTCATATTGAGAATTACCGAGTTGAGCAAAAGACCGATTATGAAAAACTGATTATCGAAATGGATACCGATGGCTCGATCCATCCGAAAACAGCACTGAAAGAAGCCGCAAAGATTCTGATTCAGCATTTTATGTTGTTTTCCGACGAAAAGATCACTCTCGATATTGCTGAAAAAGCTGTCGCGGAGGAATTCGACGAGGCGTCGCTGCATATCCGTCAGCTTCTGAAAACAAAACTGGTAGATATGGATCTCTCCGTCAGAGCGCTGAACTGTTTGAAAGCTGCTGATGTAGAAACCCTTGGCGATCTGGTCGCATTTAACAAAAATGACCTGCTGAAATTCCGGAATTTTGGAAAAAAATCCCTGACCGAACTTGAAGAGTTGGTAAAAGCAAAAGGATTGGAGTTTGGGATGAATACTACGAAATATAAATTAGATAAGGATTAATTGAAATGAGACACGGTAAGAAAATCAATCACCTGGGAAGGACAAGTGCACACCGTAAGGCCATGTTATCCAATATGGCTACTTCGTTGATTTTGCATAAACGGATTTCCACCACTATTGCTAAAGCCAAAGCTTTGAGGACCTATATCGAGCCCCTGATCACACGTTCAAAAGATGATTCGACCCATTCAAGGAGAATCGTATTCAGCCACCTTCAAAGTAAGGAAGCTGTTTCCGAACTATTCAGGGAGATTTCGAAAAAAATAGCAGATCGCCCCGGAGGATATACACGAATCCTGAAAACAGTGAACCGCCTCGGAGACAATGCCGATATGTGTATTGTCGAATTGGTGGATTACAATGAAACCATGCTTGCTTCCAAAGAACCTGTAAAGGCAAAGACAACCCGTCGCCGCCGCACAATAAAGAAAGCTGCCGAAGTAACCAGCCCTGCAGTGGAAGTTCCTCAGGAGATTGCTGAAGAGGAGAAAGTAGCAAAGAGCCCCAGGAAACCGGCAAAAAAACGACCAGATACTGATGCAGAGCCTGAACTTCCACCAAAAGAAGAAACGGAGGAACCCAAAGAATGACCTGGATATTCAGAGCAGGTAACAAATAAGGATAAACAAATGTAAATTGGTTTGTCCTTTTTTATTTTTCATAAAGGCAAAAAAACAAAAGGTATGAGCACGATTATTTCAGTTCAGGCACGACAGATCCTTGATTCAAGGGGTAACCCTACCGTCGAGGTGGATGTAGTGACAAGTAACGGTGTCCTTGGAAGGGCTGCAGTTCCATCAGGAGCATCAACCGGGATCCATGAAGCAGCGGAACTACGTGATGGAGATAAGAAATACTATCTTGGTAAAGGTGTCCTTAATGCTGTTCAGAATGTTAACAAGGTCATTGCAGACGAAGTGAATGGAATGTATGTAACTGACCAGAACGATATTGACCAGAAAATGATCGATCTTGATGGTACTGCCAATAAAGGAAAGCTTGGGGCCAATGCTATACTTGGCGTTTCGCTTGCAGTAGCCCAGGCGGCAGCCCAGGAAACAAACCAGCATTTGTACCGCTATATCGGTGGTGTGTCTGCAAATACGCTTCCAATTCCTATGATGAACATCCTGAACGGAGGAGCGCATTCCGATAATTCAATAGACTTTCAGGAGTTTATGATTATGCCAGTCGGTGCTGAATCTTTCAGCGAGGCCATCAGGATGGGATCAGAGGTCTTTCATCACCTCAAAGAAGTGCTTAAGAAGGGGAAATATTCTACCAATGTTGGTGATGAAGGTGGGTTTGCCCCCAACCTGAAATCAAATGAAGAAGCCATAAAAGTGATCCTTCATGCGATTGAGGCAGCGGGTTATGAACCGGGAAAGGACATTTACATCGCCCTCGATCCTGCATCATCGGAATATTATCTCCCAAAAGAGAACGTCTATCACCTTCATAAATCGAGTGGTGATAAGCTTACTCCAAAGGAAATGGTCGGATACTGGAAAGGGTGGGTGAAGAAATATCCCATTATCTCTCTTGAAGACGGGATGGCTGAAGATGACTGGGATGGCTGGCAGCTATTGACAAAGGAACTGGGCAAGAAGATTCAGTTGGTTGGCGATGATCTTTTTGTGACAAATGTGGAAAGGCTGCAGCGTGGGATAGAGCTTGGTGTGGCTAATTCGATCCTGATCAAGGTAAACCAGATTGGGACCCTTACTGAAACGATCAATGCGGTAAATATGGCCTATCGTAATGCATATACTGCAGTGATCAGCCACCGGTCAGGTGAAACAGAAGATACCACCATTGCAGATCTATCAGTTGCACTCAACACCGGGCTCATCAAAACAGGTTCTGCTTGCCGTTCTGAACGGATTGCAAAATATAACCAGCTTCTGCGCATTGAGGAACAATTGGGCTCTTCCGCAAAATACCCGGGAAAGAGCTTTAAATATACATGATGAAAGTTCCGGGAAAGGAATGATACAATCAAAATAACAGGATGACCTTCTCCAGCAACCGGGTGACATTTTTAACATTTTCTTCAAAGACCCGGAAAACATCTTCCCATTTTACAGGTTCTTCATCGTGTTTCCATGAATCATAATCGGTTGAAAGGGCAATGGCTGCATAGCTGAGTCCTGCCTCATTAGCCAGGGCTGCCTCAGGCGCAATGCTCATGTTAATTATGTCGGCTCCCAGGTTACGAAACATGATTGATTCAGCACGTGTAGAGAAACGGGGACCCTCAATCGTGACGATAGTGCCAGCTGGATGAAAGTTTATTCCCAGGTCTATGGCAGCTGCAATCAGCATTTCACGTAATGGCTTTGAAAAAGGATCGGCAATAGCAATATGAGCGGGGTTCCCCGGTTCGAATTCTTCATAAAAGGTATTTTTCCGGAAGCGGGTGAAATCTATGAATTGGTCAGGGATTACGATATGTCCCCGTTCGATCTTTTCCCTGAGGCTTCCACACGCAGTTGTCGCAATCACATGATCACAGGCCAGTTCTTTCAGTGCATGTATGTTTGCACGGTTGTTAACATGGGTTGGAGTGATGGTATGATCCCTGCCATGTCGTGAGAGAATAAAAACTGTACTGTTGCCTATTTCACCCTTCAGGAATGTTGAGCTGGGATCTCCATAAGGAGTTTTTCTGCTGATCTCTTCAGGATTTCTGAATAATGTGAGTTTTTCAAGCCCCGACCCTCCAATCAATCCGATTCTTGCCATGATTCCTACTTTTTTGGCGAAAATAATAAGAATTTTCTTCCTGAAAATGAAAAATGTACCTTTGCGATCAATTCAGAAAACAACATATGAATATTCATTATATCGGAGAACACCTGTTACCCGGGCTGATAGGGAAAACTTTTATCTGGATTTGTTTTATGGCAGCTTTAATAGCTGCCGTTCTCTATTTTTTAAACTCACGAAGTAAGGAAGATCGCCTTAAACCGATCCGGTCATATGCACGCGGCTTTTTTATTTTACACGTTTTTTCTCTCATCTCTGTCGTAATAATCCTCTATTACCTGATCTTCCATCACTATTTTGAATATGCTTACGTATGGCAATATTCTTCTGCAGAGCTTCCTTTAAAATATATAATTTCCTGTTTCTGGGCAGGGCAGGAGGGAAGTTTCCTTGTATGGGCTATGTTCCAGGCCCTGATCGGGTTAATATTGATCTTTATATCACGCGAATGGGAAGATCATGTGCTTTCAGTTGTGTCGTTGTCCCAGGTATTTGTGACCTCAATGATGCTTGGCGTGCATTTTCTCTCGCTTAAAATAGGAGGAAGCCCTTTTGCCCTTTTAAGGGAAGTCTATGGTAATGTGAAGGATTCAATCTTTCTTCATCCTGACTATCTTTCAATGGTCAAGGATGGGAATGGATTAAATCCCTTGCTTGAAAATGTCTGGATGACCATTCATCCCCCGATCCTTTTTTTGGGTTATGCATTGGCGCTGGTACCCTTCTCATATGCAGTTTCAGGGTTGGTCCGCAAGGAATATACTCACTGGATCAGAATTGCACAGCCGTGGACAATCCTTTCACTCACGGTGCTGGGGGCAGGTATCCTCCTGGGTGGTGCATGGGCATATGTATCATTGACTTTCGGAGGATTCTGGTCGTGGGACCCGGTTGAGAACTCATCACTCGTTCCCTGGATGACACTTGTTGCAGGACTGCATTTCCTGCTCATAGCTAAGAAACAGCGGTATGGATTGCTGGCTGCCTTCTTATTCATTACCCTTTCCTATATTCTCGTACTGTATGCAAGTTTCCTGACAAGAAGCGGAGTTTTAGCCGATTCTTCAGCCCATTCATTCACGGATAATGGAATGACTGTCCAGTTACTTGTGTTCCTGATCGTGTTCCTGGGTCTTTCCATGCTACTCATCATTATAAGGGCAAAGGACTTCTCTGAGAAAAAGAGTGAAATCCTTTTATCAAGGGAGTTCTGGATGTTCCTGGGTGCGGTTATTATTGTCCTGGCTGCATTCCAGGTCATTTTTACCACTTCGCTTCCCGTTTTTAACAGCATTTTCAAGACTCACATTGCACCCCCCACTGATCGTGTGGAGTTTTATAACCGATGGCAAACCCCGTTTGTGTTGCTGATCGCCGCGTTTATAGCATTTACTCAATTCCTTCACTATAACGTCAATTCAGGGCGTGTCTTTCTGAAGAAGATGGCAGTGCCTTTTATCCTGGCCCTCGTGGTCATGGTTCTTTTTATGGTAAATGAAATCGTTACCAGGATGAACCTGGCTCTCGCGGTGTTCTTCATTCTTTTTGCTATCCTCTGTTCCATTTATAACCTTATTTTCCAATCATCACGCCCACGGAACTTAGCAGCAATATTGACTCATACAGGATTTCTGTTTTTCGTTCTGGGAACAATTATGACCTTCTCGAATTCAAGGATCATATCATCCAATACTTCTCAGTTTGACCTTGGCGATATGAAGACCAATGCAGAGAATTTGTTACTGGTGAAAGGAGATACACTTTACATGAGTGGATTTTATGTAGTATATAGCCATGATGTGCAGAAAGGGAATACCACTACCTATGAAGTTGACTTCCTTAAGACGAGGAAAGGTAAATATGTGAGGGAGTTTACCTTGTATCCTTCCGTGAACCGGAATCCGCGAATGGGTGATGTCTATAACCCTGATACAAGGCATTTCCTCTTGAGGGATTACTATACTTATATTTCTTCAGCAGGCATTGACCCTGATTATATTGTTGTCAGAACGATTGAAAATCCTTATATCAATGTCTTATGGACCGGTGCAATTCTCATGACCGGAGGTTTTTTATATGCTTTCGTACGCCGGCTGAGGAAGCGTCAGATCAATAATTCCAGAGGTCTTTAATATCTTCTTTATTACTGGAGAAGGTCAACCTCCCGGATTTATTTAGATAGTTGAAATTTCTCTTTTATTTCTAGCATTCACTGGCTTTATCTTCCAATAAGGGGACAAACCTGAATTTTCCGTGTTCACGTTTTTTGAATTCTTTTTCCGAAATCCGGGTTATTGTCGTCATATCCTGAACATCACCGGCTCCCACAGGGATCACAAGAATTCCACCGGGTTTCAATTGCCCGATAAGGGCATCAGGAACATACGGCGCGGCTGCCGTGACGATAATCTTATCGAAAGGAGCATAGGCAGGAAGCCCTTTGTAGCCATCTCCGTAAAAAAGTTTTATACGGTAACCGAGTGTTGGAAGAAATTGTACAGCTTTGTCGAAAAGGGCTTTTTGTCTTTCAATGCTGAAAACCTTAGCCCCCATCTCTGCAAGGATGCAAGCCTGGTACCCTGATCCGGTACCAATCTCCAGCACTTTCTGCCCCCTGGAAATTTGTAGTAACTGGGTCTGAAAGGCGACAGTATATGGCTGTGAGATGGTCTGACCTGAACCAATGGGGAATGCATTGTCTTCATATGCAAATTTCAGGAAAGATGAATCAAAGAAGAAATGCCGCGGAACCTTACCTATTGCCTCCAGTACATTGTGATCAGTGATCCCTTTTTCGCGGATGGTCTCAACGAGCAATTTCCGTAATCCCTGATGTTTATAAGAATCGATCATGAACGATTGCGCCTTCTCAAATTTTTCACGAAAATAATCAATTCAGTCGCACCAAAAACATTACATTTGTAAAAAAAGCAAACCAGAAGATGAGTATTAAAGTCAAAGACTTAAGGGATACTTTTTACAGCGTTAGCGTCTTGAAATATTTGAGGTGAAAAATGTAAGTAATAATGTAACAACCATATACACATGCTGAAAATCGGAGTAATGGGTGTAGGACACCTGGGCAAGATCCATCTTAAATGTATCAGGGAAATCAAGGATTATCAATTGGTTGGGTTTTATGATCCGGATGACGGAAATTCTGCAAAAGTGGAAAAAGAATTCGGCATACGTCGTTTTCTTTCTCCCGATGAATTAATCGATGCAGTGGATGTCGTTGATATTGTTACTCCTACAATTTCTCACTTTGAATGTGCATCGATGGCATTGAGGAAGTTCCGTCATGTATTTATAGAAAAACCGCTTGTCACCACACTGGAAGAAGCAAAAGAGATGATAAAGATTGCAGAGGAAGCCAATGTGAAAGTTCAGGTCGGGCATGTAGAACGGTTCAACCCTGCCTATCTTGTTGCTGAGCCTTATTTCAACAAACCGATGTTTATCGAGACGCACCGGCTTGCGCAATTCAATCCGCGGGGCACTGACGTTCCGGTCATTCTTGATCTGATGATCCATGATATTGATATTATCCTGAGCGTGGTCAAAAGTAATGTACGAAAGATCGTTGCCAGCGGCGTTGCAGTGGTCAGCGACACCCCCGATATAGCCAATGCCCGGATTGAATTTGACAATGGTTGTGTAGCCAATCTTACAGCCAGCAGGATCTCGATCAAGAATATGCGCAAGTCACGTTTTTTTCAGAGGGATGCTTATATATCTGTAGATTTTCTCAATAAGGAAGTCGAGGTTGTGCGCATCAAAGATCCGGATAAATCGGGATCCGTTCCATCAGGTTTCATGCTTGATCTCGGTCCGGGCAAAGGGAGCAAACAAATCTTTTTTACCAAACCGGTTATTAAACCGCTAAATTCCATTCGTGCTGAGCTGGAAAGTTTTTATAAAGCCATCACAACCAATAGTATACCAGCAGTTACAATTGACGATGGCTATGGAGCGCTTGAAGTGGCATATAAAGTGATCGAAAAAATAAATCAATCGGCCAATAACCTTTAATTTGTTGTTCAGGGCCGGAGGTTAATGTTCAAATCTTTTCAAGAAAAATTAACAATATTCAAATCAATAAGGCGTTATTTTTTCAAGACTTCCGAGACTTCTGGTTTATGATGCTTCGAAAATATTTACACATTCTTTTCTTTTCTTTTATTCTTCTCCTGCTTCTTGCACAGACATCATGTGAAAAATTTTCCGGGGACCAGACTGTTCCGGCTTATATGAAGATCGACTCCATTCGCCTTATTACGGAGTATTCTACCCAGGGATCAGCCAATAATGCTATAACAGATGCCTGGGTAAATATTGATGGCCAGTTAATCGGTGTATTTCAGCTTCCGGCGACTTTTCCAATTCTGCAGCAGGGTACTCATACACTCCTGGTGCAACCGGGAGTGGAGAAAGACGGGATTGCCGCAACCCGGGTCGCATATCCGTTCTATGAGAGCATCACCAAGACTGTGGACCTTTCCCCTGATAAGACGCTGAATGTTGGCATCCTTACTACAACTTACTTGTCAAAAACAGTGTTTATATGGAAAGAGGATTTCGACAATGCTGCAATTACATTAGATACAACAGCAGCATCCACAACAGGCATTGGTCAGACCCCAACCGGTTCACCGCTTACCTTGGAAGGGATCCATTCGGGTATCGTTGAACTTGATACTGTTGGCGCCACCCTGGCATGTGCGTCACAGGCCTATTTTGCCATTCCTTCAAGTTCAGGAGCCTACCTGGAAATGAATTTCAATATGAATGCAAACATGGTTGTAGGAACAGATCTTTATGACATAAATAAAACGTTAATCACTGCAGCTCCGATTGAGACGTTGAATTCTACGAATAATAAATGGAAAAAAATATATATTGACCTTACAACAGCGCTAACTGCATATCCCGGGGAAAAGTTTTTCAAGATTTATTTTTATTTTGAGAATACTACCGGGCAAAAGTACCAGATACTCCTGGATAATATCAAAGTATTATCCTTTTAAAAAAATGCGATTGTCAGACTAAGATACCCATGAATAAAAGGCTCCAGGTTTTAAAATATATCATCGCAGATTTATTGTCGGCAGCTTTGGCATGGGCATGCTTCTTTATTTTTCGAAAATATGTCGTAGATCATCATGTTTTCAGCCATGCAGGAATCATATTCCTGGATCCTAAGCTTTATCTCGGGGTGGTTGTAATCCCTGTTTTCTGGCTGATCCTCTATGTTCTTATCGGAACCTACCGCAAGATATACCGTAAGGGGCGACTCAGGGAATTTGGTCAGACTGTGCTCATATCAATCATTGGTGTGACAATACTGTTTTTTACCCTGATTCTTGATGATATCATAATCAACAATAAGACTTATATCGAATTCTTCTTTGCCTTGTTGCTGCTCCACCTTTTCTTTACAGCTTCATTCCGTGTTATTCTGACTTCCAGCACGGCTTACAAGATCCATCATAAGATCATAGGTTTCAGCACCATTATTGTTGGCAGCAATGGCAATGCTGTTGCAATTTATCATGAAATAGAGAACCAGGAAAAATCCTCAGGAAATCACTTTGTCGGATTTGTCAATGTCGAGGGATATAAGACTTACAAGCTGGCAGAGTTCCTTCCCCGTCTTGGGGAGTTGAAGGATCTGAACCGGCTGGTGAAGGAATACAGCATAGAAGAAGTGATCATCGCAATTGAAGATTCAGAGAACCATACCATAGAAAATATAATTACACAACTTGAGGATACAGATGTTGTGATCAAGATCATTCCTCTGATCCAGGATATTCTTGTCGGATCTGTCAGGACAACCTCAATCTTTCAGGCTCCCCTGATCCAGATTTTTCCTGATCTGATGCCTGATTGGCAGATGTCACTGAAAAGGATACTAGATATTGGGATTTCTGTCATCTGCCTCATCATATTATTCCCGGTTTTCTTATTTACGGCCATCGGTGTCAAACTTACTTCCAAAGGTCCGATTTTCTTTTCACAGGAACGTATCGGACTGAAAAGCAAGCCATTTATCATGCATAAATTCAGAACCATGTTCAATGACGCCGAAAAGAATGGCCCCATGTTATCTTCAAAGGATGATCCGCGGATCACACCATTCGGCAAGTTTCTGAGAAAGGTGCGGGTTGATGAGATACCTCAGTTTTATACAGTGCTAAAAGGAGATATGAGCCTGGTAGGTCCAAGACCTGAACGGAAATATTATATTGAGCAGATAGTCTCCCGTGCTCCCCATTACCGGTTGCTGCATAAAGTAAAACCGGGAATCACTTCCTGGGGGCAGGTAAAGTACGGATATGCAGAGAATGTCGATCAGATGATCGAGCGTTTAAAATTCGATCTTCTCTATATTGAGAACATGTCATTAGCCATGGATTTCAAGATCCTCATCTATACCATCCTGATCATTATCCAGGGCAGGGGTAAATAGAGCATCAGCAAGTAATCCCATCATTTCAGTCGCTTTTCCCTGTAAGAAAATGTCAGTTACCACTGAAGTATAATTGGATTCATGAGGGTTCACCTCGATGATTGTCGATCCGCTTTTTTTTGCAAGAAATGGAAACTGATTAGCCGGCATGACTTCCCCGGTCGTGCCAATGATCAGGAAAACATCCGAGATCGTGGTGGCTTCATATGCTGCTGCCAGGGGAATCTGGGGAATAGATTCACCAAAAAATACAAAATCAGGTTTCAGGAGTCCCCCGCATTGCCGACAGGTGGGTGGCAGATGATCCAGGTTGACTTCACTGACCGGGTAAAAAGCATTGCAGGAGAGACAAACCAGCCGTTTGGAATTTCCATGAAAGTCGAAAACATGTTTACAACCGGCTTCCTGGTGAAGATTATCAATATTTTGTGTTATGGTCCTTCCCAGTAAACCTCTTTGTTCCATATCTGCCAGCACCCTATGTGCCTTGTTTGGCTTTGCCTTACCAAAGAAATTGTAAAAGATCTCATTTATGATCTTCCAGGCCGACAATGGATCCTGCATAAAATGATCGATATCAAGAAGGTTGGGATCATATTTTGTCCACAACCCACCTTCACCGCGAAAGGGAGGAATTCCACTCTCGACAGAGATCCCTGCTCCTGTGTATGCTGTCGTAAATTTTGATGTCAGGATTGCATCGGCAGCCCTTATGATGTCATCATTAATTTTGCTCATTTCATTTTAACCACTTATCCAACCATGCATAAAAAGTTCTTTGCCACAGAATGCCATTCTGTGGCTTCAATACCCAGTGATTCTCATCCGGGAAATAGAGGAATTCTGCCGGCACCTTTCTCAAGATGGCAGCATTGAAAGCTTCCATTCCCTGTGTAACCGGGATCCTGTAATCCAATTCGCTGTGAACAACAAGGATAGGAGTATCCCAATTCTGGATGAACCGTGAAGGAGAATTGGCAAAAGAACGTTGTGCGATCTTGTTGTTCTTATCCCAGAATGGTCCCCCCAGGTCCCAGTTGGCAAACCACATCTCTTCAGTTTCAAGGTATTGGCTCTCCAGGTCAAACATGCCGTCATGGGCAATAAATGCCTTGAAACGTTTGTGGTGGTTCCCGGCTAACCAGTAAACAGAGAATCCTCCATAACTGGCCCCGATACAACCAAGCTTGTCTTTATTGACAAAAGGTTCCTTTGACATCTCGTCTATGGCGCTTAAGTAGTCTTTCATATTCTGACCGCCATAATCACCGCTGATCTCTTCATTCCATTTCTGTCCGAAGCCTGGTACTCCACGGCGATTTGGCGCTACGATAATATATCCATTTGCAGCCATCATCTCGAAGTTCCACCGGTATGACCAGAACTGGCTGACAGTGCTCTGGGGGCCACCTTCACAATACAGCAGTGCCGGATATTTCTTTGTCTTATCAAAATTGGGAGGATAAATGATCCACGTTAATTCCTGCTTATTGTCGGTTGTCCTGATCCAGCGCTTTTCAATTGTTGCCAACTTGAGCTGATCCAGAAGATCTTTATTGGTAAAGGTTATCTGCGTGTCTTTACCTGTATTCGGATCAACTGAATAGATCTCAACCGGCATGGACATCGACATCCTGGTTGCAATCAGCTGATTACCTATAGGAATGACTCCTGTGTAATCGTGGATACCATTGGTGATCCTGGTGATCTTGCCACCTTCAAGATCTAACCTGTAAATTTCATCGGTGGCCTGGATATCCGAAATAAAATAGATTGATTTGCTGTCACCTGTCCAGGCTAATCCTTCAGCATTCTGATCAAAATCTTTGGTATAGTCGGTCTTTGTTTTTGTATCAAAATCATACACGAATAAGCGGTTTTTATCTGATTCATAACCTTCGCGTTCCATGCTTTGCCAGGCGATCTTCTTGCCGTCAGGAGAATAAACCGGCGCAACATCATATCCCATCATCCCTTCGGTGAGGTTCGTGGTCTTCCGGCTGGCCAGGTCATAGAGATAAATATCGGAATTGGTGGAGAGGGCATATTCCATTCCTTTTTTCTTCCTGCAGGTGTAAGCTACCACTTTACTGTCGGGACTCCAGGTGATCTGTTCCATCCCGCCGAAAGGTTTCAACGGCGATTCATATGGCTCGTCCTTCATGATGTCAAGATCATTGGAAAGCTTGCTTCCATCATAATCTGCAATAAAAATGTGGCTGTATGAATCAACCCAGGTATCCCAGTGGCGATACATCAGGTCTGTTATTATCCTTCCTGAAGAAAGCGGCAGATCAGGGTAAATATCCCTGACGGTTTTATCAATAGATACTTCTTTAGTGTAAAGTACCTTTTTGCCATCCGGAGAATAAGCAAACCCGGTTATCCCTGACTCTACATCCGATATCTTTACCCGGTTTGTACCATCGGGATTCATCTCCCAGAGCTGCATGCTTCCCGATTCCGGGCTCATGAAACCGATCTTTTTCCCGTCAGGGGTCCAGAGTGCCTGGTATTCACTGAATTTTGTCCTGGTGATTTGCTTCAGGTTCTTTCCATCCACTCCGATCGTGTAAAGTTCACGGTTACCCTTATTTTGCGGAATGTCGTAATAGGTCACTCCATATAGAATTGTCGACTTATCCGGTGATAAGACAGGTTCGCTGACACGACCAAATGACCAGAGAACTTCCGGTGTCATGATGGGGCTTGAAAGTTTCAGCTCCTTTTTTTCTATCAGGGGAGCTTCAGCTTTCTTTTCTTTCTTTTCTTTCGGGCAACAGCCGTAAAATCCTGCAATCAGGACGAGAATGATGATAATTCCTTTTTTCATTTGATACTTATTTGATTTTTACAGGCAAGGGTTTGTGTAACGCTGGATCTTTTAATTTGTTTCAGTACACAAAAATACAACAGTAATTTAATCGGGGAGATTAAAAGTTTTCAATAGTTATTTTGGATCTTTAATTAAAGATGTCATAGGGTTCATGAGACCATGCATATCCTTTAAATAAGCTTTCACGGTTCCCACAATTATTTTTGCCTCGATAAAAACAGGAATGCGGTTGTCATCATCAGTTACCCAGACAACGACATCTTCATCACCGCGAAAAATAGTTCCTTTTACCATTTTGGCTGCAAATTTGACGCACCTGTACTTCTTTCCATCGCGATTTTCCACGACTTCTTTACCCAGGTAACGGATGTAAATAGGATAGATGCTGTCATCGATCAAAACCGTGACCGGCACCCGTTCATCAGGCTTCAGGACGGCAATATTAAGGGTTCTTGCAAAATAGACTGCCGAAAGCGGATTGTAAACACAGGAAACAGGTTTTATAGTGTCAAACCTTACCGGATTATTATTAGTCTTTGTGCTGGAATAGACGGTTTCTTTAACAGGATCGTATCTCAGGGTATTCAACAGGTGGTATCCTCCTTCTTCGACAGATCTCCTGAATTCATAGGGTCTGAAGTTATCCGGATTGATCCATGCATCATAATAATCAACTACTTTATAAAAGAAATCATAGGATTTGTAGGTTCTTCCCGAACTTTTCAGGTGCCAGGACGGTTTCCCGCAATAGGTTTCCGGATTGATGGAGAAGGTAACCAATCCTGCATCTACCCAGATCGGCCCCAAATTATAAGAGACCTCGTAACTGATATATTCACCCTCTTTGAAAGCATGGTTTTCTTTAAAGCACTGAGCCTGTAACCCCTGAAGGGATAACCAAGAAAGCAGCAGGATGAGGTACCGGGATTTATATAAACTCACTGAATTATAACGTTAATTGGCAGTATTTCGTTTGTGCCACAGAAAATATACAGGAATTCCAAGGAGTACAATGATCAGCCCCGGCCAGGTATAATCCTGCTTATAGATCAGGAGGATCACCATGATCAATGTTGCCAGGAGAATATAAATCACAGGAATAACGGGATATCCGAATGCCTTATATGGCCTCTCAAAATCCGGTTTTCTTTTCCTTAGAATAAAGATCCCTGCAATTGTCAGGACATAGAAGATAAGCACTGCAAACACCACATAATCAAGTAACTGTCCATAGGTCCCGGAGAGGCACAGCAGGCAGGCCCAGATTCCCTGGATTACAAGCCCGGTTGCAGGTACTCCTTTATCATTCAGCCGGCTTATCTTTTTAAAGAATAACCCATCTTCTGCCATGGCATAATAAACCCTCGCTCCCGATAAAATAAGCCCGTTATTACATCCGAAAGTCGAGATCACGATGAATCCTGACATGATCAGGGAGGCATAAATCCCGAAAATCCCTGATATGGCTGCCGTTCCAATCCGGTCAGAAGTGGCGAACTGCAAGCCATGTTCAAAAATGGTTGTCCCGTTCTCATTTCCCCGTAATGGTAAGGCCGTCATGTAAACAACATTGGCAAGAAGGTAAAGGACAGTAACAATGGATGTCCCGAGGAAGAGACTCATCGGGATATTCTTCTTTGGATTAATGACTTCTCCTGCAGTGAAAGTGATGTTATTCCATGCATCTGACGAGAACAGGGATCCTACCATTGCCACACCCATCGCGGCAATGATCGCAAACCCGGTAAGCTGTTCAGGACCGGAACCTTTAAGATGCCGCTGCGGTTCCCATAAGATCTTCAGGTTTTCATGAATGGCCTGGGAGTTGGTTGCAAAGATCAGGCCAATGATGATAAACAGGAACAACAACAGGAATTTTCCCGTTGTGAAAGCATTCTGGACCCTCTTCCCTTCCTGAATCCCCCTTGTGTTTATCCATGTCAGGAATAAGATCGAGAGAATGGCAATGATCTGTACCGGGCCAAATTTCACAAACCTGTACTGGAACCATATGACCGATTCTGAGACCCAGGGAAAAATGACTCCCAGGAACTTGGCAAATGCCATCCCTACCGCTGCAATTGTCCCGGTCTGGATCACAAGAAAAAGTGTCCAGCCATAAAGAAAACCTACCAGCGGATTGTAAGATTCCTTCAAGTAGACATACTGGCCCCCGGCCTTTGGGAACATCCCTGCAAGTTCTCCATAACTAAGAGCAGCACAAACGGTGAGGAACCCGGTAATCAGCCATATCGCCATCAGCAATCCCGGCGAGCCCACCTGCCTGGCAATATCGGCACTTACAATGAAAATACCGGACCCGATCATTGATCCGACAACAATGGCAGTGGAATCGAAAAGATTCAGACTTTTTCTAAAAGAGTGGTCGTTGGGCATGATTGAAAATGGATAATTGATAATTAATATTTGTTTCGTTTTTTCGCTATTTCGCTAATTCGCCATTTCACTATTTCGCCACCTGCCGCAGGCAGGTTTCGCCATTTCGGCATCTCACTATTTAATAATGGGTATTCCAATTGTTGCATCCGGTTCCTGGATGTGAATAAGATTACATATTGTGGGGGCGATATCCTCAACAAATACTTCCTGGTTGAACTCGCCCTGTTTTACATGCCACCCGAAAAAGAGTAACGGAACGTGGGTATCATAATCATAGGATGATTGGTGAGATGTAGCTGACTCCCCGGGATCTGTAAGCAATTCATTCTGTGTCATCTCAAATAAGATATCACCTGAACGCCTGATGTTAAAGCCATTGAGGATAAATGAATTCATTGAACGTGAGGGTGTCCTTGTGATCAACTGCTCCTTTGTAAGGACAGTTCCGATAAACGGGAATTTAGACCTTATAAAACTGATTAGTTTGCCGTTTACTGAATTGACATTAAGTTTAAGAGAATCAAGAAGCAAATGGTTCAGGTAGATCTGGTTGTCCTGAACGGCTTCAATAACATGGGGATCACCGAATTTTTGTTTGCTGAAATCCAGAAGTGTTGCCCTGACATTTGATTCATCGATGTCATCGGCCTGTATCCTGTTAGCTTCAAGAAACTTGTAGTTTGGCTTTACGGCATGGTCGGCAGTCAGGAATAGCAGGTAATTTCCTTTGCCTGCATAGGCATCGAGGGTATCTAGGATTCTTGCGATCTGCCTGTCAAGTTTAATGTAAGTATCCATGATCTCGACGCTGTTGGGACCATAGGCGTGACCTACATAATCAGGCGAGGAAAAGGAGATGGCAATAAAATCGCAATATTTCCCCAACCCTGGTTTTTCATTTTTGAGAAGTGCTGTCAGGAAATCTGCAAGAAGCTCATTACCAAATGGGGTTGACCTTATTGCATCCAATCTTTTGGATTCCGGAAGATTTGTAAACTGGTGGGGAAACGTCGTCTTGCCTTCTTTGAACACGTCCTTTTCTCCGGGGCCATCATCGGGAAGTGCAACCTCGTAATTCTTATTCTTCTCGAGCTGCCAACCGTTACTCATCAGCTTTGCAGGAAGATTCCGCTCGTTGAATTTTATTACCCAGTCGGGTAGTACCTGCATATAATAGGTTGATGAGATGAAATTCCCGCTTTTTCCGTCATACCAGTAAACTGCATTGGGATTATGTCCCCCGGGCAGGATAGCGGCGCGGTCCTTGATGGAGATGGAGAAAACCTTTGAGCATCCGTTGTTTGACATCCTGATCTGGTCGGTCATTGTGGTTGACAGCAGGTTCCTGGGAGACATTTTCCCTGCATTGTCATCTGCACCCACTGTTTTTACAGAATCATCGGTTACACAGTAAATGGTTTTCTTAAGCTTTTTATCATACCAGTCATTTGAGATGATCCCATGATAATAGGGCACGCTGCCCGTGTAAATGCTTGAATGCCCTGGTCCCGTATAGGTCGGGATATAATTGTACTGCGCAAATGTGAAGTTCATGCCCTCCCGTAAGAGTCTTTTGAAGCCGTTCTCACCATATTGGTCATAAAACCTGTAGAGATAATCATAGCGCATCTGGTCAACAACGATGCCTATCACCAGCCGGGGCTGTATCTTGTTTTCAGTTCCCTGACCTGCCAGGTTAAATTGGGCAAATGAAATAAATACCAGCAGAATAAAGATCTTTTTCATATGATAATAATTTCGAGGTTTCGCTATTTCGCCATTTCACCACCTGCCTGCCGAAGGCAGGTTTCGCTATTTGTAGGGATATTTCATAATATTTAATGCCAGATTCAGATCGAAAGGTAAATGTATAGTTTATTTTTCAAAGATAATCTCTTCCGGCGTGATTCAGATTAACAAATTATTCGAGTATTCAAAAAAAAATTTCGAACTTCAAAACGAAGTATAAATTTTGACTGATTTTTATACTTAATCAGGAAAAAACTAGAAAGTAATACCTATTTTTGAAGTCTCTTTTGATTACTCGAATATTGATCAACGAATTCAGAATTTAGATATGGATATAAAAATGACAACTACCGCCTTTGAACTTCCCGGGTATAAAATTACAGGGAATAAAGGTGTAGTGCGCGGAGTCCTTGTACGTTCAAGGTCTATTTTTGGAAATATCGGCGCTGCTTTTCAAACATTGGCAGGTGGAAACATAACCCTCTATACCGAGCTTTGTGAAAAGACCCGCAGGGATGCATTTGAGCTGATGATCCAACATGCCGAGGTAGTAGGAGGTAATGCTGTGATCGGCATACGGTATGATACAACCGAAGTAATGAACGGCGTCACCGAGGTGATCTGCTACGGCACATCTGTGACCGTTGAATAACCTGTGCTTCAGGTTTTACAAATTAATCTTATTGAGTAAAGTAAATATTGCGCACAAACCGGACCATAAAGGGGATGAACAGGTCTTTGGACTGACTGGATATGAATGAAAATAACCAGAATAACGTATGTCGCTACCTCAGGTTTTTAAGCCTCCGACATGTATTACCACCCTGGTTATTTTCTGGCTATTCTTATGATGGCACAAAGATATTACATCAGATATCAAATGTCAATACATTTCAGTAAAAGTTTCAAAAAAAATTCAATATCACGGGTATGAACCCCAGGGTAAGGCCTGGACACAAATTCCGCTGCAAGCAGCAGGGTATTTACCCTCCGCCTTCGGCGGGATTTTTCGACTGACAATTTTCATTGCACTTCGTTTATGAAAATTGAGTCTCAAGAATAAACAATTATGGATTCAAAACATTGAATCAATAAATCTCCTGACTTCGGCTTCAATCTCATCCCTTATCCTTCTTGTGTTTTCAAGCTTTTCATCTTCTGTACCTGTCAGTGCTGATGGGTCTTCAAACGACCAGTGAAGTGTCTTTGTCACACCCGGGAATATGGGACAGCGTTCAGAATTTGCTTTATCACAAACGGTAACGACATAATTGAAGAGCCGGCCCTTGTCGTAGAACTCAAAGACATCTTTGGTCTGATTCCCCGATATGTCTATCCCGGCTTCAGACATTACTTTTACTGCAAGTGGATTCAGGATTCCCTTTTCCAATCCGGCACTGGTGACTTCAAATCTATCTCCGGCGAGATGGTTGAGGAATGCTTCAGCCATCTGACTACGGGCTGAGTTATGGATACAGACGAACAGAACTTTTATCTTTTCCATCAATTTATTGTTTCAATTGAAAAATACTTTTTTTTAAACCAGAAGGAAAGGTTTACCAGGCTGATCAGTACCGGGACTTCAACCAGGGGCCCTATGACTGCGGCGAAAGCGACCCCTGAACTGATGCCAAATACGGCCACGGCCACGGCTATCGCCAGTTCGAAATTATTACTTGCAGCAGTGAATGAGAGGGTTGCCGTTTTCGCATATCCGGCCCCGACCCGTTTCCCGATAAAGAAGGAAACGATGAACATCACCACGAAGTAGATGACCAGCGGGATGGCAATGCGCACTACATCTAATGGTATCTTAATGATATATTCTCCCTTTAATGAGAACATGACGATGATCGTGAACAACAGGGCGATAAGGGTTACCGGGCTGATCTTCGGGATGAATTTCCGCTCGTACCAATCTTTGTTTTTGATCCTGATCAGGCTGAACCGTGTGATAATACCTGCAATAAAAGGAATACCAAGGTAAATGAAAACACTTTTGGCAATCTGACCTATGGTTATATCCACCGTAAAGGTTTTCAGTCCCAGCCATGAGGGAACAACAGTCAGGAAGAGATATGCGTACAGGGAGAAAAATAGCACCTGGAAGATCGAGTTGAAAGCAACCAACCCTGCACAGTATTCACGGTCACCTCTGGCAAGATCGTTCCAGACAATTACCATGGCGATGCACCTGGCAAGTCCGATAAGAATTAACCCTGCCATGTACTCCGGATATCCCCGGAGGAAAATAACGGCAAGAAAAAACATGAAGACGGGGCCAATTATCCAGTTCTGGATCAATGAAACTGAGAGGACTTTCACGTTTCTGAACACATCTCCAAGCTCTTCATATCTGACCTTTGCCAACGGGGGATACATCATGAGGATCAACCCGATAGCAATGGGGATGTTGGTAGTCCCAACCTGGAACTTATTCCAGAAACCTACAATAGATGGGAAGAGGTACCCTGCAAATACCCCTGTGAACATGGCAAGAAATATCCACAGGGTAAGGAATCGGTCAGGGAAAGCAAGTCTTTTCTCTGATGGGCTCATATATTCTTATTTTCATTTTGGGATAAATAAGAGTATTGCCAGAAAACCGAGAACAGTTGTTGTGCTTTCTTCCAGTTTTCAGGTTCAATACAATACCTGACTTTCGGAGGCTCAATACATCCTTGTATCAAACCCGAATCTTTCAGTTCTTTCAGATGCTGGGACACGGTAGCCTGTGCAATGGGCAGCTCTTCTACAATTTCACCACAAAAGCAGGTATCCATTGAACCCAGCAGTTTAAGGATGGCGATCCGCGCGGGATGACTCAATGCTTTGGCGAAGCGGGCGAGCTGAACCTCATCTTCTTTATAATTTGTACTTTTATAGGCCATATTAATAGTTTATCGCAAATATACGATATATTCTTTATTACGTGGAAAATTGAAATCATTTTGATAATTTTAAAGTTACCCGGATCATGACGCGAAAAGAGGATGCCGAACGTTATTTTGCAGATGGGTTTACCTGTTCCCAGGCAGTATTTGCAGTATTTGGAAGAGACTATAATTTAACCGAAGACCAATGTCTGAAGATTGGCTGTGCCTTTGGGGGTGGCATGGCCCGTAACCAGCTTACCTGTGGCGCCGTTACCGGTGCATTGATGGTTATCGGCCTGATCTATGGGAGAGGAGTAAATGACGATATCTCAAAGAAAGAGATCACTTACCGGAAAACAAACGAGTTCCTGGCTGAGTTCACAAGAGTAAATGGCTCGGTCGTTTGCAAGGATTTATTACAAGGGTTGAACCTGAATGACCCGGAAGATTTAAAGAAGATCGGGGAATTGGGATTATTTCAAACTGCGTGCAGCAAGTATGTCGGAGATGCCGTAGTGATCCTGGAACAGCTTCTGGAACCTTTTGAATTAAAGATCAAATAAAGCCCGGAGATCTGACTTTTTAGCAGTCCTGGGTTTCAGCGGGGGAGAAGAATTCCCACTTATTCAACAAACCCGCACGGGTTGACTAAAGGACTTATCCTTATTTCCTTATATTCCAATATATTTCTTCTCTCTTTGCCTTCACGCCCTCGCTGCGGATCACCTTTTCACTCTTTCCCTTTGTGACTTTTTCACTTAGAAGTACCCTGTTTCTCTACAAAAATTCCTTATAAACAGACTTAAAACTGGATAATCATTCGTATTCCTTTCATTTTCTTTTTATGTGGAACTCTTTTGGAACTTTGAAACACGTAAATAATCAAATCTCCTCATTTCCCCCACTCAAAATCCCAGGAAAACAACAAAAACACCCTGATTTTAAGCAAAAAATTCCCAGCAAGGCATACCTCACCCCTGCTGGGAATCTTAGCTTTAAAAAATTTAACTTTGATTTTACACTGCGGACTTTTTCAGACTCTTCACTCTTCACTTCTCACTCTTCACTTGTCCGCGTCACGCGTCACGCGTTACGACTGTTCTAGGTACTATCAACGACCACCGTCTCCTGCACCACATTTCGCGGCAAATCACTTACCCGTATCACAACCTTGCTACCCTTATAAGATGGATTCATTACTGTCGTCTTATACACCCACTCCATGCCATCCGATAATGGCATTGCAACAGCACGGCCACTCTCAATGACCTGTCCCAGAATATTCAATATAGTCACAATGACTGCCTCAAATTTAAACCTATCCAGTGCAGAAATTTTAATTTCATTCCCCGGAACTCCATTGTAGTCCTTCACATCAATGGTCTGAACCTTAGGTTTCGACAGAAAATCAGAAATAGCCGCATTCCAGATACTCTGGTGCATTTTCTTCTTCTTTCCGTACTTCTCCCTGAGAATTGGATCACTCAGCACCTTCTTGCCATAAATTGTCGCAGCCGCAAACCGCTTCATGTTAGCCTTCTGTGCCTCGGTCTTTACTACTTTCGAGCAGTCCGGGCGCTTCGACATGATCGACTTATCTCCCCTGCACCTGAAAACAATGCCCCCCATCATTCCATGATAGTTTTTCGTAATCACATTATCGTATGAAATAGCCATAAGGTAGATTTTTATAAATTGTGGATAAAGGTAATAAATAGAAATACCTAATACAATACTTCACTATCTTCAAGGTAAATTATTCCATTCTATTCCACTTTATTCCACTCTGTTACTCTGTCACTTTGTTACTCTGTCACTTTGTTACTCTGTCACTTTGTTACTCTGTCACTTTGTTACTCTGTCACTTTGTTACTCTGTCACTTAACATTTAAAATTTTTCCCCGTCACGCGTTACGCGTCACAAAAAAAATGCAAAGTCCAAATTATTAGACTTTGCATTTTGCACTTTAATTGGTAGCGAGGACGAGAATTGAACTCGTGACCTCCGGGTTATGAATCCGACGCTCTAACCAACTGAGCTACCTCGCCATTTTAAGCGGGTGCAAAGATAGAAAAATCTTTAAAACTTCCGGGTAAATTCAGGATGATTGAAAATTTGACCCTCGCCTCCCAGGCTAAATCTTGTTTTGAAGCAGGGTTTACCTTCCCCCTCCCTCTTGGGGGAGGGGGTTAGGGGGTGGGGTCATTACTCTTGGGGGAGTCTGCCTGCCGGGCAGTGCAGGGTGGTTAGGGGGTGGGGTCATTCACCCAATCCATACGGTCTTTATATTCACGAATTCGCGGATGCCCGCTTCTCCAAGCTCCCTTCCATAACCTGACTTTTTGATCCCGCCAAAAGGCAGCCGGGGATCGGATTTGGTCAGCCCGTTGACAAAAACAGCCCCTGTTTCAATCTTTCTTGCCACTGCTTCACCATGTGCCTTGTTTGTGGTCCAGACACTTCCACCCAGCCCGAAATCAGAATCATTGGCAATGGCAATGGCTTCCTCTTCATTCCCGGCAGGGATGACAGAAATTACCGGACCGAAAGTCTCTTCAGAATAGACACTCATGCCTTTGTGTACATTGGCAAGAAGCGTGGGCTGATACCAGAAACCGGGACGGTCAGCCGGTTTCCCGCCAAGGAGAAGGCGTGCACCGGCTTTTATGGATTGATGCACCTGCCTGTCGATCTCATCCACTATGTCTTTCCTGGAAAGCGGACCTACATCCGTAACCATCTCCATGGGATCGCCCATCCTAAGAGATTCAAGGGCATGCTTTACCAGGTTCTCAAATTCGGCGGCACGGCTTTCAATGACAATAAACCGTTTGGCAGCAATGCAGCTCTGTCCCTGGTTGATCATACGGGCCGTGATGGCAGTCCTGACGGCTGCTTCCATATCGGCATCTTCAAGGATAATGAAAGGATCTGACCCTCCCAGCTCGAGCACGGTCTTCTTGATATGTTTCCCGGCAAGGGCGGCTACCTGGCTGCCTGCAGCTTCACTGCCTGTAAGGGTTGCAGCTGCTATCAGGGGGTGGGTGATCACGCCTTCCACTGCTGATGACGGGATCATCAATGTCCTGAAAAGATTTTCCGGGAATCCTGCCTCATGAAAGATCTCCTCGATGGCAAGCGCACATCCCGGGACATTGGAGGAATGTTTTAAAACTGCTGCATTCCCGGCCATCAGAGAAGGCGCCGCAAAGCGGAATACCTGCCAGAACGGGAAGTTCCAGGGCATCACGGCAAGGATCACCCCCAGCGGCTGGTAGGTCACGAAACTCCGCGAGGCATCTGTCGCGATAACCTGGTCCTGCAGAAACGCTGCAGCATGACCGGCATAATAATCGCACCCATTGGCGCATTTCTCGATCTCGGCCAAAGATTCCCTGATGATCTTACCCATCTCTTCTGTGATCAGGCGGGCATAGGTCTCTTTCTTCTTTCTCAGTAAGCTGGCGACATTCCTGAACAATTTTGCACGCTGGTCAAAAGATTTCCCTTTCCATCCCAGCCATTCGGCATGAACATCTTCAATTATCTTTTTCACCTCCAACGGGGAATGTTCCGCGTATTCTTTAATTATCTGGTTTGTAGCCGGATTTATGCTTTTCATTTTTTACTTATCATTTTTAAGTCAGCACTTAATGGTTTCTTCACCGCTAACCTGCCTGCCGGTATGCAGGGACTCTAAGATCGCTAATAAGTATATGAAGGAAATTGAACTCATTATCAATTTTTAATTTTTAATTATTAATTTTTCTTTCAGGTATTTTCCTGTATAAGAATCCTTGAACCCGGCCAGCTGTTCAGGTGTTCCGGTAAAGACAACGTTTCCCCCTTCATCTCCTCCTTCTTTTCCCAGGTCGATCACCCAATCGGCAGATTTGACCACCTCGAGGTTATGTTCTATGACAAGCACCGTATGGCCATTTCCGATAAGCGATTCAAAGGAGATCAGCAGCTTGTGGATATCATGGAAATGCAAGCCGGTAGTCGGCTCATCAAAGATAAAGAGGGTCGGCTTTTCATTGGTCCCTTTGGCAAGAAAGAATGCCAGCTTGATACGCTGGGCCTCTCCTCCGCTGAGCGTGCTGGATGATTGTCCCAGCCGCAGGTACCCAAGTCCCACATCCTGAAGGGGTTTCAGCCGTGCCAGGATCCTCTTCTCCATTGTTGATGGTTTTCCCTTGCTGAAAAAATCCATTGCATCATCAATGGTCATTTCCAGGACATCCACGATGGTCTTATCATTGTATTTCACATCCAGCACCTCTTCCTTATATCTTGTCCCTTTGCAGCTTTCGCAGGTAAGGAAAAGATCGGCCATGAACTGCATCTCAATCTTCACAACTCCCTCACCCTCACATTCCTCACATCGTCCCCCCTCGATATTGAAAGAGAAATAACCGGGTTTATATCCCCGGATATGAGATAGCTGCTGGTCGGCAAAAAGATTCCTGATCTCATCAAAAGCCTTGATATAAGTTGCAGGATTTGAACGCGATGACCTTCCTATGGGATTCTGATCCACAAGCTCGACTGACCCGATCCTGTTAAAATCACCTGCCAGCCGATCAAATTTACCTGTCTTTTCGGCATATCCGTCAAACATCTTTTTCAATGACGGATAGAGGATCTTTTTTACCAGCGAGGTTTTGCCGGATCCGCTCACCCCCGTGATGGCAGTAAATGCATTCAGCGGTATCCTGACATTAAAATTCTTCAGGTTATTTTCCCTGGCGCCCCTCACTTCAATATATTCCTTCCATTTCCGCCTGCGTCCAGGCAGGGGGATGGATAACCGGTGATCCAGGTATTTCCCGGTAAGGCTTTCCTTATCTTTTAATATCTCATCAAAGGTACCCTGGAAGACGATCTCCCCGCCATAATGACCGGCAAAAGGGCCAATATCGATGACCTGGTCGGCAGCACGGATGATCTCCTCGTCATGTTCCACCACGATGACGGTATTTCCAAGATCCCGCAGTCCCAGCAGGACTTTTATAAGCCGTTGGGTATCGCGGGGATGAAGGCCGATGCTGGGTTCATCAAGAATATACATCGACCCGGTAAGATTACTGCCCAATGCTGTTGAAAGATTGATGCGCTGGGATTCGCCACCAGAGAGGGTAGAGGAGAGGCGGTTCAGCGTGAGGTAACCAAGTCCCACATCAGACAATACTTCCAGTCTTCTGTTTATCTCATTCAGCAGCCGTCTGGAAACAGTCTTTTCGTAATCCGATAATTTTAATGAACGGAAAAAATCCCTGAGGTCATTAACAGGTTCCAGCACAAGTTCATTGATCGATTTTCCCCCGATCTTAACATATCCGGCATCTTTCCGCAACCGTGTGCCTTTACATTCGGGACAGAGAGTTTTCCCGCGGTACCGTGACATCATGACCCGGTATTGTATCTTGTAATTCTGGCTTTCAACATATTCAAAAAAATCATTCAGGCCATGAAAATATTTATTCCCTGTCCACAGTAATTCACGCTGTGCGGAAGTCAGTTTATAAACAGGTGTATGTATCGGGAAATCAAACTTATAGGCGTTCATCACGAGCTCATTCTTCCACTCGCTCATTTTTTCTCCGCGCCAGCAGGCGATGGCTTCTTCATAGATTGACAGATTCTTGTTGGGGATTACCAGGTCTTCATCAATGCCGATCACGGTCCCGAAACCTTCACATGTTTTACAGGCACCAAATGGGTTATTAAAGGTGAACAGGTTAACGGAAGGTTCCTCGAAGTCAATGCCATCTGCTTCAAACCGGTTTGAAAAAGATTTTCGCACCGGTTTTTCACCGGCGATTTCCACCATGCAATAGCCATGGCTTTCATAATAGGCAGTCTGGACAGAATCAGCGATCCTTCCGGCCAGGTCATTATCTGCTTTCTGAACCTGGAAACGGTCTACCAACAGGAAGATCTCATCCTCTTTACATTTTATTTCCGGATCGATCTCATCAATCCGGTAGATCTCATTGTTTACCATTATTCTTGTAAACCCCTGCTGAAGGAGTATCTTGCATTTGGCTTTCAGGTCGCCATTATGATCGCACAGGGGAATGGGCGAGAAAATGATGACCCTGGATCCATCAGGCAAAGCCAGGATCTGGTCAACGACATCAGTAACCGTATCACGCTTAACAAGTTTCCCGGAGACGGGAGAATAAGTTTTCCCGATACGGGCAAAGAGCAGTTTCAGGTACTCGTAGACCTCAGTGGAAGTTCCGACGGTAGACCGGGGATTTGAGGTATTGACTCTTTGTTCTATGGCAATGGCAGGGGAAATACCCTTGATATAATCCACGTCCGGTTTGCTCATTCGTCCAAGGAACTGGCGTGCATAAGCTGAAAGACTTTCAACATAACGCCGCTGACCATCGGCAAACAGGGTGTCGAATGCCAGGGAAGATTTTCCTGATCCCGATAAACCTGTAATTACGACAAATTTATTCCGGGGGATGGCAAGCTGAATATTCTTGAGATTATTTACTCTTGCACCTTTAATTATAATAAAATCCTTCGGGTCGAGCAGATCGATATTTTTAGTCATTTCAGAAAATCATGCAAAGAAAGTATGCAAAATTAGCCAGAAAATTTGCTTTTGGATTTTTTTTGTTTACTTTTGCGAAATATAAGTATCAAATCGCTGCGAAATGTTGTAATTTCGCATCTTAAAACAAAGGAGACCGGCTATCGATAAAAATCTACCCTTTTTTGACTAAAAAAAGGAGGCTCCATGAACGCCCAGGCAGTTACCGACCAGGAACTGATTGGTAGATATTTAGCCGGAAACCAATCCAGTCTAGAGAAGTTGATCCGTCGTCATAAGAACCGCATCTTTGCGTATATTCTTATGATCGTAAAAGAAAAAGAACTTGCAGAGGATCTTTTTCAGGATACTTTTATCAAGGTCATCAATACCATCCGTTCCGGCTCTTATAAGGAAGAGGGTAAATTTATCCAGTGGGCGATGCGCATTGCTCATAACCTTATCATCGATCATTTCAGGAAATCAAAACGGATTCCTACCATTGAGAACCGTGATGATTTTGACATTTTCGAAAAGGTGAGGATCCCTGTTGAATCAATTGAGGAGATCATCATCACTGAACAGATCCATAAAGATGTTAAAAAGCTGATCGATTATCTCCCAAAGGAGCAACGCGAAGTTTTAATTATGCGTCATTACGGGGATATGAGTTTCAAGGATATTGCCGAAGTAACAAATGTAAGTATCAACACGGCACTTGGCCGTATGCGTTATGCGCTGATCAACTTACGGAAACTTGTGGATGAAAAAAATATCATCCTTTCCATGTAGCAGATTCATCTTTTTTATCACTAAAGTCTGCATTTCCGGGGCCGCATTCACAACAAGGACATTCTTCTCTCTATAGCGTCCGGCGGTTTTCATTTTTTTCTGAAATATTTTTTTTAACAGGTAAAATATGCATGTTTTTTATCCGTTATGAATATAACGAAATAATAAAAAATGATGTTTGCCTATGAAGAAAACCTTAACGCTCTATCTTAACCCGCCGTATCCTTCCAATCCCAGATCCGGAGCGAGAATCCGGAAGCATCTCTTACGGAAAAAAATGGAAAGGAACGGTGTCTCCCCCAGTGAACAGGTGATAAGGAATCTGCTGAACTATTCCAGTGCTTTAGCTGTTCTGAAGACAAGGGGAACAGGTTTTGTAAACCTGGTGATGAATTGAAAAAAAAAGCCCGCTGAATGCGGGCTTTTTTTATACTCTTTCTTCCCTGATACGGGCTTTCTTTCCACGCAAACCGCGGAGATAAAATATCCTGGTCCTTCTCACAACGCCTTTCTTATTTACTTCAATCTTATCAATAAACGGGGATAAAACAGGAAATATCCTTTCAACACCTACATTCCCGGATATTTTCCGTACCGTGAAGGTCTCATTGGCACCTTTTCCTGAGCGCTGCAATACGACTCCCTGGAAATTCTGGATACGTTCCTTGTTCCCTTCCCTGATCTTATAATGAACGGTGACAGTATCACCGGCTTTGAAAACAGGGTTTTCTTTCTTCGGAATAAACGAGTCTTCTACAAACTTAATGGTCTCTGCGCGATTCATAACTTCAACGATTATGGGGATTCTCACTAAAAAGAGTGCAAATATAGTAAATTTATCAATCCGCAAATACCCGGGCCGAAAAAGTTTCTCCGGAAAGCTAATCCTCAGGGAAATTAGGTCAGCTTGATCCCCTGAAAGATCTATGATTTATCAGAAACCGGAATCCTTCAGCAGATCAGGCCTGCGCTGTCGTGTACGGTCGATAGACTGCTCATATTTCCACTTCGCGATCTCTTTATCATTGCCGGAAAGCAGGATATCTGGGACTTTCCATCCCCTGAATTCGGAAGGCCTGGTATAAACCGGAGGTGAGATCAGGTCATCCTGGAAAGAATCAGACAAGGCAGAGGTCTCATCATTCAGAACGCCGGGTAATAATCTTATGACAGCATCAGTGAGCACGGCAGCCGCCAGCTCGCCTCCAGAAAGGACATAATTCCCGATGGATATCTCGCGGGTAATGAAATGTTCCCGTATGCGTTCATCAATGCCTTTATAATGGCCGCAGAGGAGGATAATATTCTGAAGGCAAGAAAGCTGGTTTGCAGTTTTCTGGTCAAGCAGTTCCCCATCCGGGCTCAGGTAAATGATCTCATCATAATGCGTTTTTTCTTTCAGGCTTTCAATACACCGAGCAACTGGTTCAACCATCATCACCATACCCGCTCCGCCTCCGAAAGGATAATCATCAACTGTTTTATGTTTTGAAGTGGAATAATCCCTGATGTCATGAAGGCAGATCGTGACCAGGCCTTTTTCTTTGGCGCGTTTCATGATAGATTGGCTGAACGGGCTTTCAAACATGCCGGGAAACAATGTCAGGATGTCGATTTGCATGGTTCAGACGTTTAATGTTAGACCATCATAAGCAAGCCGGATATTTTCAGGAAGGCGACTGTTAACTTCTTCGTGGAGTCCTACAAAATGGCTGAGATGTGTGAGATAAGCAGCTTCCGGTTTCAGATCCAGTAACAGATCGACTGCTTCGGATACCGAAAAATGAGAAACATGATGGGAATTTCTCAGGGCATTCAGGACAATGACTTTTGATCCGCGGATCTTCTCTTTTTCTTTCTCTGTGATATGACTTGCATCTGTTATGTAAGTAAAATCACCCACCCGGTACCCGAATACGGGTAATTTTTCATGCAGTACACGGATTGGAATGAACCCGACATCACAGATATTGAATGGATGCAGATCGATGTAATGAACTGTCAGCTGGGGAGCCCCGAAATAACGTGAATCTGAAAAGATATAGGGGAATTCAATACGGATTGCATCCATTACCTGCTTAGTCCCGTAAATATCTATTTTCTTGTTCAATACATAATTGAAGGCACGGATATCATCCAGACCTGCAATATGATCCCTGTGCTCATGGGTTAAAATAACGGCATCAAGATTCATGACATGTTCCCGGAGCATCTGTATCCTGAAATCAGGTCCGCAATCTATTACAAAGGTACGGTCGTTAACTTCAAGCATTACTGATGTCCTAAGCCTCTTATCATGTTCGTCTTCAGAGAGGCAGACAGGGCAATCGCAGGTGATGACAGGTACCCCGATTGAAGTCCCTGTTCCCAGGAATGTCACCCTGATCTCATCTTTCCCTGTTTTTTTCACGATTTTAATGAATATGAATTACATTCAGAAGATCAGTTCATCCACCTGGTCCCTGTCTATCTGCAGTTGCCTCTGGAGTTCTGCAGGTGTTCTGAACGGTTTTTCTTCCCTTATAAATTTATGAAAATAGACCGCTGCACTTTCACCGGTGAGTTTTTCAGGCGTACCGAATAAATAAAAGTCTACCTTGGCATCGATGGATGATTGTCCTCGTTTCCTTATAAAACACATCCCACGGTAAGTCCTGGCTTCATCTGTCACACTCACCGCATAGACCCCATTTGGCGGAAGCAATTTACTTTCTTCTTCAATCCTTATGCTGAAACTTGGAAAACCAATCTCCCTGAGATTGGGGTTGACTTCACAGATCATTCCCATGATCATATAATAGTGATCAAGGTAGGCATTGGCTTTCTGTATATTCCCATCCAGCAGAGCTTTCCTGATCTTTGTCGAACTGATCACCTCATTCTGTATATCCTGTTCCGGTATTTCCTCTACATCAAATCCATACTCGGAACCCAGTTTCCTGAGCGCCTCGTAGTCTCCTTCACGGTTATGTCCAAAATGGTGATTAAAGCCGATGACGATCTTACGTGCATGGATCTTGTTCAGGAGGATATTTTTCACAAAATCCACAGAAGTGATCTTCGAGAATTCGATGGTAAAGTTTACGATGATCAGGTTATCAAGTCCTGCTTTCTGCAACAATTCAATCTTCTCGCGCCTGGAATTGATCAGGTAAAGATCTTTTCCGGCGGTATCAGGATAAAGCACTTTCCTGGGGTGAGGGTCAAAGGTGATCAGGACAGTTTCACCTCCTGTCTCATCTGCAAGTTTTTTTAAACGCTGGAGTATTACTTTGTGTCCTTTATGTACCCCGTCAAAAGATCCTGTAGTAACGACTGCATTGTGAATGGAATCGACCCCGTCAAAGTTTGTGAAGATTTTCAACTTTTTCCGTCATTTAAATCGTTCATCGTTCTTCTTTGCAAAAAAAGCCACCTTCTCAAGAGAAGTGATCATGTCATATTCTTCAAGGTAGACATAGGGCGAGACATTCAGGGGTTTTGGCGAGTAATTGAGGATTCCTTTAACACCTGCATGTACCAGTGTCTCTGCAATGGCAGGTGCCTGGTCGGCAGGCACGGTGATGATCCCTATCGTGACCGACTCTTTTTTCATGATCTCCGGTAGCCTGCTGATATTGTAACAGGGCACCCCATCATAGATCCGGTCAATTTTATCGGGGTTTATATCGAAAGCTGCCACGATGGTCAGTTTTGTACGTTTCCCTTTGAAGTAGCTGATAATCGCTTTCCCCAGGTTCCCGAGTCCAACCATTACCACTTTCTGTCCTTTTTCCGTGTCAATGATATTTCCGATCATATCGATCAGTTCTTTAATATCATATCCTTTCCTGAGGTTACCTGAATAACCGATCAGCATCAGATCACGTCTTACCTGTACAGGTGTAATATGCTGCATCTGGGCGATCTCATGGGAAAATACATGTGTTTTCTCCTTTGACAGGATAAGCAATAATGCCCTTCTGTACTGACTTAACCGTTCAACGGTTTTATGTGGAAGATGTTTTACGAACATGATCTTTCTTTTGGAAGTGAAACAATAAAAGTACTGCCCTTGTCGGGAATACTGGTAACATCGATGGTCCCTCCATAGTTCTCAACCAGTTTTTTAACAATTGATAGTCCAAGTCCGCTTCCCGTTATATATTTTGTTTTTTCATTTTTAATTCTGACAAAATCCTGGAAAAGTTTTGCCATTTCTCCTTCAGTCATGCCAATCCCTGTATCCTCAACCCGGATCTTTGTCATGCCGTCATTTTCTTCAATATGGATATCTACCAGACCTTTATCTTTATTGTACTTGACAGCATTAGAAACCAGGTTGTTAAAGATAATGTCAATCTCGTTAATGTCGGCTTTCATCCAGATGGGATCAGATCCATGCAGGTTGATCCTGATCTCTCGCTCTGCGGAAGAGGGCTGAATGGCGGCGACAGCCTTTTGCATGGCCTTAACAAGATCAGTATCAACAATATTCTGCTGTGTTTTGCCGCTTTCCACCCGTGTGATGTCAAGAAGGTCTAGTATCAACGTACGCATTCCATGAATACGCTCAACCGAGCGGTCGAAAATGGCATGATAATCTTCTATTTTATCACCCAGCTGATGATCCCTGGCAATTTTCAGGTATCCCTCAATGGCATTCAGGGGTGCTTTCAGTTCATGTGACAACACCGACAGGAACTGGAACCTGACCTGTTTATCTGTTTCTTTCAGGGTTGCGGTCATCTTCTTCAGGAAGATCTTTTTCGTGATATTCTCGATGGACGATCTTAACTCCTGGGGAGTGAATGGTTTTGGAATAAAATCAGAGGCCCCGTCGCTTGTGGCCTTTACGGCTAACTCCAACGATGCATACGAGGTGATCATCACGACAGTAAAGTCGTATTGTTTTTTACGAATATATTCCAGCACCTCAATTCCCTGGATCCCCGGTAATTTATTATCCAGCAAAAGAATATCCGGCTTATTATTTTCAATGATCCCGATCCCTGCTTCGCCGGTCGATGCTTCAAAAACTTCGAAATCGAAAGCTTCTTCCATGAAAGGATAATCAACCCGGAAATTCCGCAGGATACGGCTTATACCGCTGCGGATGCCGGGTTCATCATCAATGACGAGTATTTTAAGTGTTGACATGGTCCGATTCTGAGTTCAAAAATAATAGAAAATCGAATTCTAAAAAGTGTTGTTTAGCTTTTCTGCAATAACCTTTCAATTTCAGTCTTCAATACATCGTACCGTACACCTTTTTCAAGAAACAGGTCAGCCTTGATCCATTTGCGGTTATTCTCATCCAGGATGTCGAAAGTGATCCCGGTCTCGGCAGCTACAGCAGTCAGGATGATGACAGGAACATCCGGGTATTTCTTCTTCAGCTTGTAACTGAGGATAAATCCGCTGTCCTCATTTTCCATCATCAGGTCCAGGATGGCAATATCAGGCCTGTTTTTCTCAAGGATCAGCTCTGCCTCTCTCTGGCTGTCGGCAGTGATCGTTTTAAAGCCAAACTGTTCCAGTTTCAATCTCGCCTGAAAGAGATAATCCATGTCATCATCTACGATCAGAATGGTGGTATTTCCTGGTTTCATATTTGTTGAAAATAAATTGTCAATCATCTAAACCCAATTCCCGTCTCCTGTACCTTTATGGACCAAGAACATGGTCTGCATGGGACCAGGGCGGGGAATATTACGATCAGTCCATATTTCTTGGTATGGCAATCCTGAACTTAGTACCCGTTTCTCCCTTTGAGGGATCGGCATTTGAAGTAATATCTATCTTTCCTTTATGCATTTTTACAATACCGTAGATCAAAGACAGTCCCAGACCGGTTCCTTTTCCCAATTCTTTTGTAGTGAAAAAAGGAGTAAATATCTTATTCATGTTTTCTTTGGATATACCGGTTCCATTATCGGAAACAATAAATAATATCTCGTCTTTATTATCCTCGACGCCAACACGCAATTCTCCGCCATGAGGCATTGCTTCAATGGCATTCTTCTCCAGGTTGGTAAGTACCTGCATCATCTGGTCAATGTCGAGCCTGGCGATGGGATTCTCAACGCTGGGTGTAAAAACAGCCTTGATATTATCCGGCTGGACGATAGAATTAAGGCTGTGTTGCGTAAATTGGACCACATCAGTCTCAGAGAGGTTTACCTGGTTTTTCCGTGCAAAGTTCAGCAAGCCACTGACGATCTTTTTACAGCGCTCTGCCTGTTCAACGATCAGCCGGAGATCTTCACGTACGGATGAAGCTTCGGGAGCTTCATCCATGAGAATGTTGGAGTACATGGTAATAACGCCCAATGGATTGTTAAGCTCATGTGCGATCCCGGCGGATAACTGACCCATGTGAGCCAGCTTTTCCGATTGTTTCAGTGCAGCCTTTGCCTTTGCGAGTTTTTCATTAGAGACATTCAGGTTCTTTATTGACTCATGCAGCTTTTCGATGGAATAGGGAAGGCACATCTCTGACTCTGCAAGTCCCTTGACAATTGCAATGGCATGTTCCACACAGGTATCATATCCGCATGCACCACAATTCAGATGGTCTTTGGCTGTGAATTTCCCCATGGTCTCCAGCACATCCTGTATATCGTCCCCCGAGGGGATCTCAAATCTCCGGTCTTCAGGAGAAAAATGTTGCTCCAATGGGATTTTTGAGAATTCCTCTACATTATTTTTCCAATTTTCTTGATCCAGCGTATCAAGCTTTTGCCTTACATATTCTCCAACAGCTGCACTCCTGGCATATTTCTTACCTCCGGGAGAAGTACCGGGACCCATGATACAGCCTTCGCAACAAAGTAATTCCAGGTGCTTATTGCGGATGAAACCTTCTTCAAATTCTTTTACAGCTTCCTTGAAATTCACACGCCCGTCGGCAATGACCGCCCATTCTTCCGGGATATCTTCCTTGCTGTTGGTGGTCAGGAAAAGTCCCCGTGTCACAGGGAAAATTGCTCCTTTCCCACCAACCGGAGGGTTAAAATCACTGGGTTCAACATTTTCTGCATGGATCCCTGATTGCTGGAGCATATCCCTGAGTTCCAGGAAAGTGATCACTTCGTCAGTCTCGGAAGATTCTGCTTTCTTTGCGAAACAGGGACCGATGAAGACGATCTTAACATCCTGACCATACTTTTCGCGAACAATACGTGTCATGGCCACCATCGGCGAGACAATAGGTGCCAGAGAGTTTATAATATCGGGATGGTAATGCCGGATGAAATAAGTAACAGCAGGGCAATCCGAAGAGATATCACCTGCATAATCTTCCGACTTGATCCGTTTTTCATATTCCCGTGCAACCACATCAGCGCCAAAAGAAACTTCCGTGACATAGTCAAAACCCAATTTACGGAGCATCCCGACCAGCAGCCGGTAGTCTTTGATCTCGCTGAACTCTGCCGGGAAACTGGGGGCAACACAGGCTGCAACTTTATGACCTGAACTCAATAATTTATAAACCTCATCTACAGAACGGAGGGAAACTTTTGCTCCCTGGCTGCAGACCTTTACGCAATTTCCGCAACCGATGCAGCGGTCATTGATGACTTCAGCCTGGCCATTGTTTATCCTGATCGCCTTGACAGGACATTCACGCACGCAGGTATAGCACACACGGCAACGATCCTTGATAGTAAATACGAGTTGGGTTCTGAATGATTGACTCATGCTGCTTTTTTCTTCTGTTATATCCTGAATTCTCTTTTTCTGTTTGTGAGTTAACTGGATTCCAATGGATTATTAATAAATTCAAAGATAGAGGAATTCCTGTGCGCCACTTTTACCATCTCTTCTTCATCAGCATCATACAGTGCTTTCATCCTTGACTTCAAAGCCTTCTCGTCGGTTCCCAGACGCTGGCCGCCACCATTGATACAACCAAATGGACAAGCCATTACCTCTACCATGTGAAACTCACTCTTTCCACTTTCGATCTCTCCAATCAGCTGGAGGGCGGCAGCCAATCCGCTGACTGCTGCAAAGCCATAGGTCGACCTTCCTATCCTGACCTTTGCCTCTTTCCGGTTCTTTAACCCTCTCAGTTCATTGATCCTGACCGGGGAAAGTTCCTGTCCGGTCATCTGGAAGTAGAGGGACCTGATGACGGCTTCCGATTCACCTCCTGAGATCCCGGACAACCGTCCGGCAGTACCTCTGGCTCCAAGGCCTGGTTCTGCATTTCCCGGTTCCATGGTGTTAAAATCGATACCGTACATACGGATCATCCGGATCAATTCACGAGTGGTCAGGACGGCATCAATCAGAGGATGATCTTTACCGTCTACGGTGGCTTCATGCTTTTTGGAAGTACAGGGCATCACGGCAACGGAAAAGATCTTCTCTTTCGCAATATTCATCTGCCTGGAATAATTTTCCCTGATCCAGGACCCCATAATCAGCATCGGGCTCTTAGCAGCGACCATGTGTTTTATTAGTTCCGGTCTGTATTCTTCAATATATTTTACCCAGGATGGGCAGCAACTTGTAAACAAAGGCATTTTTTCCTTGTCCTTGATCCGGCGGGCCAGCTGCTGGGAGATTTCCAGGACCATCAGGTCAGCACTTGCAGAGGTATCAAAGACCTGGCGGAATCCCATCATCCGTAAAGCTGTGCCGAGGAGGTTTTGCATATCTTTCCCTCCTTTGATCCCGAGGTCTTCGGCTATTGATCCCTGCACACCCGGAGAAATCTGGATCACGGGGTAAAGATCTTTATTATTCAGGGCGTCGATGACGGCCGGATAACTGCTTTTTTCTTTCAGTGCGGCTGTAGGACAGACCATGATGCACTGTCCGCATTTTATGCAGGCCTCGATGTTAAGACCTTTATTATTACTTGTTCCGATCGAGCTTTTACTTCCTCTTCCCACGATCTCAATGGCATTCATGCCAAGGATCTCATCGCAGACCCTGATACACCGTCCGCAAAGTATGCATTTGGAGGGATCCCTTTCTATTGAGTTGCAGTTGCGATCGATCCTGATGGAATGTCTTCCCTGACGGTAGTGACGTTCTTTAATGTTTAATTCGGAAGCCAGGTCCTGGAGTTCACAGGTACCTGAACGATCGCAATAAAGACAATCATCCGGGTGGTTGGCAAGAAGGAGTTCGACGATTGTCCTCCTGGCTTTGAGAACACGCGGGGAGTGGGTATGGATCTTCATCCATTCTTCTACCGGGTGAGAACAGGAGGTGACAAGGCCGGGCATCCCTTCCACTTCAACAACACACATCCGGCAGGCCCCGGTAGGTGTAAAACCGGCAAGATGACATAAAGTTGGAACCCTGATCCCTGTCCGGTTCAATACGGAAAGAATGGTCTCATCTCTCCTGGCAGTGACTGTCCGACCGTTTATTTCAATAGTAAAGATCATATGCCGGTCTATTTAATGATGATTGCATTGAACTTGCATACCTCAAAGCAGATACCACATCCGTCACATTTATTTTCAACAATGAAATGAGGTATTTTGGGGACGCCAATGATCGCATTCTCAGGACATTTTTTCTGGCAGACATTACAGCCATTACATGCATCCACGTCGATATAGAATGTCCTCAGTTCGCGACAAACCGCTGCAGAACATCTGCGATCGAAGATATGTTCTTCAAATTCCTCTCTGAACCATTTCAGGGAACTAAGGAGAGGACTGGCGGCATTTTGTCCAAGACCGCAAAGTGAAGTATCGCGAAGAACTTCTGCAAGACTTTCAAGCTGGACAACACCTTTGAACCTTTCCAGGGTCTCGTGGGTCGATTCTTCCCTCGGTCTCCTGGTGATCCCTTCAAGTATTTCAAGCATCCTTTTTGTTCCTTCCCTGCAGGGAATACATTTTCCGCAGCTTTCTTTCTGAATGAATTCCATGAAATACCGTGAAAGGTCTACCATACAAACGGTCTCATCCAGGACAGATAAGCCTCCTGAACCGATGACTGCACCTGCATCTTCCAACGATTCAAAGCCGATCTCCACATCCAGTCCCGAAGCCGGGATACATACACCGGAAGGTCCTCCTATCTGAACCGCTTTTAGCTTTTTCCCATCCTTAACACCTCCACCAATATGATTTATGATATCTGAAAGTTTTGTTCCCATCGGAACCTCGATACATCCTGCATTCTGAATGTTTCCTGTGATAGAAAACAGCTTGGTTCCCCTGCTGGACTTTGTCCCGATCTTTTTGAACCATGAAGGGCCATGCTCAAGAATGGCCGGGACATTGGCAAGGGTCTCCACATTATTGACAATGGTGGGCTGGTTGAATAAACCTGATTCGGCAGGGTAGGGGGGCTTTGACCATGGAGTTCCTCTCTTTCCTTCCAGGCTGCGGATGAGTGCAGTCTCTTCACCGCATACAAAAGCACCTGCGCTCTGCCGTATAGAAATATTAAGGTTGTATCCACTTCCGAAGATATTCTGTCCCAGGAACTCATATTCTTTTGCTTGCCGGATGGCCTCTTCCAGGATGGTCACGGCACGGGGGTAATCCGACCGTATATAGATAAAAGCATAACTGGCACCGATGGCATAAGAGGCAATTGCGATGCCTTCGAGCAGGCAATGAGGGTCGCCTTCAATGATGGCTCTGTCCATAAATGCCCCGGGATCGCTTTCCTCGGCATTGCAGATCAGGTATTTCTGTTCTCCTGCCGTGGTCAATGCCACCTTCCACTTTTTTCCGGTAGAATAACCACCTCCTCCGCGCCCTCTTAGCTCACTTTGTTCAATGATATCACATACTTTCCCGGGTGTATAATTGAGGATGGTCTTGTAAAATGATCTGTACCCACCCCGTGCTATTGCATCATCAATTGACAATGGCGAAACAAATCCGGAATTCTTTAGAACCAGTCTCTGCTGTAAAGAGAAAAACGGAAGCTGGTCAATAAAAGGAACGTTAGCCCAGGTCTCAGAAGGAATGCTTTTATACTGTCCAAGAACATGATCTTCATTTACATTCTTGTTAAAGGTTGCAGAAAGAACAGCCTCGACTTTATCTTCTGTCACTTTTCTGTATGAGATCCGTGCTTTCCCGGGAAGATGAATGTCTGCAATGGGTTCCTCGGAACAAAACCCGATGCACCCGCATTCTACGATCGATGCCTGTATCTTATTATCTGACAAATATTTCCTTATCGCAGCCAGCGTTTGTGCGGCTCCGGCAACCAACCCGCAGGTGCCGGTTCCGATGTAGATCACCGGCGTGACTATTTTATCCCTCTTTATTATACTGATCTTCTCAAGGTCTTCCTTCTGGTACTCTCCTGCCAGATTTTTCAGGACTTTCTCCAAAAGAAAGGATTTATCTTCTGTGTAGTTGTCCATTTTATTATTTTTTTGAAGCTTGAATTCCGGATAAAATCTTCTGAAGGCGATCCATGGTCAGGTTCCCATAAGGTTTGCCGTTTATGATCATGACGGGCGCGTTGCTGCAGGCGCCAAGGCAATTCACAACCTCCAGACTGAATTTCCCATCTTTGGTAGTCTGTCCTGCCCTGACTTGCAGGATCTTTTCGATCTCTGCCCGGAATAAAGAGGAACGGTAAAAATGACATGCAGTTCCCTGGCAGATCTGCACATGCCAGTTCCCTTTTTTCATAAACCGGAACTGATCATAAAATGTGGCCACCCCATAAATCTTATTAAGCGGAATATTCAAATACCGGCCAACTTCGTGAAGAGTATCATCAGAAAGATGGCCTGCCTCATGCTGAATATCCTGTAACAGGGATATCAGGGTCTCTTTCTTTCCGGCCGGGTACTTCTTCAGTATCCTTTCTATCGTTTCTTCCATGGTCCAGGTTGATGTGAGTCTGTTTCTATTTGACAAAATTAATGAAAATATCTTTGAAATGAATATTTTATTTGTGAATAGTTTAGCATTGTTAACAAATAAACAGGTGATTATTTCGGTAACTTTGCATTTTAATCATTAACAATAATTATGAATTTAACTATTTTTGCCTTAGAAGAATTGATTTCCATAAGCTATTCATAATGGAGATGACAGAGCCCCTTTTTCAGATACACCAGGAAGTTTGTATAAGTTGCTATGCCTGTGTGCGGATTTGTCCTGTGAGAGCTATTAAGGTAGATTCAAAGTCGGGATTACCATCCATCATACCAGAACGCTGCATCGGTTGCGGTAGTTGTTTCAGAACATGTTCTCCTGCTGCAATCACTTACAGGAGCTCGATCGATGAAACAAAAGCACTGTTGGCTTCAAAGCAGAAAATAGCCGCGATATGTGATCCTGCTATATCAGGGGAATTCAATGATATTACTGATTACAGGAAGTTTGTGGAGATGATCAGGCACCTTGGTTTTACCTATGTCAGTGAAGTCTCTTTTGGTGTCGACCTGGTAGCGGAACAATACCAGAAGCTGCTTGAGGATTTTCATGGAAAGTATTTCATCACGGCAAACTGTCCGGCCGTCGTTTCTTTCATAGAGAAGTTCTATCCTGAACTGATCAATAACCTTTCCCCCATAGTTAGCCCTATGATCGCGACAGCGATAACGATAAGAAAAAAATATGGGAGCGATGTGAAGGTGGTTTTTATCGGTCCCTGCATTGCCACCAAGGATGAGGTATTACGGTTTGACGGGGATTCTGGAATTGATTCTGTCCTGACCTTCGTTGAATTGCGTGAGTTGTTCAATGAATTTAATATTCGCGAAAGCCAGCTTGAATTTTCCGAATTCGATCCTCCCTTCGGATATAAAGGCTCACTTTATCCGCTTAGCGAAGGCATCATACAGGCTGCTGGCCTGAGCCAGGACCTGCTTACAGGCAGGGTCATCACTACAGAAGGCAGGAATAACATGCTGGATGCTGTAAAAGAATTCAATTCCCGCATTGATATGATCCAAAGGCATTTCAATATATTTTATAATGAGGGATGCCTGATGGGACCAGGAACTTCCCCGGGTGGAGAAAAGTTTCTGAGACGGACGCTGGTCACCGATTATGCAAATAAACGCCTGAAAGATTTTGATCTCAGTACATGGCAACAGGAAATGAAACATTTTAATAAACTCGATCTTTCGCGGCAATTTATTGAAGATGACCAACGGTTACCGGAACCTTCTGAAGAAAAGGTCAAAGAGATCCTTAAAGTGATCGGGAAAGATGACCAGATAGAAAATGAGATAGGCTGTGAATCATGCGGCTACACTTCTTGCAGGGAGTTTGCCATAGCTATTGCACAGGGATTGGCAACAACTGATATGTGCCATATTTATAGCACACAGAACCGCCAGGAATACATTAAATCACTGCGTGCCGCAAATGAAAAACTTGCAAAAACCCAGGCAGCCCTGAAAGAATCGGAAGAAAAGACAAAACATGAGCAGGAGACTGAAAAAGAAGCCAGTGAAACCATGTCGGCAACCCTTCAGAAATTGGTTTCAGGAGTTGTCATCGTTGATGAAAACCTGAAGATCCTGCAATCCAACAAAGCCTTTATCCGCATACTTGGTGAAGATGCCGCCCTGGTCGATGAAGTCATACCCGGCCTTTCAGGTGCCGACTTGAAATCGTTACTCCCGGTGCATTTTTATAAATTGTTCTCGTACGTCCTGAATTCAGATGACGAAATCGTAAGCAAGGATATTCAGTATGGCGAAAATACCTTAAATGTTTCAGTTTTTCCCATCCGGAAGAACAGGTTTGCAGGTGGAATCATCCGCGACATGTATACCCCTGAGGTCAGGAAGGAACAGATATTACAGCGGCTCACAGAAGCCATCGATGAGAATTTTGATATGGTCCAGAAGATCGCATCCCTTTTGGGTGAGGGAGCGGCAAAGACCGAGAAGATACTCCGGGCTGTGATAGAATCGCACCAGTCGCCACCCAATAAATAATCCTTGATCCCATGGATGACAAATTTTTCATAGAGATCAACTGCCAGCAGAAAAACCACAGTGATGAACGGGTTTGTGGGGATGTTTTCCTGTCAAAGAAGATTAAAGAAGAGGGCAGGTTTATCATCGTTCTTTCGGATGGTCTTGGTCATGGGATCAAAGCAAACCTGCTGGCTATACTTACTTCTACACTGGCTGCCAATTTCATAGAAGACAGGCAAAGCATAACCAGGATCGCAGATGTCATAATGAATACCCTCCCGGTTGATGAGGTAAAACAACTGAACTATTCAACATTTACAATTCTTGAAATAGATGGTGACGGTGATGTAAATATCCTCGAATTTGAGAATCCAAGAACCCTGATCTTCAGGGGCTACAGAGATTATGAACCCACCTGGAACGGGATTGTTCTTGAATCAGAAAAGAACCTGGGAAGAGAAGTTCTGACAACAAGATTTACTCCCCAGAAAGAAGACAGGATCATCTTTTGTACCGATGGCGTGATACAGTCGGGTTTAGGAAGTGAATTGTTCCCGACCGGCTGGGGACAAGATAATTTTGAAAAGTTTGTTTCCGAATCCATCAGAGAAGAGCATAATATTTCGGCAGTCAAGCTGGCCGGGAGGATCATCAATAAAGCCAACGTCAATGACCAGTTTTTCCCGAAAGATGATATGAGTTGTGCTGTAGTGTATTTCCGTGAACCGAGAAAGCTGATGATATGTACCGGGCCGCCACAGGAAGATGAAAAAGACGCCGAGTTTGCAGAGATCCTGAAAGCTTTCGACGGGAAAAAGATCATTTGCGGAGCTACCACTTCTGATATTATTGCGAGGGTATGGGGGAAGGAAATAAAGGATTCCAATGTCATTGCCGATCCCGAATTGCCGCCTGTTTCATATATGGAAGGAGTGGAACTTATCACAGAGGGTATCCTCACCCTGAGCAAGGTCAATGAGATCCTGAAAGGATACAATCAATCAACCAAACTTGGCAAGGGACCGGCAGATGAGATCGTAAAAATGATTCTTGATTCGGATGAGATCCATTTCATCGCGGGGACCAAGATAAATGTCGCCTACCAGGACCCCGGCCTGCCCATTGATCTTGAACTGCGCCGCACAGTGGTTCATCGTATTACCCGTGTCCTTGAAGAAAAATTCCTGAAAGAAGTCTCGATGCGGTTCTATTAAAATGAGCAAAAAAAATCACCCGTGCAATCAAAGACTACACGGGTGAAGTCATCTAGTATTAACCAAAAAACACAACCTAGTTCCGATATTCAGCAACTATATCTTTGACTCCATCCGGAGAAACACGTCCATATACTTTATTTCCAACTGTTACAACCGGGGCAAGTCCGCAAGCACCTACACAACGGAGACAGCTCAATGAGAATTTACCATCAGCACTTGTTTCACCAACCTGGATGTTCAGAATACGCTTGAACTCCTCGAGGACCTTATCGGCGCCCCTTACATAGCAAGCTGTTCCAAGACAGATTGAAACAGGGTGTTCACCTTTCGGTGTCATCGTGAAAAACGAATAAAATGTAACGACACCGTAAACATGTGCTACAGAGACATTTAATTCCTTTGAGATGACTTCCTGTACTTCCGCCGGAAGGTACCCGAAAAGTCCCTGTGCTTTGTGCAACACATTGATCAGTTCGCCTTTATCATTGTTAAAGGATTTACAGATATCCTTCAACTCCTGCAGCTTTTTTTCCGGTAATTTGATCTTGGCCATTATTTATTCTTTTTACTGGATTGGTTACTCTATTAAGTGACTAAGTCACGAAATAACAAATTGATTACAAATTACAAATTACGATTTTATGTCATTTCACTTGTCAGCCATTTTCGGCATCTCGCGATCTCGCTATTAATCTTCCACGAAAACACTTGCACTTTTGTCAAAATATTTTGTATGTAAAAGATGATGTGATCTTTCGCCAAGTGGTTTCCCGAGGAATTCTTTATAGAGTTCAATGATGAATGGGTTCTCATGGGATTTCCTGATGGCTTTACCTGCATCCTCACTGTAAATTGCTGAAGCACGTTTTTTCAGGATCTCTGAATCTCCATGATGATAAGGCTGTCCCCCTCCACCAATACAACCACCCGGACAAGCCATGATCTCGATGGCATGGAACTGGCTATCCCCTTCCTTTATCTCTTCAAGAAGTTTCCTTGCATTTCCAAGTCCATGGGCAATGCCAATATTGATGGGTAAGCCATCAAAATCAATAGTGGCATGACGGATATTCTCAAACCCTCTCAGCTCTTTGAAATCAACCTTTTTAAGCGTCTTTCCCGTATATAACTCATAGGCAGTACGGCAGGCGGCTTCTATCACTCCACCTGTAGTTCCAAAGATCACACCGGCGCCGGTAGACTCACCAAGAGGCTGATCAAAGCTCTCTTCCGGGAGTGAGTTAAAATCAATATTTGCCGATTTGATCAGATGAGCCAGCTCACGGGTTGATAGTGAATAGTTTACATCGGGATCCCCATTGACTTTAAATTCTTCGCGCTGACATTCATATTTCTTTGCCAGGCAGGGCATGATTGATACCACGATCATATTCTTCCGATCCATCCCGAGCTTCTTTGCGAAATATTCCTTTGCGATGGGACCGAACATCTGCTGTGGCGATTTGGCTGTTGAAGGGATATCCCGCAATTCGGGAAAATAATGTTCAAAGAAATTGACCCATCCCGGGCAACAGGAGGTCAGAATAGGCAGTTTAACAGCCTTATCACCCCTGAGGTGACGGGAAAGACGGTCGAGTAATTCACTTCCTTCTTCCATGATAGTCAAGTCGGCAGCGAAATCGGTGTCGAACACGTAGTCAAAACCGAGTCTTCTAAGTGCTGCAACCATCTTTCCCGTTACAAGGGTGCCTGGCTCAAGGCCAAATTCTTCTCCTAATGCAGCCCGGACGGCAGGAGCCGTTTGAACAACTACTGTTTTAGCAGGATCTGCGAGTGCATTGATGACATTGCGCGAGTGATCAACTTCAGTCAGGGCACCAGTGGGGCAAACAGATACACATTGTCCACAGTAAGTACAGGTAGATTTCTCGAGATTCATTTCGAATGCCGGGGCCACTACTGCCATGAAACCTCTGTTGACGGCAGATAACGCTCCTACCGTCTGAACTTCATTACACATCATTTCACATCTGCGGCACATGATACATTTATCAACGTCGCGGATGATCGCAGGGGATGTGTCCTTGCGATATATGGATTGTTCACCTGTATAAGGGAGTTCACGAACACCGAGTTGCTGTGCCATGTTCTGAAGCTCACAGTTCCCATTCTTGGCACAGGTAAGACATTCAGCAGGATGGTCCGAGAGGATCAGCTCCAGGACGGTTCTTCTTGCATTCAGAACCCTGATATTGTGGGTGCTTACCACCATTCCATCTTCCACTTTTGTGGTACATGCCGGCGCCAGGTTCCGTCTTCCTTTTACTTCTACAACACAAATACGGCATCCTCCGGGCCTGTTCTCAATATTCATGTCCCTGAGTTCAAAATAGCACAAAGTGGGTATATCAATACCGACAGTTTTCGCTGCCTTTAGTATTGTCGTATTTTTTTCAACTTCTACCGGTTTCCCGTCGATTGTCAGTTTTATCATTTCCATAGTATCCATCCTCCTTAATTGATAAAGATTGCACCGAACTTACATTTCTCCATGCAGGCGCCACACTTGATACATTTTTCAGGATCGATGGTATGTGCCTGCTTGCGCTCACCGGTTATAGCGTTGACAGGACAGTTCCTGGCACAGAGTGTACACCCGATACATTTCTCAGCATCGATGATGTACATCATCAGGGATTTACAAACACCTGAACGGCATTTTTTTGCTGTCACGTGTTCATAATATTCATCGTAAAAGTTTTCAATTGTCGAGAGCACAGGATTAGGAGAGGTCTGGCCCAGTCCACAAAGAGATGTGTCTTTGATCACCGTGCTGAGATTCCTCAATTTGTCAAGATCTTCAAGGGTTCCATCTCCTTTGGTGATCTTTTCAAGCAGCTCAGAGAGCCGTTTATTGCCTATGCGACATGGTGAGCATTTCCCGCAGGACTCCTCTACAGTAAAGTCCAGATAGAATTTTGCAATTGAGACCATGCAGTTGGAATCATCCATTACGATCATTCCCCCGGAACCCATCATTGAGCCGGCAGCAATAAGATTATCATAATCGATGGGGATATCAAGATGTTTCGTCATCAGGCAGCCTCCGGAGGGTCCTCCTGTCTGAACTGCCTTGAAAACGGCGCCTTCCTGCAGCCCGCCTCCGATTTCATAAATGACTTCCCTCAAGGTTGTTCCCATCGGAACTTCTATCAATCCCACATTCCTGATCTTACCCGCCAGCGCGAAGACTTTTGTCCCTTTTGATTTCCCGGTCCCTATTTTTGAAAACCATTCCCAACCTTTAAGGATGATGACCGGCACATTGGCATAGGTTTCAACATTGTTGACGTTGGTGGGTTTTCCCAGATAACCTTCCTCTGATGGGAATGGAGGTTTGACGGTTGGTTCTCCGCGTAGTCCTTCCATGGAATGAATCAGTGCAGTTTCTTCTCCGCACACAAAGGCACCTGCTCCATAACGGATCTCAATATTGAACTTAAAACCAGTCCCTAAAATATTATCACCAAGGAATCCCCATTCCAGGGCTTGTTTCATTGCAATCTTCAGTCGCTCGACGGCGAGGGGATATTCTGCACGAATGTAGATCAGTCCTTTATCGGCGCCGGTACAATAGCCATTGATTGCCATTGCTTCAAGCACCGAATGAGGATCACCTTCCAGTACCGAACGATCCATAAATGCGCCGGGGTCTCCTTCATCAGCATTACAGACAACATATTTCTGTGTACTTTCCACCTTGCGTGTGATCTCCCATTTCAACCCGGTAGGAAATCCTCCGCCACCACGACCGCGTAACCCTGATTTCTTGATGATCTCAATGGTCGCTTCAGGGCTGAGTTCTGTCAGCACCTTTCCCAGGGCCATGTATCCATCGCGTCCAATATAGTCCTCAATCTTCTCAGGGTCAATGACTCCGCAATTCCTTAACGCTATTCTGAGCTGTTTCTTTGCCATCTGATCATCCTCCGTTATTTACTGTCGATGGTTTCATAATCGGCAGGGATGATACCTTCGACCAATTCACCTTTCCGGATATATTTTTCTATGATCTCATCAGCCTTCTTTGTATTCACAAATCCAAACGTGACAGGCTCTTTTCCCGGAATGGTAACTTCAACTGTGGGTTCAGCATAGCAATAACACATGCAACCTGTCTGGGTTACAAGGGCAGGAATGTTCCTTTTTTCCAGCTCTTCCTTCAGATAATCCATAACGGGTCTTGCACCTGATGCAATGCCACAGGTAGCCATAGCAACTTTGACCTGTATAATACTACCAGGATTCGTCTTTTCCGAACGTGCTAATGATCTGGTCCTTAATTCATCACGGAGGTTCGTAAGCTCTTTCAATGAGGTGATTCGGGTCATAATGCTTTGTTTCTCAATTATATCGATGAATTCTTCTTTTAATATAAAGTTTAATTTGAATTCCGGCGCAAAATTACGGGAGTTAAATTATATAAACAAGGAAATATTGTTAATATTTTCACATTGTTAATAAAATAACACATTAGTTCAGAAAAGAAATAATGAATCATGTTAGTATTCAGTCTTGTATCCTCCACCGAAGGACAAAAAAAAGCTGTCTCAGGTTCAGACAGCTTTTTTTATTGTATGAAGTTAAATATTACCTGCCTTTTGAGGCCAGTTCTTTCCTCTCCTTTTTCCTTTTCTGATACATGATCACGTCAAATGCAATTGGCGTGGCATTAAAGACCGAAGAATAGGTTCCTGAGATAACCCCTATCAGTAAAGCAAACATGAACCCCCTCAGCACTTCGCCGCCGAAGATGAAGATCACGATCAATGTTACCAGCGTGATGCCTGAAGTGTTGATGGTCCGTCCAAGGGTACTATTGATTGCGGCGTTGATATTATTTGCAAGATCTCTCTTCGGGTACAGACGGTTATATTCACGGATCCTGTCAAAGATGATAACCGTATCCATGATGGAATAACCGATAATGGTCAACAGGGCAGCGATAAATGACTGGTCAACTTCCATGCTGAAAGGCATAATGCCATGGAGCAGGGTGAATGCAGTAATAATAACGAGCGTGTCATGAAAAAGTGAGACCACACCTCCGAGGCCGTACTGCCAGTTCTTGAACCGCACGGCTATGTAAATGAAGATGATGATCAGTGCGAAGAATACGGCAGATACAGCTTGCCAGATCAGGGCATAGGAGATCGTGGGGTCAACCCTCTGGTGACTAAGCTCACCAATGATCTTCTTGGAATCATTCGACTTATAATCAGCAAGCGTCATCGGTTTTGAATAAAATCCTTTTACACCTTGAAAGATCCGGGCATCCACGATCGAATCGGATTTCTGGCTCCTATCATTGATCATGAATTTGGTTGTGATCTTCACCTGGTTTCTGGGGCCGAATGTCTTCACTTCAGGCGGTTCGCCAAGTGTCCTGCCGAGGGATTCCCTCAGTTTATTGGTAGAAACATTCTGGTCAAAACGGACAATATAGCTTCTTCCACCCGTGAAATCCAGCCCGGGCTCCAACCCGCGGATGAAGATACTGATGATGCCAGGGACAATGATACATAAGGAAAGTATGTACATCTTGTTTCTCAACCCGATAAAATCGATGTGAGTATGCTGGAAGGCATTGATCGTATATTTATTTCCTACCGTGATATTCATATTCCTGTCGAGCATGAATTCAAAGCAGATGCGGGCGATGAAAATGGAAGAGAACAATGAAAGCAGCAGGCCGATGACCAGGGTTGTTGCAAATCCCTGGACTGGCCCAGATCCGAAAATGTAAAGGACAATACCTGTCAGGATCGTGGTTACGTGACCGTCGATGATTGCAGACAAGGCATGGTGGAAACCATCTTTGACCACAAGGCGGAGTCCTTTCCCCGCCCGGATTTCTTCACGCATTCGCTCATAGATGATCACGTTGGAGTCGACCGCCATGGCAAGTGTCAGCACAACACCGGCAATACCGGGGAGAGTCAGAACTGCACCGATGGAAGCCAGAACGCCAAAGAGGAAAAATACATTTGCAAAAAGTGCAATATCGGCGACATGTCCTGCCCCGTTATAATAGAGGGACATGTATAACAAAACGCCAATGAATGCGATGATGAAAGAGATAAGACCGGCATTGATGGATTCACGTCCTAGCGATGGCCCGACTTCTTCTTCTGCCACGATCCTGGCCGGTGCAGGAAGCTTGCCGGCTTTCAGGATGTTGGCAAGGTCCTGAGCTTCTTCAACAGTCATGTTACCCCCGCTTATTGAAGAGGAACCATTCGGGATCTCGCCTTTAACATTGGGATAAGAATAGACATATCCATCGAGAACAATCGCAATCTGTTTACCGATGTTATCTCCTGTCAGCCTTTTCCAGATCCTGGCCCCTTCGCCGTTCATTGACATGGATACTTCAACCTGCCCGTTCTGGTCATAATCCTGGCGGGCGTTTGTAATGACATCTCCCCCTAATGCCGGCGTGCCATCGCGGGAAGTAACTTTCAATGCCACCAGCTCCAGAACTTCTTTTGCTTCATCCCTGGGTTTATTGATCCAGGCAAATTTTACATTTCTCGGGAAGATGTTTTTCACAAGCCGCATCATATAATTGACGCGGGCTGTATCCTTGATAAGTGCACGTCCCACCATGGCGGTCTGCCCCTGTTCATACTTGCCTTCCTTATTCTGGAAGATGGGAGGATTCAGATAAGTGAACAGAGGGTTTCTCTTAGCCGATTCTTCTAACGATTGATTACGCTTGGATTCAAGGCTTTTGGATGAGGTGTCTTTACCAAGTTCCTTTAACAGGGCATTTTCCTTCTTGGAAGTATCTTTTTTTACGACTTCATTTTTTGCAGATACTTCTTTCTTTGTCTCTTTTTTTGCAGTTTCTTTCTTTTCGGCCAACAGCGGATTTTTTCCTTTGATTTTATTAATGATGGAGGTATCTTTCTTCAGGGTGTCGGCCTGAATGGTATCGGCTCCTGTCCTGAGGATGGAAACAAGTCTTTTATCGGCTTCATTGAAGTAGGAGGAAAGATCTGGGAACTGGTATGTTTCCCAGAACTCCAGTTGGGCAGTACCCTGTAAAAGTTTCCTGACACGATCCGGCTCTTTGATCCCGGGAAGCTCTATCAGGATACGGCCGGCCGTTTGCAGTTTCTGAATATTGGGCTGTGTTACCCCAAAACGGTCAATACGGGTACGGAGTATATTAAAAGTACGGTCAATGGCTGCATTTGTTTCATCACGGATGACCTTGATCACCTCATCGTTGGTGGAATTGTAATTGATCCTGTCCTTTAATTCGACGGTATTGAAGATCGACGCAAGCTTGGCATTGGGATCTGTTTCTTTGAAAGACTGCGCAAAAAGGTCAACGAAATCTGCCGTACTTGTTTTCTCTTTATCGAGTGCTCTCTGTAAGGCTTTAACAAAGATGGGATTCTGGCTGTTCCCGGATAATGCCCGGATGATATCGGGTACCGAAACATCCATGGTCACGTTCATACCTCCTTTTAAGTCGAGTCCCAGGTTGATTTCCCTTTCACGAACGTCTTTCAGGGTGTATTTCTTGAGCAGAATATTAAAGACCGTGATGTTGGCCATGGAATCGTTGAAGTACTCAAGCCTTGATTTTACAATGGAATCATAAGTGAATTCCTGCCGCAAAGGATTTCCATTGGCCAGTTTTATTGCCATTTGCCTGACTACCGGGGCAGTTGAATATTGGTCGGCCTTGTTCTGGTAATGGTAGCTGATAAATGAAAATGAAAGCTGGAATAAGCAAACTAATCCAAAAATGATAGCGAAAAACTGAACGACACCTTTATTCTGCATGGACTCTGATTTTAAATATATTAGCTCTGTTTGGGTTAACCTTCTTTTTAGAGCCTGCAAAAATAGAATTTTCTTGCGAATTAAACAACCTCATTAGTCAGATTAACTAAAATGATTCAGAGTAAAGTGACAGAGTGACAGAGTCACAGAATTATAGCTCGACACATTGGATCGGCGGGCAAGCGGACAAATGACCAAGCGGACAGAAGAATGTATTTTTATGGATAATTGTTCACAATCTAATCTGCGTTTAATCTGCATGCCAAGGAATGGAACACTGATGACACTGATGAAACAGATGATCACAGATCAATAAAAACGAATTATAATAGGAACCAAGAAGAAGACAGAAATCAACTAATCACAACTATAAATCTGTGTAAATCAGTTTAATCTGTGTAATCTGTGTTCCAATAAAATGAACATTGATGACCACGGATTTGACGGATATTCACGGATGTGAGAATCGTGACGCGCAAATCATCTTTTGCCTAGTCCATCTTTACGTGTGTTCGACATAAGGATTAATAGAAAAGAGTCCTAATTTTCTGATTGCATTCAATCCGGTAATACAGTTCCAATTTGCGGATTACTTTTCGGATAATAATTCATCAGTTGGCATACATTTTACTACCCGGATTTATAAAAATTCTTCTATCTCTCCCCATCCTGTCTGCAAGCTTTCTGCGACATTTACTCTCATTAAATGGACTTGATCATGATTTTTACCTGAGAAACGATTGATCCGGTCCAAAAACAACCTTTTGGCACCTCTTGAGAGAAGAAAATACAGGTTCAGGATGAGATTTTACATAAAAAATTAAGGCTTTGGCATACTTCTCCCAAGCCTCATTTTAGCAGTTCTTCAGTAAATTAATTTGGACTTTACCTGCCTGCCGGTTGAACTGCCGCAGGCAGTGTAATACTTCACAATTTCGGTAACAAATTAGCAATAGTTTTTAATTTATCAAGAGGTGTTTGATATTTTAATGCGGAATGGCGTCTGAGATAATTGTATCTGTACATAAATCCGTTAAGTT
>Ga0181533_1000372_pt1 | contig 59775 bp, 45 predicted proteins | sample PEATcosm2014_Bin_45_FD_119772 | JGI IMG/M metagenome (GOLD analysis project Ga0181533, IMG submission 119772) | Peatland microbial communities from MTU Mesocosm Facility, Houghton, MI, USA - PEATcosm2014_Bin11_60_metaG | ecosystem: Environmental > Terrestrial > Soil > Wetlands > Peat | place... | reverse complement strand
TTTAATCTCTGTGCACTCTCTAGCTAACGTTCAGTTTTGTCTCTTTTCCTGAAGGCCTTGAGAGCACAGAGAAAAACTCTGTGTTCTCTGTGGTTCGGTGTTTTAGGTGGTGGATTCTGGTCCCTCAAACTGTTTGCTTGCAGACTCGTACTGTGATAGAATTCAATATAGGGTCGATTACAATTTTTTTTTGCAATGGAGGCAACCATGGCAATGTGGAAATGCAACAAATGCGGCAACACTATAGAAACAAATGTTCCTCCGGATACATGCCCCTCGTGTAAGGAGAATTGTGAATACGTGAACGTTACTTGTTATATCCCTGAGTGCGGAGGACCCTTATCGGGCAATATCAATCCTACTGTGTTCGAGAAAAGCTCTGATTCCGAAGAATGAGTCTCTGCCCCGCATGTAAAGCTGGAAAAGGCGCTTTCGAAAACATCGGTTGAAATCAATCGACAGCGCTGCGCTGACAGGTCCGTTCTTTATCGTCTCCGGCACAGTCCTAGCACATCGATAAGAACCTTAACGCGGTTATAATTTTTTTCCTTTTGCAGTTTCGTTTCCCGGTTATATCATTGTCACCTGTCCAATACAGCCCTTATCCTTCTCATCAAGGCGTCAGGGTTAACCGGCTTTGAGATTAAAGAGAAACCCTCTCATAATATCCCTTTTCTCGATATTATATCATCAGTGTAGCCGCTCATGAATATTGCCTGTTGAACCTGCTATACTTGGGTTATAGAGACTTTTTGCATAAAGGAGGCATCCTATGGCAGAGAACAGGAAGATCCGGAAAGTGTTCAAAAGCAAACCCACGATCGAGGGAGCAGGGGTACATCTCAGACGGGTTTTTGGAAACAGCGAAGTGCCGCTCTTTGACCCGTTCCTGCTGCTGGATGATTTCCGCAATGCCGATCCCCATCATTATATCAAAGGCTTTCCCTGGCACCCCCATCGCGGAATCGAGACGATCACCTATGTCCTGAAGGGAGACGTTGAACACGGCGACAGCATGGGGAACAAGGGTGTCATCACATCGGGCGACATGCAGTGGATGACCGCCGGCAGCGGCATCATCCATCAGGAAATGCCCCGGGGAAATGATGACGGCGTGATGGAAGGTTTTCAACTCTGGGCCAACCTTCCGAAGTCACACAAGATGATGGGTCCCCGGTACCGCGATATCATAAGATCCGAGGTGCCGGAGGTGGTGATGAAAAACGGCGCGAAGGTCAAGGTCATTTGCGGTACACTCGAAGGAAAGAAAGGTCCGGTCACGGACATAATCATCGATCCCGAATATCTCGACATCACGGTACCGCCCCTTTCCGAGTTCGTCCACAAGACCACTCGTGGCCATACGGTCCTCGCCTACGTGATATCGGGCAAAGGCGTCTTTTGCAATGAAAAGAATCCCTTTGCCTACGATGTCGAGGGCGTGAACTATTTCGACATGGAGCGTGATCTCTATATTCACAATGGAACGGCTGTCCTCTTCGGGGACGGCGACCAAGTTACAGTCTCAGCCCAGGGCGAACCGGTCCGCTTCCTGCTGATTTCAGGCAAACCCATCGGCGAGCCCGTTGCCTGGTACGGACCCATCGTGATGAACACGGAGGATGAACTGAGGACTGCATTTGAAGAGTATCGGGATGGCACGTTCATCAAATCCAGCCGTAGCAGATCTTGATAGGGAAAGGGGCGGGTCAGTTTTTGGAATGGCGCATAGACGTGGACGGCAGAGATCGGGCCTCAAGTATATTGAGTACTCCATTTCATAAATACGGTTACATTCGACCGCCGCTGCATCCTCGCCGGCTTCGTTGCACTCCTTCGCCGTACGCAACGGTACGCCTCAGTCGCGCGCCTTGCTGCCGCGGCGCATCGACGCTCTCGGTGTGACACCGTATTTATGAAAAGGAGTACTAAGTAATATTATACTTTGCCCACCGGAGCCAGGTATATTGTGAACTCCTCATTGCCATCCAGGCCCAATTACTTGTCACCCATGACCTTTTTTTCGTGTCCGAGCAGCCATTTCTTTACTTCAAGACCACCGGAATAGCCGCCAAGAGAGCCATCAGATGAGATGATCCTGTGGCAGGGGAGAATTATAGGCAATGGATTCTTTTTGAGCGCCTGCCCTGCCGCTCTCGCCGCTTTCGGACTGCCTGCATATTCAGCAATCCATCGGTATGAACGGGTCTCGCCATAGGGGATGCGACTCAAAGCCCTCCAAACCTTATGATCGAAGGCCGTCCCTTCAATAAATTTAATTTTCTGTCTGAATAACTTCTGTTCGCCTGCAAAATAGGCATCCAGCTCGGATTTGAAACTGTTATTGAGCGGCAGGGCGCTCTCAGACATCCCGGCTCTCTGCACAGGCCGGTCCCCGATAGCCATTTCCACCAGAAAAGGACCCATAAAAACACAATAGATGTTGCCGACAGGGCTTATATATTTAAAGAAATTGAATGCCATTGTTGTAAAATTTTATCATATCCTCTTATAATTAATAAATGCGCTTCAAGTTGGTCTTGTTTATTCTGGTAATAGCCATTGGTTCGGCGGCCGGCGGTTATCTCGCCATTGCACAGGGCACCCCCTCGATAGATGAACTGAAAAAATACCGTGCCACCACCGGGACAAAAGTATATGCCGATGATGACTCGCTTATCGGAGAGTTCAAAGTCGAAAGGGGAATCTTTGTCCCCTTTGAAAGAATTCCCGACAACATAAAAAATGCGGTGGTGGCAGTCGAGGACTCACGCTTCTGGCGCCATAAAGGCATTGACTATATCGGAATCGCCCGGGCCCTTGTCCAGGATATCATTCATGCAAGCCTGAAAGAAGGCGGCAGCACTATTACACAGCAGCTTGCCAAAATAATGTTTCTTTCCCCCGAGAAGACCTTCAAAAGAAAGATCCGGGAAGCCCAGCTTGCTATGAGACTCGAAAAGGAGCTTTCAAAAAAGGAGATACTGGAGTTATATCTTAACAAGGTATATTTCGGGCACGGGGCCTATGGGATAGAGATGGCCTCGCGGGTATATTTCGGGAAATCAGTCGGGCAGCTATCTCTTCCCGAGGCAGCCATGCTGGCAGGGCTTATCAAAGGGCCCTCCGCTTACTCTCCGTACAGTGACCTCGTCAAGGCAAAGGAACGACAGGAGATCGTTCTCGAAAGGATGGAAGATGCGGGATATATAACTGCCTCTCAACGGGCTGCTGCAAAGGCCGCATTGCTCTCCCTTTCTTCATTAAGGGCAAATACGGACACGTACAATTATTTCCTTGAATATGTCAGACAGCAGCTGGAACAGAAATACGGAGTTGAGATGGTATACAAAGGCGGCATGAAGGTGTATACAACGCTCAGCAAAAACGATCAGATGTATGCCCAGCGGGCACTGCAGGAGGGTTTGCGCGAGGTTGACAAACGGCGCGGCTGGAGGGGTCCTGTAGGCCATAAGGATCTGACAAAAGAAGATATGGCAGAGCACAAGGTCTCCTTTGCTGCATCGGCAGGAGATATATCTACAGGGGTCGTGATATCAGTCGGACTGAAGGAAGCGGTTGTCAAGGCACGGGGGCTTACCGGAAGACTGCCGCTCAGCGATGCGCTGTGGGCCGTCAATAACGTTGTCAAAGCCGTAAAGAATCCTGCTGAATCGGCAAAAAATTTCAGACTGACAGATATCCTCCATCGCGGCGATATAATATGGGTGAAATTCAGGAGCATTGCTAGTAAAAATGTCACTTTCAGCCTTGAGCAGGAACCCGAGATTGAAGGCGCTGTCGTGGCTATGGAGCCTGAAACAGGGTATGTAAGAGCAATCGTGGGGGGCTACAGTTTCACCAGAAGCGAATTCAACCGCGCGCTGAATGCACAGAGGCAGCCTGGCTCTGCCTTTAAACCCATCATATATGCTGCTGCGCTGGAGAACAATTTCACACCGGCCAGTATTATCAACGACACGCCGGTCTCCTATCCCGGAGGACCTTCGGGTGAGTGGCGGCCGGAGAACTATGACCGTAAATTTTACGGCCCTACCAGACTGCGGGAGGCCCTCGCCTATTCGAGGAACGTCGTGACCGTGAAGCTTGTAGAGGCGGTAGGCATTGATAAGGTAATGGCCTTTGCGCGGGACGTAGGCATAGATACTAACATGCCCCGTGAACTCACTATTGCGCTCGGTTCAATAAGCGTCACCCCTATGGAACTGGCATTTACCTATGCCACTTTCGCAAACGGAGGGGTAAAAATGACGCCCATCGCAATTAAGTACACAACAGATGCGCAGGGAAACGTGCTTGAGAGCAATGAGCCCGAAGGTGTCGAGAGCATCTCTCCCCAAACAGCATTTCTGATTACCTCGATGATGGAAGACGTTATACGTTACGGCACAGGCATGAGGGGAAATATCGGACGGACCGCCGCCGGCAAGACAGGCACCAGTAACGATTACAAAGACGCATGGTTTGCCGGCTACACGCCGCAGTTGGTGGGATGTGTCTGGGTCGGTTATGACGATATGAGAAAATCCCTTGGCAGGGGCGAGGTCGGCGGAAGGGCAGCCGCTCCCATATGGGCAAACTTCATGAGGGACGCCCTTGCGGGCGAACCCGTTGAGGAGTTTACCGTTCCGGAGGGCATCGTGAGGCTTCCCGTTGACCCTGCCACCGGGCTCCTGGCACATGATGAGCCTACGACAATGCTCGGGTTGCTCCAGCACACGGAAACGCCGAAGATATATGAATTTTTCAAGGAAGGCACACAACCGTCTGAATACAGCGCAGCTCCAGCTCCTGCTAAAGCGGAGAAGGTCCCTGCCCCTGAAGCCAATGTAGACTAGGAAATAGATCCACTGGGCCGGCATTTCAAGAGTCGGGGCCTACGTCACGTTTTTTGCCTGCAATTAATTACTCTCAAAGCGTAATAGCGTACAGTACTGCGGTAGGAGACAAAAAATGCGTGTATCTGCACCTTCTAACCTCCATTGAGAGTTTCACGTTGGCGGAACTGACGAGGACTTTGTCCCGTAACACGCCCAGCAAGTATGAAGCAAGACAGCTCGTGTTTTGTTGGTCTATCCATTGATGGAAATCGCCGACGGTGTTAGTTTCTTTCGGGATATAATACTTCAAGGCGCAACCCGTACGGAAGGGGCGTTTTGTCCCGAATCACGCAAAGGGTTATTTATCGCGAAGACCGAATTTTCGGGAGTCCGGCGTAATCAACTCCACCAAGAAGTGCGCACCTTGGATATCCCGGCAATAGTGTTCGTCACCAAGAAAATATGTTAAAAGTCATTTGCGTAGTTTGTCCTATACTCATCAGTGGTCCTCGTTGTCAAGAAATGCGGAGTCCATACATGGATGTGCCGTCACTCGTTGCTTACATGCCCCAGACTTATGAAGGTCTGTCTTTTCCCTTCCCTTGTACTGGCTTGCAAATTCAGCTAACATTTGGTTAGGTCCTCAGAGAGCATAAATCATGGTTTCATGAATGGGGCGATTAGATGTTAATCCAAGAAGACTATTTCAAGAACATTTTTAACACAGTTCGTGAAGGCATTCTTATACTGGATGAAAACCTTAGAGTTCTTTTGGCCAATCGCAGTTTCTTCACTATTTTCAAAGTAGATTCCGGAGAGACTATAGGCGCTCTTTTATACGATCTTGGAAACAGACAATGGAACGTACCAAGCCTTCGCGTGCTACTTGAGGAAATTCTTCCGAACAACACCACAGTTGATGACTTCGAAATTGAACATAATTTTGAGAGCATTGGACACAAAACCATGCTCCTTAACGCTTGCAAGATCAGAGAAAGGAAAAACGACCAGTCGATAATCCTTCTCGCCATCGAGGACATTACCGAGCGTAGGGAGATAGAAAGGGGGCTGGAAAAAGCTCGCAAAGAACTGGAAGCAACTAAAATATCCGAAGATGACGCCCGCGAGTACGCTGAGAGCATCATCAACACCGTGCGTGAACCCTTAATCGCTCTGGATCAAAATTTAAGGGTAGTCACCGCCAGCCGCTCCTTCTATGGATTCTTTAAGGTGACCCCCGAAGAGACCGTGGGACAGCTTATCTATGATCTGGGCAATAAACAGTGGAATATCCCCAAGCTGCGAGAACTGCTGGAAACCATCCTTCCACAAAAGGCAACCTTTGATAACTATGAGGTTGAACATGAGTTTTCTACAATTGGCAGGCGTATAATGCTTTTGAATGCCCGGCAAATTAAAAGAGTGTCTGGAAAGGAACGGATAATCCTTCTAGCCATCGAGGACATTACTGAACGCAGGAAGATGGAAAAGGAATCAAAGGATTATGAGGAACGCTTCAGACGGCTGTTCGAAACGTCAAAAGACGGCCTGTTACTAATCGACAAACGAACCGGGGATATAGTTAACGTTAATCCGGCCATAGTGGAGATGTTGGGTTATTTCAGCGAAGAATTTATCGGGAAAAAGCTTAAAGATATCGGTCTGTTGAAAGACATAGAAGATTTCAAAGAGACTATTGGGGAATTGATTCAGGCCGGATTTATCAATTACGAGGATGTATTTGCGGAAACAAAACAGGGGCAACTTATCAATGTTGATATACATCTGGTCGACAGGGCGAGATTCATTCAGTGTAACGTGCGCGATATCACGGAACGTAAGCAGGCGCAGGACGCGTTAAAGAAAGCCCATGGCGAATTGGAACTACGGGGAGAGGAACGTCATAATGCAAACATTGCCCTGAGAGTTCTGCTGAAACAGAGGGAAGATGATAAAAATGAACTGGAAGAAAAAATTCTTTCCAATGTTAGAGACCTGATTATGCCTCTTATTGACGAGTTAAAAAAAAGCGGGCTGTCTCCAAAATATAGATCCTACCTTGGCCTGCTTGAATCGAACCTTCTTGAGATTATCTCTCCCTTCTCGATTAAATTATCTTCGAAATATGCCAACCTCACAAATAGGGAAATACTGGTGGCCGATTTCATAAAAGAAGGGAAAGGCACCAAAGAAATTGCCGGAATACTCGATGTTTCAAAGGGTACAATTGATGCCTACAGGAATAATATAAGAAAAAAGCTTGGCTTAAACAAGACAAAGACAAACCTCAGAACTTATCTTTCTTCAATCATATAGTTTTCTTCTAAACAAATAATTATTATTGATGGTTTTACCCAAAAACGTCACGTTGTGAAAGCTGGGATACCAATGCTTTCAGAGAGTTGCGATATTTTTCGATCCAGGTGTTCAAGTGAGTGGCCATTTTTTTAGCATAATATATATCAACTAAATATATATATTATGGCTATATTTATATCATATTGTAAAAGTGTCATATGTTACTGCAAAATGCAATCTATAGTTACTACAGTAATCAAAAGAGTTGGGGATCATCTGATAAAGAAGGGTGATCTCAAATTTATGAATGTTTAAGTGTATTGGAGATCATGGAAAGGAACTTTAATATATGTTTCAAACTCCAGAAGAATAACAGTTGCAAGAGAGATTCATCCGGCGACAACATTAATAATCGACGACTGTCCTCTGGTAATACATAAAAAAAAGTTTTCACTTGTTTTCTATCTGGATAATGGCAAAGTCAAATCCGCCCCTTATATGGGTGGCTAAAATTGTCCCAAAATTTATATGAGGACGGTATCCAGTATGGACAGGATGAACTCTTCCGGTAGCAAAGTCGAACCACAACTCACAGATGAAGAGGTAAGGACGTTGCTTGAAATTCTCGAAGCTGCTGAACTCAGACAAAAGATAAATGCATCGGAGATTGATAGTTTAAGGGCAAAAGTAGAAGAAGGATATCCAAATGCAAATCCTTCTTGCTGGAACAATGACCGCGTGAAAGAGAATATTACAATTATTCTTTCTGCATCAATTTTGGTGATGGACAATGAAAAGCAGTAAGCTTGTCAGTAAATTCCGGGAAGACATAACTGCACAAGAAGGTATTGAGAGGGCTGTCAGGAAACAAGATCAAATTGATGAGGAGAAATCCAACCGCAAGGCAATTGAAGACAATATCAAAAAGATAGAACAGACAAAGGCTTTAAAGGAAGAGGAGAGGGTAGGCATATTAATTCAGTCAAGCATCTACGACGCACTAAAGAAAGGAAAAAATATCAAGAAGGGTGATACAATTTCAGTTATCCGAAGGCTATCTCGCGAGCCCGGCAGCCTGGTTATTGTTACTGATGATTCCAAACAGGAGCTGATACCTTTTCTTGAGAGGAGTTATTTGCAGGATTTTCGAATCAAGGACAAGTTAGCAGAACCTGATCAGTCAAAAGATTGGGTGGAGGTTCACGACAGCATTGCTTCCAAACAATATTATATTATCAGTAAGCACTGAGCAGGGACAATTATAACCTGCCATGTAAGAGGCCGACCTGACTTTGCTATTATCCAGATATAAAGAAAGTGAAAACTTATTTTCAGTCTTTTTTTGAGGTTTGCGCATAATGAAATGGATTTCTTCGGAAACTTCACGCTTTTCTATGAACGGCCGGATTCCAGATTAGCAGGTGTCCATTGTTAAATTCGCGGACGTCATCGAGCGTTCACGACAAAGTCATTGCAATAAAGTTATTAACGGAAGCAAATGCCCCGTATAAATTCTCTAACATGCTTGATATTATAATAAAGTCGCAAGTGGGAGATGAGCAATTCTGGTAGTACACAGCATAGAATTGTCTGAGTTCAAAAGTGTCTACTCTAAGTAGCACTTGATAAGCTAATCGACCTCTTGCGACGCAGCGCATAACTTCTTATTGCCGGAATATTATAGGGCATAACACACCGAAATTGCGCTATGCCGTCGCCCGCCCTCCATCACGTTTTCTGTGCAATCTGCACGAAGGGAATCACATCGAACACCATGAAGCAGCATTGAAAATCGATGTCGATCAAAGACGACGGTCGACCGTTACGGTATAATAAAGTATGCATACGGTCGTATGGATCGCATCTGTGCTGCTTCTATTGTTTCCTGCAGCGTTTTGCCCGGCATCTGACAGAACCTATTCAAATCCCGTCCTCGTCGACACATACCACATCAACCGGCCGGAACCGGCAAGATACATCGGCACGCTTGGGATAGGCGATCCCGACGTAGTTTTGTACAAAGATAAATATTTTCTCTACCCTACAGGGGACAACCACAGCTACCATGTCTATATATCCGATGACCTGGTCCACTGGTCCAGGGGGCCGAAGGTGTTTCAGAGCAACGAAAACGGTGTATGGGCTCCTAACGTCTTCTTCAGCCACGCTGACGGTATGTTTTATCTCTACTACACGGCGAACGGCAAGATAGGCGTTGCTGAAGCAGACCGTCCCATCGGGGAGTTCAAAGACCTGGGGAATCTGATCAGCGGCGCTATAGATGCGCACATGTTCCGCGACGAAGACGGCTCATATTTCCTCTATTATGCCCGGTATCCGGACTTCGCGATATTTGTCCAGCCTATGGCTACCCCTGTCCTGAAGAAGGGGGAACCCATTCAACTCATCTCTCCTTCCGTGGCATGGGAAATAACAAATGTGCCGGTTACCGAGGCGCCATGGCTACTCAAACACCAGGGCGTCTATTACCTCCTTTACTCTGGGGGCAGTGCGAATACGGAGCATTACGCCATAGGGTACGCAACGGCACAGAACCCCTTAGGACCTTTTACCAAGTATCCAGGAAATCCTATCATCCGAGAGGGCGGAGCCGTCCTCGGGCCGGGGCATGGGAGTGTCACGAGGGATCGGGAGGGGAAACTCTGGCTGGTTTATCACCAGCAGAAGGATAAGACACCGGGCTGGAACAGGGTAATCTGCATCGATCCCATTTGGTTCGACGAGAAGGGTGTCCTCCATGGGAAAGCTACACGGGCGACGCCGCGCCCCGCGCCTGTGCCATCAGAGAAAACCGGCGGAGCGGCACGGAAATAAATCGGGCACCTCACATCTTCTCAATTGCTCATGCTTATTATGAAGCAACGAGGTACGAGCTTTAATCTTCGGGTCAGTGAAATGAGCAGGTCGTCATGTGAGGTGAGCTTCTTCCTGAAAGTGGGACCTTACTATCATGCTATACTGACGCATGGTACTAATGGTATTAGTAAAACTTAATAACGCGTATCATTGCTAAATATATGCAATTGTTACTGCCTACCCTCATCTTTTCGTGCAGCCTCGTGGCGCACTTACGGGGCAAAACCTTCGGGGATGAAAAAATGAGATTCGTGAGCATTACTGTGAGTTATCTTGGCTGCAGGCATCTCCCGTCTATAAAGGTTTAGTTGAGGCAGTAGCAAGAATACTCGAACTGCTATAATAATTGGCAGACATGGAAACTAAATTTGCTATTCCGCTTACAAATAACGACAGGATTTTTGTTGAATTTAAACCCAACCGGCGAAAGGTGGCAACCTTCATCGTAAAGCTGATATGTGACATTCACGGCCACTGAGACACTACCCTTTCCCAGAGAGTTTATAAACATATTACAGTTATGTTACAATGATCATATTGATGCAATTTGGCATTTTCTCACCCTGTAATAACCTTTTCTCTTGCAAATAAGGAGTTCCCCTTGAAAGTCCTCCTGGTATATCCTGAATACCCTGATACGTTCTGGAGTTTTTCCTATGCCCTGAAGTTCATCTCAAAAAAGGCTGTCCATCCACCCCTGGGGCTACTGACAATTGCTGCTATGCTTCCTCGTGGATGGGAGAAGAGGCTGGTGGATATGAATGTACGAGAACTAGAAGACAACGATCTTATATGGGCGGATTATGTCTTTCTGAGCGCTATGTCGGTACAGAAGGAATCTGTGAAAGACGTTATCGAAAGATGCAGGTCCATCGGTGTTAAAGTCGTGGCCGGAGGTCCGCTTTTTACCAATGAATACGAAGATTTTGCAGATGTTGATCATCTGGTGCTGAACGAGGCTGAGATAACGCTTCCGCTTTTTCTAAATGACATAAGAGATGGGCAACCCGTGCATCTTTACAGCTCCGCTAAATGGGCTGACATAACAACTACCCCTGTCCCCCTCTGGGAGCTGATAAACCCGAAGCACTATGCCTCCATGAATATCCAGTATTCAAGGGGGTGCCCTTTCGAGTGCGAATTCTGCAACATCACCTCACTCTACGGCAGGGTCCCGAGGACAAAAAACAGTCAGCAGGTAATAGAGGAACTTGAGAAACTCTACGCGCTTGGCTGGAGGGGCGGGGTATTCTTTGTGGACGACAACTTCATCGGCAACAAGAAGAAGCTGAAGGAGGAGATATTGCCTTCCATTATACGGTGGATGGATGAGAAAAAACAGCCGTTTAACCTCTCGACCGAGGCGTCCATCAATCTTGCTGACGACGAAGACCTCATGAGAATGATGGCCAGGGCTGAGTTCAGCACTGTATTTGTGGGCATCGAGTCACCTCACGAAGAAAGCCTGGTTGAATGCACAAAGATCCCTAATAAGAACAGGGACCTTATAGCCAGTGTGAGAAAGCTTCAAAGCTTCGGGCTGGAAGTCCAGGCAGGGTTTATCGTCGGCTTTGACAAAGACCCCGTATCCATATTCGAGAGAATGATAAGGTTCATCCAGGAAAGCGGGATTGTGACAGCGATGGTGGGACTCCTTAACGCTCCGCGGGGGACAAAGCTCCATGACCGGCTGGCCAGGGAAAACAGATTGTTGAAGACGGTGACGGGAGACAACACGGACTTTTCCATGAACTTCATTCCGATGATGAATTATGATAACCTCCTCAGCGGTTATAAAAAAATCATCGATACCATTTATTCCCCCAAACATTTCCACGCCAGGGTCAAGCAGTTCCTGCGTAATTACAGGCCGGTCCAGAAGAACGTGATCCACATGCGGTACAGCTACTTGAAAGCCGGATTCAAGTCTGTTTTCATACTGGGGATATTCGGAAAAGAGCGTTTCTATTACTGGAGGATCTTCTTCTGGTCCCTTTTCAGGCGGCCAAAACTTTTCCCCCTTGCCATAACGTTTTCGATATACGGGTTTCATTTCAGGAAGGTATTCGAAGATCACTTCCGCATGACCGGGAGTAAAAGCGTTACATAAAAACACGTTGAGCTGCCGCTGAAATAGCAGCTCAATTTAGAGTCTCAGTGCTGCTCTGAACAACAGTCCGTGCCCTGATTTATCCTGGGAGAAATGAGAGAATTACATGGAACATTCTGAAAGCAGCGGATCAGTCCTCTCCTTAATGGAAAAGTTGAAAAAAGAGGCCGCGCCAAAAAATGCAGCCTATGAACGCTCGTATCGGCTTGCCGAAGGGCAGTTGGCGGTTATGGTCACCAGGGACCAGGAACGTTACATCATAACGCTTCTTACCGATATACAGGGACCCCTGATTCTTCACTGGGGGGCATCATATAATTCCCGTTACGAATGGGTTTTGCCTCCATCCTCCATGCATCCTGCAGGAACAGCCGTATTCCAAAATACGGCAGCTCAGACACCATTTGCCTATGATGACGGCATTGGCCGGTTAATCCTGCAAATAAACGAAAAAGAAGCGCCCGCAGGCATTCTGTTTGTTCTCAAGCAGAGCGACACAGGGCACTGGATAAAACAGGAGGGGCAAAATTTTTTCATCCCTGTTGCAGCTCCTTCCGGGCAGGAAGATTTTTCGGGAAGTCTGGAACTTGTTTCTCTTGCCGATAAAATCATCGAAAATGAAATGAGCCGCAATTCATGGACATTGATGCACAGGTTCAATCTCTGCTTTGACCTGCTGGACATGCTTGGAAGCAATAATATAGGCGGGGTCGCGCTGATATATGTCTGGTTGCGCTTTTCGTATATCAGACAGTTGGACTGGCAGCGAAACTATAATACAAAGCCGCGAGAATTAGGCCACGCCGTAAGCCGCCTTACTGACAAACTCGCAGGCCGCTACATTGATGAACCGGAAGAGCGGGAGTTCATCCGCCTGATAATGACAACTCTCGGCACAGGGAAGGATGCACAGCGGGTCCGTGACGAGATATTGAATATAATGCATCGCCACAATATCAAAGAGACTTCAGGACATTTTATGGAGGAATGGCATCAGAAGCTCCATAACAACGCCACCCCTGACGATATAGTCATCTGTGAGGCATATCTGGAATTCCTGAGGAGCAACGGAGATATTGATCTTTTCTACAAAAGACTCGAAGAAGGCGGCGTCACGAGGGACCGTATGGAAAGCTATGAGCGCCCTATCAGGTCACAGCCGGCGTTCATTCCTCACTTGAAAGAGGCCCTGATACATGACTTCGAGCACTTCCTTGGAATACTCAGGGAGGTACATGCCGGCAGCGATCTCGGCACAGCCGTTAATTCCGCCCGATATATGTTCGATGGAGATATGCACAGGCTGATGGATTATGTATTGTCACATCGTCACGATAGCGGAGAACAGGCATTCGCCCTCCTTGAAAAGATCACTGAAATACGGCATTGGGTTGCAGGCAGACTCGGCGAGCACCAAAGCAGTGTGCGGGACCTGCTTTTTCTCGATCTGGCACTGGAAGACTTCTTCAGGGCTGCTGTAGAAAAAAACCTGGACCCGAACCTGAACATAGACCAACTGGCGGAACTGACACTAATGTCTCTTGAGAATCTGTGTATCTCAACCGCCGGCGAGGAATTTAAGAGCTGTCTTGCTTACTGGAAACATCTGGGGAAGATGCCGCGTACCGCGAAACTGTGGCCGCTTCAGGCCAAAGCAGTGGTCGACCGCCTTCAGCGAAGCCTCGGCAATTTCATAGACCGATATCACGAACTCCTTCAGCCCAAGGCCGAGTATCTGGGAAAGGCCTTCCATGCTGCTTCATGGAGTGTCAGCCTTTTTGCGGAAGAAGTGGTGCGCGGCAGGCCTGCATTTGTCCTCTCTGTACTTTTGCGCAAACTTGATACCCTTTTACGGAAAAGCGCAGACCTCGGCAACTGGCAGGTGATCAGCCTGAGCAGCGGGACCGGAGTCATAGATACAGTGTCGCATTTAAAATCCATCCAGGGCAAGAGTTTTACCAGCCCTGCGGTAATAGTTGCCGACGATGTGGAGGGGAATGAGGAAATTCCCGAAGGAGTTATAGCTCTTATAACACCAGCCTCGGTAGATGTGCTGTCCCACCTGGCGGTGCGGGCCAGAAATGCCCATATCCTCTTCGCGGTTTGTTACGACTTTGACGTGATCGAAAAGTTGAAGACCATGCGCGGTCTGTGGACCAAGCTGAGTGTCAGCGCAGCCGGTGATGTGGCATTTGAAAAAAGCATGGAAGAGTTGAAGACGCCCTCACCGCATATCAGCCCTGCACATATAAAAGCTTCAGGGATGCCAAAGCCGCTTTTCAGTGTATACGCAGTACCGCTGGAAGATTTCAATGACAGTAATACAGGCGGCAAATCCAATAATCTGAGACGCATGCGCGGAAAATTGCCTGACTGGATACACCTCCCTGCCTCGGCAGCATTGCCTTTCGGGGTTTTTGAAAAGGTCCTTGCCTGGTCTTCCAACAAAGAACTCGCGGAGCGTCATAGCGAACTTCTCCGGCGGCTGAACGAAGAAACGGAAGGTCCGCGCTCCGTATTACTTGAAGATATAAAAAAAACCATCCTCGCCCTTAAATCTCCTGACGAATTGTTCTCCGTGCTCTGTAAGGTGATGGAAAATTCTGGAGTCGGGCGGCCTGAAGACTGGCCGGAAAAATGGGAAGATTCCTGGACCTGCATCAAACTTGTTTGGGCCTCCAAGTGGAATGAACGGGCATATTTAAGCCGCAAGGCGAACGGCATACCTCATGAATATCTTACAATGGCTGTACTTGTTCAGCGGGTCGTTGAAGCGGATTATAGTTTTGTGGTCCATACTGTCAACCCGTTTACGAACAATCAGGATGAAATTTATGCCGAAGTTGTACTTGGTCTCGGTGAAACACTCGTTGCCAACTACCCGGGCAGGGCGCTCAGCTTCTCATGTATGAAAGGTAGTCAGGAACCGCGCCTCCTTTCATTCCCGGGCAAGAGTGTTGGTATTTTCGGCGGAGGAATGGTCTTCCGTTCGGATTCAAATGGTGAAGACCTCGCCGGTTTTGCCGGCGCAGGCCTGTACGACAGCTTCATGCTGCCGCAGCCCGTTAAGGTCAGCCTGAATTACACGGAAGAGGCCCTTGTGTGGGACGAAGATTTTCGAAACAAGTTTTTGTTGAACATTGCCGGCATCGGCACTTCTGTGGAAAAGGCCCTCGACGGTCCTCAGGATATTGAGGGCGCATACTCAAACGGTCAGTATTATGTCGTGCAATCGCGCCCCCAGGCCGGCCTTGGACATGATTGATCCGTTGCCCGACACACACCCTCCAATTCTGGCTCTTTTTCAAAAAAGGATTGACGGCGATGACGCCCTTTTGCAACTCGCTGCCCTGCGATTCAAAGAGGCAGGCCTCGGACCCGAGTTCTACGCTGAAACTCCGGAAGAATTGGAGAGGCTTTTGAGGTTCAAACCTACACCCGAAGTACCGGCAACCGTGCATTTGCCCAGATGGATAAATCTCTTCGACGAAAACAGCCGTGCACTGGTCCTCGATTTTGCTAATAACTTTAAAAACCGTATTTTCGGAATAATAATCCATGATCAGAGCGAACTCTCAGTCAGCTTCGACAATTATTTGACTGTCCTGAGCGGCCTGGAATCACAATTAAGAAGCATCAGGGGAAGTCCTTATCTCTTTATCGAATATGCTGCAGGTCTTGAGCCCGATCTATTCATAGAGCTTTTCAGGGCATCACATAGTCTTGAGCGCGTAAGCAGCTGCATCGATATAGGCCATTTGGGACTTTGGCAGGCAAGACGCGTCTATTCAGCCAAATACCCCGGGAAAGATGTTTGTGCTCTCAAGCCTACCGATGCCGGTCTTCAGGACGTAATAGGAAATGTTCAGGAAGCGGTCTCTGCGGCCCTCGCTGAAGTGCTCCGCGTGACCAGTGAAATCGGCAGCCTCGGGAAACGCGTGCATTATCACCTGCACGACGCACACCTGCTGTCGACCTTGAGCCCTTTCGGAGTGGCAGACCACCTGAGTTTTTTAGACAAAATTATGCTACCATTTGAATACATGGGGGGAAGGTCTCTCGACCTGATGTTCGGCCCTTGCGGGCTTTCAAGGATTATTGCCAAGGCACTGGAGTCGCCTGGTCCGGCCCACGTTTCCTTCACACTCGAAATCCACCCGGTTGAAGGAAGGCTGCCTCTTGGAGATGCCTCTTATCTTTTTCATCACTGGCGGGACAAAGGGAATGCTGAAAGGATGAATTTCTGGCTTTCTGTCCTTTGTAAGAACTATCGACTCGTATCGGATGCAATAAAAGCTAACAGTAACGTCAAAAGTTTGATGAAAAACGAGGAGAAACAATGAACCACGGAGTACGCAGAGGATTCCTTATAGATAAAAAGCCATAAAGTCTTTCAGAGTGCACAGAGTATTTCTCTGTGTCCTCTGTGGTTAGGCTGTCCCTGTGTTCTCGCTTAGAAGCGCCTACTTTGGCTGTGGTCAATTTTGACAATACGAGTGATTTGATAAGGAGGACAAATTATGAGAAAACCGGAAAAGATGATCATTTATAATCTGTTTCCCCTGCTGGCAGGAAAGTTTGCCTGCTGGGAAAGGCATTTCTCGCGTGCATCGGAAATGGGGTTCAACTGGATTTTTGTAAACCCTATTCAGCGTTTGGGGACTTCAGGAAGTCTTTACTCGATAGCGGATTATTTTGATTTCAATCCACTGTTAGTTGATGAGGAAATTGAAAAAAAACCTCATGAACAGGTAAAGGACGTGATCATGACTGCGGAGAAACTTGGCCTGAAGGTAATGGTGGATCTGGTGATCAATCATTGTTCCTCGGATTCAGACCTGACAGAATTACACCCGGAATGGTTTCTCCATGAATCCGACGGCAGTATCGCGCATCCCTTCGCATATGAAGACCAGAAAAAGGTGGTATGGAAAGACCTGGCAAGGTTTGACCACCGGAATACAAGAGATAAGGAAGGGCTCTTTCAATTCTTTCTTAGTGTGGTAACCTTTTTGTCTAAACTGGGCTTTAAGGGATTCCGCTGCGATGCAGCCTATCAGGTACCCGGTAGTTTATGGCAAAGACTCATCAGCGAAATAAAGAGAAAATACCCTGATGTGTTATTTTTCGCGGAAACACTCGGATGCCCTCCGGACCAGACCAGAAAAACCGCCGGCGCCGGTTTTGACTATATTTTTAACAGCTCAAAATGGTGGGATTTCCACAGCCCCTGGTTAATGGAACAATATGCACTCACACGGGAAGTTTCCCCGTCCATAAGCTTCCCCGAAAGCCACGACACGGTCAGGTTATGCGAGGAATTTGGCGGCAACATAGAAGGGGTCAAGCAGCGTTATCTGTTCTCCGCTTTGTTCTCTGCAGGCGTCATGATGCCCATAGGATACGAATTCGGCTTCCGCAGGAAGTTGCACGTGGTAAAAACAAGGCCTGAAGATTGGGAAGAGACAGGCATTGATCTGACTTCTTTCATAACAAGCGTCAACAGGGTCAAGTCAGAACATGCCGTATTTCAGGAAGAGGCCCACACAGAGATACTGCATAACAGCAACCCTAATATTTTGCTTATGTGGAAGGCCTCAGCCTATACACGGGAAGAATCACTGCTAATCCTCAATAAGGACATTTACAATAAACAATATTTCTATTCAGAGAGCCTGCAGAAATATCTTCAGGCAGGCGCGCCGCTTGTCGATGTTTCTCCTGAATATGCCCTTGACTATGTCCCTGCGCCATTTTCATATGACCTCAGGCCGGGACAGGGTATCCTGCTGACCACTTCGAGGGATGTCTATTGACACAGAGCACAAACAAGCTGACCCGCTAACATAATTGTAGCACCACTGCGAAATCTTTCAACCTTCAGGGAAACGGTCAGACCGCAGGCTCAGCTCTGTTAAGTTGAGGATTTTACGACTGAAGATCGGGCAAAGATGCCGTAATACTTGGATGCGTCAATGTGCAAGTTTATTTATTCGCAAGCCCTTAATCTATTGATTATCGTTACTATCGTTAACTGCTTTATACACATTCAGAAGGTTCTGCCGCGCCTGCATTATCCTGTTCATGGCGTCCCCCGCCTTTTCCATCTCCACCTTGATATTTTGGACTCCCACACTGGGAATAGTTTCAATGGATTTGGCAGTTTCGTCCTGAATCTTCGCAGCAGCAGACATCACACTATTCAAAACTTCACTAAAGGCATTTGGACCCTTCTGATCATAAGGTTTCCCGGCCTCAGGAGTTCCGGATGGCATGCTTTGTATTTTGCCTATCTCATTCATCTCTTGATCTCGTGATCTTTTATACCATGTCTCAGAAAATAAGTCAACGTTGGGTGGCGGACTGTGGGGCGGCGGACCGCGTGTGCGTCATGGATGGGGGGCGCGCCAAAACGTCATTCCGGCTTGTCCGGAATCTTTCTTTATTTTCAAGAACGATTCCCGACAGGCGGGAATGACAAAATTACAAACTCATAATCTGACACAGTCTCTGTTGGACCGGAGAAGGAAGACAGGAGAGGTGGAGGACCGCTTAAATTCCCGTAATATTATGATCCATAAAGCGTGAAGCCGGCTTCCATAATAGCATTATTGATCTCCGTGATATGCTCGAATCCCTTTGCCTCAAGCGTGAGGATGACAAGGGTTTTGCCGAAAGGAATATCCTGGGCCAGCCTGTCATGCATGACATGCAATATATTGCCTCCCTGCCCCGAAATAATTCCAGTAAGCCGGTGAAGCCTGCCCGGCATGTCATCCAAAATCACCTTAAACAAGCCGATTCTGCCGCTCGAAATGAGACCTTTATTGATTATTCTGTCGATAATGGTGAAATCGATGTTCCCGCCGCTCAATACAAGTGCTACTTTCCTGTTTCTGAATCTTTCCTTCTGTTCAATGATGGCGGCAAGCGGCACAGCGCCGGCTCCTTCAACAACAAGTTTTTTCCTTTCAAGGAAAAGGAGGACTGCCCGGGCAATCGACTCTTCTGTTACCTTAATAATGTCGTCGACATACCTTTTTATCATTCCGAAGGTCCTGGTCCCTATGATTCCCACCGCTATTCCATCAGCGAGTGTAGGTTGAATAGGCGTCTGGGTGAGCTTTCCGGTGAGGAAGGACTCATATGCAGATAATGCGGAGACGGTCTGGACACCTATTACTTCAGTGCCGGGAGATAGTGTTTTTATTGCGAGGGCCATGCCTGCAATAAGTCCGCCGCCTCCTACAGGAACCAGGACGGAATCCGCGTCACTCAAATCGTTCAGCACCTCTATGCCTATAGTTCCCTGTCCGGCTATAACAGCATCATCATCAAAGGGATGAATAAATTCATGCCCTTCCAGGGAACGTGCGTAATTGAGAGCGTCTATCAGGGATTCACCATGTAAAATAACTTTAGCTCCGTACCCTTTTGCAGCCTCCTGTTTGACCAACGAAGCCTGCACTGGCATAACAATGGTGGCCTTCATTCCGAGGCTTCTGGCCGCGAATGCAACCCCCTGTGCATGATTACCCATTGAGGCCGCTATGATCTTTGTCCCCGGTTTGAGGCAGAACAACTTGCTGAAAGCCCCGCGGACTTTAAATGAGCCGGTTTTTTGAAGATTTTCGGCCTTCAGATATATCTCCGCGCCGAACATTTCGCTCAATGAATTCGAGTGGACCAGCGGTGTTTTATGGATATATGGTAAAAGGTGTTCGTGGGTTTTTTTTATACGCGAAAAAGCAATTGTTCCCATATATATCCCTTTTCTCTCCCTCCGGCTTGTCCGGGCTTATGCTCAAGCAGGAAGGTTGTGCACCCGGTGAAATCATCCAAACACCAGAGTCTGCAAGGCAATTTTCAACGGCTCATCAGGTCATTTAGTGTAACTCTCAACTTCTCAAACTTGTAGGGCTTTGTCAGGCGAGAGCTAAAACCATATTTATGATAATCGGATACAACGGCATCATCCGAATAACCGCTGGATACAACCGCCCTGACACCGGGATCAATCATGAGGAGTTGTTCAATCGTCTCTTTTCCTCCAAGACCTCCTCGAATAGTCAGATCAAGAATAACAATATCAAAGGGATTCCCTGACTCCTTGGCAGTCCGGAACTTCTCGATTGCACTTTCTCCATATTCGGCAAAATCGACATCGTGACCGAGTGCCTGTATCATTTCTCCGGCGATGTTGCGTATCAGCTCATCGTCATCCATGAGGAGTATTTTCCATTTGCGGCCATTCGGAGAAACCGCAGAAGCTGCGGGATCCTCTTTCCCAGCTTCTACCGCGGGCAAATAGACAAAAAACGTTGCGCCCTTCCCAAGTTCTGAAGCTAAATCTATAGCGCCTCCATGGTTTTTGATAATAGAATATGACGTTGCGAGTCCAATTCCGCTCCCCTTCTCTTTGGTTGTGAAATAAGGATCAAATATCTTGTGCATGTGCTGCTGTGCAATGCCGGTCCCGCCGTCCTGGATAGAAATTTCCACATATTTCTCTTCTTTTAGAGATTGAGGCAGTTCCTGCTGCGACCCCAACACATTCTTTGCGGTTATCGCTATTGTACCGCCTGAAGGCATCGCCTGATCGGCATTGATTACGATGTTCTGGACCACCTGAGCTATCTGTCCTTCATCGGCTTCTACCGGCCAAAGGTCCTCGTCGATCCTGATCCTGCAATCAACACTGGAACCGCTTAAAGCAAACATCACCGAGTTCTCGATTACAGGTTTGAGCCACATCTTCTTCTTAATCGGCTTCCCGCCCTTTGAGAAGGTCAGGAGTTGTGAAGTAAGCTTCACCGACATGTGCAGGGCCTGCTCTGCCTGATTGAGCATGGCAAGAGAGCGTTCCTTCTGGTCTAGGGTCAGTTTTGCCATGGAGATATACCCGAACACCCCTTGCAGCAAATTGTTGAAATCATGAGCAATCCCGCCAGCCAGTATCCCGACGGCCTCGAGCTTATGCGTCTTCAGCCGTTCCTCTTCAAGGAGACGCTTTTCCGTTATGTTGTTGATTTCCTCAATCACGGAGGTTACGGCCCCCGAACTGTCTTTTAACGGAAATGCTTTTGTCTCCACATATCGAATAGGGCCGTTATCGTCCCCATGCCTGTGTACAACGATATGGGGCTCTCCAGTATCAAAGACGTGACGAACAGCACAGTCCTCACCCTCTTCATAGCAAGGCAGGAGCAAAGAGTGCGAAATATCATGGCACTTCCTGCCGATTACCTCTTCGCTAGTCATGCCTGCCTGATCACAGTAAGCCCTGTTGGCGGTCAGGATGCGGAACTCCCTGTCAATAACGATAAAGCCTTCATCCACAGCGTCAAGGATGTTCCTTGTTATTTGTTCACTCTCCCTCAGTTTCATTTCGGCCAGCTTACGCTCGTCGATAGTACGACGCAGCACCGTATTGATCTTTTTAATTGACGCATACCGCCAAAATGCGATGCCACCGATGGCGATAATCAGGAAGACACCGCTTACCGTCAATACCCTCCTGTTCGTCCAGTAAGGCTCAGGGGCCCCATACCATTTAAGGTAAATTTGCTGATATTCAGGGCCTCCCACAAAGTCTTTAAGGGTTTTGTTCATCAGTTCGAGGAGTTGAACATTGTCCCTACGTACTGCCAGGCATCTTTGGAGCTCGAAGAAAGGCTTCCCGACCTTTTTAATACGGTCTTCCAGTCCGGTTTCCCTCATCTGTTTCAGGACCATGGATTCCTCGCCGGCAAATAAGCTGATCTCACCGGCGAGCAGGCCGAACAGGCCTTCCCGATAACCACCATATATTTGAAGCCTCACGCCATCCCGGTCCTTCAACTTCTCGTAGGACATGCTTCCTTTTATAACGCCCACGACATGATCGGAAGGCACGCGCGCAGGGTCCACATCGCTTTCAGACCGGGCAAAAAAGGAAAGGTATGTTGTTTGGATTGGGGTGCTGAACAACACTTTCTTTTCGCGCTCCCCGCTCTTGAGAAGGACACCAAAATCCGCTTTGCCGCTTTCGATGGCAACAAGAGTATCATCCCAATCGTATCTGCAAATGTAACTCACCCGGACCCCTGCACGAGCGGCTATACTGCCCATGATGTCCACAAAGAAACCGGAAGGGGTATTGGTATTCTTATTCCAGAAAGAGACCGGACCGTAATCACAGTGTATAACTGCAATAGTTGATATGGGTCTTTTCAGCTCGTTGACGGGTTCTGCCAGTGAGGTGTTTAAGAACGCAAGTACCACAAACATTGTGATCAGGAAGAGTCTGAGAGCATCTCTTATATGGTAAGCAGAGAAGGCCATTCAGTTTCGTGCCAAGCCAGTTATCAAGCTAAGTCTGATGATCACGCTATTTCTTTCCTGAGTTTCAGCGGCAGATATGCGCCACTATTGTGGCTAGCACATTACACAGTATATCCTTATTCTCATTTCTTATTCAATCAGAAATTAAGATGAGGGGTTCGAGAAATAGCTTTTTTGAGGTCGTGTTATCATGAGGTCCTGGATAACTGTAGCAGGACGATAATCTCCAGAGGCTTGTGGACGCTACTATTTCTCTCACCATGCGAAGTTTCAAACCTTTTGCCGTAATTCCGGCTTGTCCGGAATTTAGTAGTGAGTAGTAAATAGTGAATGGCTGCCTTTATATTTTTTCTACTCACTACTTACTACTTACTATTTACTACTTACTGTTGGATTCCCGACAAGCCAACAGTACCAACAGTTAGGTGCTCTAAGCAGGAGATCTTAAGCACGGGGATGACGTTTTGGCCCCCCACAAACTGACGCACACCCCATATTTGGTTGCAAATAGTTGCAAATATAGTTAACTCCATGGTACAGTTAAGTGGGCTAAAATATGTATATTTTGCCCTAATTTTTTCACTCACGAGCCCGTAGGACTGATGCTGATACTGGAAAAGGAAGAGATCCTACATTTAACTCCGTTGTTTGAAACGTTCTCGGAGACGTAGCCACAATAGTATGGAGAAGACCTAAAAAACTTTAATCCGCAAGATAAGAATAGAAAGCAAGGCTTTTATGACCCTAATAACCGATATTTTGCTCTGTTTTTTTGTCGGCATAGGAAAAGGGGGAGTGTTTGGATAAGAGGATCAGCAAAAGGATACCCTTCAGTTTAGAGGGAGATCTCGTTTTCCGTGGCACAATTTATAAAGTCTTAATTAACGATATATCCGCAAACGGCTTGCATGTGATTGCATCACCCGGTATCAAAGATATTGACGATCATTATCATACGCCGGTGGAGTTGAAATTTCATGTTCCACAGGGACAGTTTATAAATCTGCATTGTCTTATAATATCTTCCGATAACGGCGCCGAGCATTCAACGACCAAAATGAGCCTGGAAATTCCGGACCCCCCCGCGGAGTTCAAGAAATTCTATAAGGACACTTACTATAAGGTAAGGAACGAAACATCCCATGATGCCATCGCTGTTGTTGGCATGGCCTGTCGTTACCCGGGCGCCTCGAATATAAAAGACTTATGGGAGAATATCCTTGCGCGCAGAAGGGAATTCCGTAAGTTCCCCAAACAGCGTCTGCCGCTCTCAGAATATTATGATGCGGACCCTCTTGTGCTGGATAAGACCTATGGGAACCGGGCCGCTGTTATCGATGGATTTGAGTTTGACTGGATAAAACGTGGTATCCCGAAAACGGTTGTTGAGTCTTCAGACATTGTCCACTGGCTGGCTTTGGAAATTGCTATCCAGGCCCTGGAAGACGCCGGCTACAGCCGTAACAATATGCCTTGCGACCGGACAGGGGTCATTCTCGGCAATACCTTAACAGGTGAGCACAGTCGATCTCAGAACATGCGCTTGCGCTGGCCCTATGTCAAAAAAGTTTTGAAGGCTGCCGCGACAAAAAAACAGTTGCCCCCCAAAATGATTGCCGAGTTGACCGAGACCATGGAGGTATATTACAAGTCTGTTTTTGCTCCCATTACCGAGGACACCCTCGCCGGAAACCTTTCTAATACCATTGCCGGAAGAATCTGCAATTTCCTGGATTTGCGGGGTGGGGGCTATACGGTGGATGGGGCGTGCTGTTCATCTCTGATTGCGGTTTCCACGGCCGCCACAGCTCTGTCCAGTGGCACTCTTGACGTTGCCGTCGTCGGAGGGATTGATATCAGCCTGGATACTTTTGAACTGATAGGCTTTGCCAAGACAAATGCCCTGACCAGGGGAGATATGCAAGTATATGATCGCCGTGCCAGCGGTTTCATTCCAGGGGAAGGAACCGGCTTCGTCATATTAAAAAGACTTGAGAACGCTCGTGCCCACGGAAACTATATATACGCGGTTTTGGATGGATGGGGAATGTCTTCCGACGGCAAAGGAGGGATGACGGCCCCTAAAGCGGAAACCCAAGCCCTTGCTATACGTCGATCGTACGGTAAAGCAGGTTACGGCCTGCGTGACGTTGATTTTATCGAAGGTCATGGGACCGGCACAAAAGCGGGTGATAAAGCAGAACTGGAGGGCATTGCTCTTGCAATGGGTGATGAAAATGGTAGTTCTCTGCGTTCTTGCGGTATCACATCGTTGAAATCACTTATCGGCCACACCAAAGCTGCCTCCGGAATAGGGGGCTTCATCAAGGCAGTCATGGCCGTGAACAGGCGTGTTATTCCACCTACTGCCGGATGCAAGGAACTTAATACGGTATTTCATGAAAAGGCCCTCAGCTTATACCCGATCCTACAGGGGGAAATCCGCAGCGCAGATGACTCGCTCCATGCGGGGATATCAAGCATGGGGTTCGGGGGGATCAACTGCCATGTGACAATCGAATCGGCAGGGGAACCCGCAAAAAACCTTGAACCCTCCATCGGAGAAAGAGAACTGCTTGCATCTTACCAGGAGACCGAGTTCTTTGTCCTCTCTGCCGAGTCCCAGGATAAAATGGCCGGCCGTATACATTATCTGAAAGACCTCGTTGAGGGGATCAGCAGTGGTGAAATGGTTGACCTTTCAAGTTACCTTGCCGAAGAGGTTGCTGCCAATAAGCCATTCCGTGTTGCCCTGATTGCTGCCTCTCCTGAAGGTCTGATCGATTGCCTCGAGCGTTTAGAACAAATGCTTAATGCAAACCGGATTTTGAAAGGTGAGAGAATGTCCAGCCCTCAACAGGATATTTGGGTTGGCAATTCAGTGTTGCGCAGTCGCGTCGGCTTCCTGTTCCCTGGCCAGGGATCGCAACAGCTGAATATGGGACGGCGCATTGTAGAGCGTTATTCCTGGGCCCGGGATTTCAGAGACAAAGTCGAATCATGGCTCTATGAGAGCAAACATAAAAAAATAAATGCGTCGATTTATCGACCTCTTGACCGGGCCCTTAATAGCGATCAAATAGAGGGATGGAAAAACGTATTGTCACGCGCGGAAATCGCACAGCCGGCCATATGTATGACATCCCTCTTATGGATAAGTTATCTTGAACAGCTCGGAATCATACCAGTAGTCGTTGGCGGCCATAGCCTCGGTGAACTGACGGCTTTCCATGCGGCAGGCGCTTTTGACGACAAAGCGCTGCTGACGTTTGCAGCCATGAGAGGACGGACCACATCTGCTCCTGATGGTAATCCTGGAATTATGGCCAGTTTTGCCTGTGGTCGGGAAAAAGTTGAAGAACTGTTAAAGGAGATCGAAGGCTACGCGGTTGTCGCAAATATCAACAGCCCTATGCAGACGGTGATATCCGGTGAGAGACCGGCCGTGGAAAAAGCGATGCAATTAGGGTCGAATCTGGGCATCGAGTCAAAACGGTTGGCTGTTTCCAATGCGTTTCATTCACGCTTTATGACTGAAGCAGCTGATAGCATACTCAATCACGCACCGATTCCGGAGACCCTCGAAAGAACAAAGATACAATTATTGACCAGTATGGATGGCACTGAGGTGACGTCACATGCTAATATGCGCAGTCATTTTGCAGCGCAGGTAGAGAGCCCGACAGATTTCATTTCGCTGGTCAACTCTGCGGCGCGAGAGTGTGACCTGTTGCTTGAAGTGGGCCCGGGCCGGGTGCTATCTAATTTGGTTGAAGCGATTTCGGGAACAGATGGAATATTATGCTTTCCCGTTGAATCAAGTGCCGGGGATGATCGTTCTCTGAACATCTTTCTCGGTTGCTACTTCGCGCAGGGAGGTGATATCCATTGGAGAGCCCTTTTCGAAAACCGGCTGGTAAGGCCTTTCACCCCAGCCTCAAAGCGTATTTTTATTGACAATCCATGCGAACGTCCTTTTACATTTTCGGATGAAGAAATCATTCTAATGAATGATAATCTGCCAACTGCGGCTTCTACCACGTTGATAGACGATACCGATGGCCTCTTTTCACAGCGACAAATAGATTTTATACGCAAAATCATACACAGAGAAGCATTGGGGATGGGCCTTGAACCAACAGGTCATCCTGAACGTTCACCTAAGGAAATGACACCTATGACACCCACAAAATCTGCGGGTGCTGACAATAATGTGTCTTTACCCACAAACGCTGGAGACCGCAACCCGGAGGCTTTGTTGAAACTGGCATCGGAAATGACAGGCTTTCCTAAAGATTCGATATCACTCCAACATCGTCTCCTTGACGATCTGAATCTTGATTCCATCAAGGCCAGTCAGTTTGTCGCCAAGGCAGTGAAACTATATGGCGCGAACTGGATTGACCCGACAACCATGGCAAACAGTTCACTGCAGGAAATTTTCGATAGTACCAAGCCTAACTTATCAACAGGGCAGCCCGATGCATCTTCAAAAGTAACAGAGTCGAAACAACTTTCCGAGGCAGTACCACCGCATGGGCAGGCAGGCCATTGGGTCCGGGACTTCAGAGTTGCGTACGTGGAACAACAACGTGACTCTCTTGACTCTTTCGAAGAAATTACAGCGGTCGCCTCTGTAGAAAACAGACAAATTTTGATTATCTCTGAAGATGGGATAGACACTCTTTCCAGTGAAATGCAGGATATTTTGAGCCAAAGGGGAGTTTCGGCGACGTCAATGGATTACAAAAGTTTATACACCGCTTCCCCGCGGGCTTATGAAAAGTTCGACTATTTTATTTTTTTGCTCCCACGGAAAAAGAAGACGGGTTTAGTTACACAAGAACAGGTATATGCTATGGCCGCAAGAATGAACTGTATTGGCACGGTCATCACTTCTTTGAAAATGAAAACACGTAAACCTGCTTACGCGATAGTTCAGTTTGGGAACGGCGACTTTCATGAATATGATCAGGATGTCTCGATTGAATCAAAAGGAAGCGCGGCGTTCCTTTGCAGTATTTATCTTGAAAACCCGATGGAAAGGATACGCGTTCTGGAGTTTTGCAAAACAAATGATTCTGTCCGTATGTTGCAGGAAATCATGAAAGAGCTTCATGCAAAGAAAGAATTCAGTATCACATCCTTTGATAGTACTTTTATACGACGTGTCCCTGTGCTTGACCTATCTGAACCAGGGACATTCAAAGATAGAAAAATCAATTGGACCAATGAGGACGTCGTCCTGGTTACGGGAGGGGCCAAGGGAATAACAGCGGAGTGCGCTCTTGCATTCGCGAAGAGAACGGGCGTTAAATTGGCCATCGCAGGAAGAACGGTCCTTATTGATAAGAACGAAGAGATACAAAACTCGTTACAGCGTTATAGGGAAAACGGGATTACCTACCGTTATTATGCATGTGACATCGCTGACCAGGAGAGTGTTTTTGATCTAAAGAAGAGGATAGAACAGGACCTCGGGATGATCACCGGTGTTATCCATGGAGCTGCTATTAACAAGCCACGCAGTGCAGAACAGGTTGCTCTTGCTGAAGCAATGAGTGAGATTGCGCCTAAACTCCTCGGTGTGATAAATATTTGCGAGGCCCTTAAGGATAGACCGCCCAAATTGTTCGTTGGGTTTTCATCAATTATCGGTGTAACAGGAATGATGGGTAATGCCTGGTATGGATTCTCCAACGAAATCATGAACCTGCTCCTCCAGGCATTCGAATCTCACACTGGAATTACTAAAGTGATCTCCCTTGCATTCAGCATCTGGGGCGAAGCTGGCATGGGAAAAAGGATGGGAAGTGTCGCTGTCCTGTCAAGCATGGGAATCCATGCAATACCCAGCGATGAGGGAGTAAAACACTTCATGCAACTGGTGGAAAATGATCCTGAAGTGAAACAGGTCATTGTGGCAAGCAGACTTGCGGGGCTGAATACCATCCAAAGACGGCCTATCCCTAAACCAAGGGATTGGCGTTTTCTCGAAGAGATACTTTTCTATGAAAAGGGAGTGGAAATAGAAACAAAAGTGGCGCTGACCCTTGAAAGAGATCCTTATCTGAGAGACCACCTTTTTAGGGGAACTTATCTTTTCCCGACTGTGTTTGGAATTGAAGCTATGGCACAAGCGGTATTGTTTGTTGCCGGCTTCGACAACATTGACTATTTGCAGCTTGAAAATGTCCATTTAAACTTCCCTATTGCAGTAGAACCCAACAGCTCAACAGAAGTGCGTATACGTGCTCTTGTTGAAGATGACCCGGCAGAGCGACACGGAGTCCGCGTGAAAGCGGGGATAACGGTCGACCAAACAGGATTTTCAAAAAATCACTTTGAAGCAACATTTGTCCTTGGCAAAGAAGTGAGCGTCGGACAATATGCTGCTGCGATTCCGGATACTTTCCTGGACATCAAACCCGGGGAGGACCTGTATGGGCATATGCTCTTCCAGGGGCCTATGTATCAACGTATCACGGCGGTCCAATCATTAAAAGATACACAATGCATAATTGATTCCGCTATGGAAATTACCGGAAATGGGTCCAGCGGACCAACTGGAGAATTCGTTACTGGAGACCCTTTCTTTAGAGATACACTGCTTCAGTCACCGCAGATAATCATAACCGATCGTATATTGCTGCCTGTTCAAATTGACAAATGGGAAATATTCGTAAAGAATGCCAAAAAAGGGACCCATAAAATTGTTGCGGATATATTGCAAAATGGTAGTGAGATCATCAATGCAGATGTTGTCGCAGTTGATCCAAAAGGCCTGGTTGTCGAAAGACTGCATGGATATAAGACAAAGACAATTGAAAAAGTACCGAATGCTCCCCTAATAGCTGACCTTGAGGACCCGGATGAATGGGACGAGTATCAGATAAACAATAAATTGCAGCATTACTGTCAAAAAACCAACAAGATACCCCCCGCAATGTCCATCAGACATCAATCGGGTCTTCATGAAATGTACAGAACACAGCGTCATAAGGTCGAGAAGGAGTTATTTGGAAAAGCATACAGGAAATTGAAAACTATCACTGAAGGACTTCCTGATGAAATAACCGTGGTTTGGACAAATGAGGGCCAGCCTCTTGTCAGGGAAACAGACTCAGTCCGCGTTTCGTGCAGTCATGATGATAGATTAGTGCTCTGTGTCGTGGGCCGCTCTGCACAGGGATGCGACATTGAAACCATGACACACCGCAGCACGGAAGAATGGGCGGAATTGCTCGGAATAACAAGGGGACCTCTCTTGAAAATAGTGTCCGGTATTGACAAATCATCGGATAGGGCAGGAAGCCGCATCTGGTGTGCTTTGGAGGCCGTCAGGAAAGCCACCGATATGAAACAGAATGACCTGAGCTACGAACAGCAAATAGAAGAGTGTCTGATGTTCAAAGGTGGTGATTTGAGCATTATCACGTTCCCTGTCAAACTATTGAGAGGCGGCGAGAGAATGGTTGCCGTGGTTCTTGCTGAAGGAGGACCTTGCTGTAAAGAAGAGACTAAAGAGGGGAATCCAGTCGAAACAAGGGAAGACGCGACATTGGGGAAGTTTATCCATGGAGGTCCCAAGGGGCAGAAAGTATTTGCGTGTCATTTCCCGCTTAGTTTACGGGACAGCTCGACAATAGGCGGCGGCGTCTATTTCGCAAATTATTTTCATTGGCTCGGAAAGGTGAGGGAAATGATCTTGAAACCGATCGGCAAGTATATTGCTGATAAGTTCTTTAATGGCGAATTCATGGTCACGAATTACTCGGAGACCCAAATAGCAAGAGATGTGAGAAACCATGAAATTATGGATGCCCGGTGCTGGATCGAAAAAATGTTTGGCCCGAAAGATTCATCGTTACTCTTACGCTTTGAATGGCGCAAGTGTACGGCAGATGGAAGAATAGTGCCGGTAGCTGTCAGCAGACATCAAGTTTCGTGGGTCAGAGCGATAGGTCACGGGGTTGTCGAACCTATGGCATGCCCGGAGTTTTTCATGGAGTTTTTGCAAAAGAGCGGCGTATTACCGAAGGGAGGCAGCGCGGAGATCCATGACAAATTGCTGAGCGGCGTCCAAATATCGGCAAGTGAGCTGGGGGACGTCCTTTATGAGGCCAATGTGCTCGGGGAAAACCATGTTTTGGAAGAAAGCGTTTTTGATACTACAATGGAGCACGCTAACCTGGCTCAAAATATCTACTTCTCTAATTATTTCACATGGCAGGGGCAAGTGAGAGACAGATATCTTTTCAATCTCTCTCCTGAACAATACAGAAGAATGGACATAAATGGGCAATTTGTATGTATATACTCTCAGGTAAAGCATTTACGCGAAGCAATGCCATTTGACCGGATTTCTGTCACGATGAAGTTGAGACGCGTCTATGAGTGCGGAATCGATTTGTACTTTGAATATTTCAAAACAGAACCCGGTGCAAAGAAAGTGAAACTGGCCCATGCAGATCATACTGTGGCCTGGGTGCGTATTGACGGAGCTGATAATTATATTCCACAGAAGCTTCCCGGCATTTACGCCGCAACAATATTGAATGCGGACAAACAGAGTCAGGGCAACTATGGACAATCTAGATAAGACCTTTATAAGATCTTTATTTACAGCGAATTATTACAAGGGATATAAAGCTCTTGAAAAATACATATCGAAAGTCATATTTCGCGTCCTGCACGAAATGGATATCATTAATTTTTTGCAAAAGGACTATAGGACCCTTGATGAAATAGTTGACCGGTTTAATTTACATGCCCAGTCAAGGCCTCTTTTGAATTGGATGCTGGTTTATTTGAAACAGATGGGATATTTGCATAATGGAGATTCAAGTTATGTAATGAAAGCAGATCGTTCGGACATGGACACAAAAGAGAACATAAAAGAAATAGTTGCTTTGATGCCTACGGCAAATATTTTTATTCAGTTGACCACGCACGTCCAAATGGGCATCGGGAATTTTCTCATGGGAAGAAAGAATGGGAGAGATATACTGTTCGCTAACAAAACGGTGTCAGATCTTTGGAATGATTATTTCAACAAGTTTTACGGATACTCTACATTAAATTACGGCGCTGCTTACGGAATAACGAAGTGGTTTTCACAGACAGAAGGAAAAAGAATCCTTGAAGTCGGCAGTGGCACGTGCGGTGCGACTGTCAAGGTTTTCCAAATGCTCCGCGACAATAATATCCTGGATTCGATGGACGCCATCATACTAAGTGACATTGTTCCTTCCTTATTGGATCTGGGAAGTAAAAATATAAATGACAACATTAAAGGCCCCCCCGGGTATGAGCAGAGGCTTCTCGATATCAATGTCCCTTTTATAGAACAGGGATTTCCTAAGGATTCCCCTGACATCATTTATGGAGTAAATGTCTTGCATGTTGCCCATAATTTAGGCTCTTCATTAAGCGAGGTTTACAGTCATCTCAATAAAGATGGCATGCTGGTAATTGCAGAAACAATCCGGCCGGTAGATAACAGAGCTCTTCACCATGAAATAATTTTTGAGTTATTAAATAATTATTGCGATGTGAAACTTGATGCTGTAATGCGACCCTATCATGGGTTCTTAACAAAAGAAAGATGGATCAGATACTTTGAAATGACTGGATTCAGGAATATTGAGTATATTAACGAACTGGAACGTCATGATGAACTTGATTTTGATATTACACCTCTGCATTCTTTCCTGGTCGTAAAAGGGCAAAAATGCTAGAGACAAATGAGACGACCCAAGTCAGTGTCCTGGCGTGTGGGATCTCCGATGCTTTGTTATGTCCATCCCAAAGTCGCGTTCCCACTGCTGTTTTCGCAGGGGAAGCCTGGACTGGGGAGCCCGTTCTGACCTTGAAGCCGTGTGAAACAATTACAAATGAACTTGTTAGCATGGGAAGTAAAGGCATTTTAGAGTTGAGGACAACATGCTTGGACAAATACTAGAAATTAAAAATTACGCGTTTTCTGTCTATTCCCTCCCATTATTCTTTGCGTGCACAGCGGCGACACTGATGGGAGGATATGTATTGTTCAAAATACATGCTTCGCACCATGGATTTAAGTTCTTTCTGTTTACGTCAGCTTTGAGTCTGTGGTATGGCTCATTCGGCATGGCTTGCTCCACCGCTGATGCGGCACTGTCGTTGTGGTGGTTCAAGCTGGGCAACATAGGGGTCATATTGATCCCGATCACAAATTACTCTCTTATCTCGGCTATTACGCTAAGAGAGGAACAAGATCGCAGGTTCATTAAGGGAGCATATCTCATATCCTTCCTCTTTATTTTGTCCACGTTGTTTTCCAGTTTGCTTATTAAAGGATTAAAATGGTTCTTCTGGGGATATTACCCGCAATATGGCTTGCTGGGCGCCGCTTTGATTATATTTTTTGGCGTAATAGTTTTCAAGATCTTTCATACCGTTTGGACCGAATATAAGGGCGCAACTACAGAGCGTGCCAGAAAAAGGTTGAAAGGCCTGATGTTTGGAATCCCCTTAGGTTACCTTGCGTCCGTTGATTTTATCCCTACTTTTGGCTTCCCTTTATACCCTTTTGGTTACCTTCCCGTAGTGCTATTTATTGCGATCATGACTTACATCGTCATTCGCTTCCAGCTTGTGGATATTACTCCCCAAACGGCTGCCACTCAGATCTTGAAAACAATGCAGGGGCCACTCATTGTTGTTAATCTGGAAGAGAGAATGCGGGTCATCAATAACGCTGCGTGTCTTATGTTCGGTTATCGGGAGTCGGAAATGCTCGATAAAGAGCTCTCAACAGTTCTAGACTTGCCTGAGGAATTGCGTGATCATAGAATGTTATTGGACCATCCCGTTAACGACTTTCAGGTATCCTTCGTTGATAAACAGAGGAACCAGATTTACCTAAGCTTGTCAGCTTCCGTGTTGACTGCGGATAACGATGTACCCAGCGGGATTGTATATGTCGCGCTCGATATCACCAAGCATAAGGAACTTGAGGCGGCGTTAGCAAAATCAAAGGACGATGCTGAAACCTTAGTCAAGGAACGCACTGCAGAATTATCTGAAACGGTCTCGCATTTGCGTAACGAAATTGAGGAAAAGATGCTAATGGAGCTTGCGCTTAAGAAGGCCTCGGAAGAATGGCGGATCACTTTTGACTCGAATAAAGACATTATAATAATGCTAAACAGTAAGTTTGAGGTACTAAAGGCAAATAGGGCCGCAGTCGAAGTATTAGAGTTATCTTTTTCTGACATCGTTGGCAACCCTCTTATTGGTTCGAATGGGCAGTGCGATTTTCTCAACCGCACGGATCTATCCAGTGCTCTAAAACAGGCTAAACACCGGTTAGAGCGAGAGCTGTTCCTCGAAGAGAAAGGTCTATCGCTGGTGTTGACGGTTGACCCCATTTTCGATCAGGAAGGAGTATTTGCCGGAGCCGTATTAACTGCAAGAGATGTGAGTGACGTTAAGGAAGCTGAAGAAGAGCGCAGGAAGCTTCAGTCGCAACTTATGCAGATCCAGAAGATGGAGTCGATAGGCCGTCTGACAGGTGGTATTGCGCATGATTTCAACAATGTCTTGACTGCTATCCTGGGATTTGCTGAATTGGCCTTGTATAAACTTGCCGACAATCATCCGGCCCGTGACAACATTAATATCATACTTGACTCGGCTCAAAAGGGAGCAACACTCGTCCGCCAGCTGCTTGCATTCAGCCGCAAGCAGATCCTCGAGATGAAAGTCATTAATGTTAACAAGACTATTGATAACATGGAAAAAATGCTTTACCGGTTGATTGGCGAGGACATACAGCTCGTGGTGCAAACTCGTTCGTCGCTGAGAAATATTCTGGCTGATGGTGGGCAGTTAGAGCAGGTAGTGATGAACCTGGTGGTAAATGCCCGGGATGCCATGCCATCGGGGGGCCGCCTCACAATCGAGACTGCAATGGTCAGTTTTGACGAGGAGTATGCCCGAAATCACGAGGAGCTTAAACCGGGTCCTTATGTGATGTTGTCAGTAACCGATACCGGAGAGGGCATAAGTCTCGAAATCCGGAAGAAGATCTTCGAGCCGTTCTTCACAACAAAGCCTATGGGCAAAGGCACAGGTCTTGGCCTGTCTACAGTATACGGAATAGTTAAACAGCATAATGGATATATCGATGTAATTAGCGAACACGGGCGGGGAACAACATTCAAAATCTATCTGCCGGTTGTTGAGGAAGAAGAGAGCAAAGTAGTTGTCCAGAATGAGATTGGGTTTGCGCCCGGCATGGAAACAATACTGGTAGTGGACGACGAACCATACTTACGCAAATTGCTCAGAAGTTCCCTTTCAGCAGTTGGGTATCTCATTCTTGAGGCATCCTCTGCAGAAGAGGCCTTGCGCATTTGTGAGGATTTCGAAGGTAAAATCGACCTTCTGTTGACCGATGTGATTTTACCTGGAATGGACGGCAAGCAATTGGCCGAGAGGTTCTATTCAAAGCGTCCGAAAACAAAGGTGGTCTTCATATCTGGGTACACGGACGACATTCTTGCCCATCGAGGCATATTAGGCCCTGGAGTAGTATATATCGCAAAACCGATAACCCCGACAATGCTTTCCAGGAAGGTAAGACAGGTACTTGACGATAAAATAAAAATAGAGCAGAAAGCCATGTTGCGGAAAGATATCGGGAATTTTGATATTTCTTTGTAGTCAATAATGCCTGGGCTCGGGAGTTAGACTTCCCATGCCGGCCGACTGGTTTAACTCCGGCCATCCTGCATTAGCATTGCCGCCTCCTCTTGATTAAACGAGCCCCAAAAAGAAAGCCCATCGCAAGAAAATATTCATTTTGGAGGTTGCTGAACAGCACCCTTATAAAAGACCTCGCATTTGCCTCCTTGAAGAATACCCTTCACTTTCCTGTAAAGACTGAAGATTGGGCCGGCAATGGTCTCGACTCCGCCCACCGCGCCGATCTTGGGACCGCCGAAGGGACCGCTGATCCCTTGCTTGAATTTTGCGCATCCCTTGTCATCCAGAAGCGCCACTATTACATTATCATATCGTTCGTTGACAAGATTGAGCTTGCCTTTAAGGGCGACCCGGTTATGGTGAGTCGCAAGGGCGCAGTCCTTAGCGTCCGCCACGCCGGCCTTGATTTTCCAATGGGAAACGAACACTGTGATGACACCCTGCCCTCCCCGGGTCTGGTTGTAAATGTCCCCGTAACTGTACCCCTTGACCGCAGCGGTACCGAGAGGGCCGGCAATGAAAAAAGCTCCGAGGTCGACGAGGTTGAATTTCTGGCTTGTTTCAAAGGATGAGAGGACCTTGTCGAGGTCAAGAGTATAAGTGACGAGATTGTAACCCCGGAGAGAAAAAGTACCATCCATGCCGTTCATCAGATTGCGGCTTCCTTTTTCTCTCATCGTCAGGGATGCATAAAGATCACCCCTCCCGCCGATGACCTTTTTTGTTCCGAATGACTCCTCAAGCTTTTCGAAGTCCAGCTTAGATACCTTCAAATTTATTTTATACACAGCTTCCGACATGTCTGCCGTGGCTTCTGCATCAGCCTTCGCGCCGAAAATATCCATGGTAAGGGGCATGAGGTATATGACTCCCTTCGCCGCTTTTATAGGACTTATGACGTTGTCGATCCTGAAGGCGCTTTCCCGTACCTCCTTGCAGTCCAGGTTGCCCGTGAATGATATGTTCTTTATGATTTCCCCTGAGGTATCCAGGACCGAGAGGTCCTTGACAGCCAAGTTGAGGTCCTTCAACTCGATTTTTTTACCAGCCTTCTTGTCAGAGTAAACGACGGCCCCTATGGTAAGAGGGTCGAAATTGTATAACCCTTTGACCGCTTTCACCGAGGCCTTCAGATTCTCGATTCTGAAGTCCTTTTGCAGCGCCTCTTTGCAGTCGAAGCTTCCTGTAAACGAGATGTTCTCTGCTATCGATATGTCCTTAATAGCGATATTTAAATCTTTGAACTCCGCCTTCTCCCCTGTCTTCTTGTCGAGATAGACCAGTACCCCTTTGGACAACTTGAGCTCACTCAAACTGAAGACTGCTACGTGTCTCCCTTGAATCGATTTCTTTTCAGTCCCTTCGAAATTATATTTCCCCTCGGCGTCTTTAACGATGGTGAAGGCCGGTTTGACAAGCTCGCACATGGTGACTTTGAGTTGCTTCTTCAGAAGGGGCATCAACTCCACTCCTACCTTGAGGTTTTCAAGGTAAAGTATATTGCTTCCCTTGTTGGTAACTTGGATGTCCTGAGCCGATACGCCAAAGGGGAAAAAAGAGATCCCCATCTTCCCATTGATCCTGACATCCAAGCCGGTCGCCCCGGAGGCGACGGCCTCTATGCGGGGCCTGTAGGAATTTATGTCGAAGGTCAGGACGAAAACTGCTACTGCCAGGACAAGGGTTATGGCCCCGCCGCCAAGGACAAAAAGGATTTTTTTCTTCTTCACATTCATTAGAAATATACTATAACCATTGCGCGCTCAACATTCCAGAGCGCCGCGCAATCCGAAAAAAATGGCGGCGGAGAAATTTTCTCCGGCGCCATTATACTAAATTTGCTGCATGACAATCTCAACACCGTTCGGAAATCCGCTCAGCAACGGCAACTCCTCCAACTTCATGATACTTTACTGTCGCATCGCGGCTGACACTTATGTCTTTTACAGGCTCACTCGCTTTGCAAACCTGGACCTTTGTGTCCTGGTTGAGAAATATATTCAACTGATTGTTGGGGAATTGACCTATCTGACTCGATATCAAAGTCAGTGTTGTCGCATTGTGAACTTGGTCGATTGCCATGACCTCTCCCGTCAGGGTACCCCTGTCTCCATACATACCCCTCTCTGCAAGGGCCGCGCTCGTAAAGGATAAGAGAAAGATCACTGCAAGAATCATCACGGATACCACTGCCGCCAGTCGGGCATTTGTCACAGCTCCCTTTTCATTTATCTTCGATTTAACTCTCATTGACGACACCTCCTTTGCACACCATCTGATTTATTATAAAACGAGTTACCGGCATGCACAACACCGGGAATCGATTTGGACGGTAAGTTTTGACAGAAAAATGACCCTTACAGTGAAATCAGCCTTATTTTTTAATCAATTCTTTTCTTTTCACGTTTATTCTCCAAATTAGAAAAGAGTGTAGGGGCCAGGCTTTCGTAATTCAAATTTAATGGAATGGAATTGACAGGAATCCTCAGCATGATATAATCGTGCATAGACTAATGAATTTCAGGAGGTTGATTTATGCACGATATCAAACGCATCCTTGTCGTAAGCAGAATGACAAAATACTGCAGAAAATCAGTCCATTACGGAATTTCGCTGGCCCGGAACTACGGGGCCGAACTTTATGTAATTCATGTTGTTCATGATCCGTTGACCTTTGGGGCATGGAACCTGCCGAGACCATCCCTGGAGGAAGATTACATAAAAGAGATCAAGAAGTCGAAAGAGGATCTCGACACCTGCATAATTGCTGAGAAGGGTAAGGGCCTATCTATAAAAGAACTAATTAAAGAGGGAAATCCCACAGACGAGATTTTTGACGCTATCAAAGAAAATAAAATAGATCTCGTGATTATGCTTGCCCATGAAGAATGGCGGCTGGAACATTTTCTTTTTGGACGGAGCAACGAAGAAATTATTCGGAAGATGCCGTGTTCAGTTCTGCTGCTGAAGGAGGACCCCCACCCTATGGCCTTCTGAAAGGCAAGAGAAACTTTTTTAAAAGCTGAAAGTTATAATAGAGGTTTCGCGCAAGCAATCAAAAAATGCAACTTTATTGACTTGCCCGTTAACTATTTGTTCAAAACAAGGCGAGAGGAGGTGAAAGAATGAAAAAGACAGTATTATTGGCATTGATGACTGTCCTTATTGCTTTTGGGTGTGCCTCACAGGATTATGTGAGACAGCAGACTGAACCTCTGGTTGACAGGATCAGCAAGCTTGAGGCGCGGGTTTCAGCTCTGGAAACGAGAGTATCTGCTCTCGAAAAATCAGGCGCTGGAGGCGCTGATATGGGTGCGGCAAGCAGGGAAGCTGCGGAAGCGAAAGCAATGGCACAGGAAGCAATGAAATGCTGCAAAGAATCGGGTGCGGCTGAGAAGGCAGAGGCGGCAGCGCGTAGAGCAGAGGAAGCCGCGGCCAGGGCAGAGGCGGCAACCGGCAAGGCACAAAAGGCTTTTGAATTACAGCAAAAGAAATAGATCGTCATACTCCATGTTCTCCCGCAGGGGTTGCTTGTGAATGGGATTCCCTGCGGGGGGCTGGTCAGCTGATAATTGTTTGCAGTGCTCTTAATCTGCCAGGGTCTTTCAGTTTTCTGAGAGCCGTTGCCTCTATCTGACGCACGCGCTCTTTTGTTAACGAAAGATGCCTGCCCACCTCTTCGAGCGTATGGTCCCTGTCGACTCCGATGCCGAACCGCATCCTGATTACGGTTCCCTCATTGGGAGTTAGCGTCCGCAACACTCTTTGTATTTGCTCTGAAACCTCTATACGCTCGGCATCTGAATAAGGCGACGGGCTTGTTTTATCACCTATATAATCTTCAAGCTCGGTATCCTCATCGCCGACAGGAGTCTGCAGCGCAATCGGGTCCTGTATCGCTCTGAATACTTCTTCAACCTTTTTCACAGGGACAATTAGTTTCTTTGCAATCTCCTCATTTGTGGGTTCATGTCCCAGCTGCTGGGTAAGCTCTCTTGAGGCCTTCGTTACTCGGCTATAGAATTCCATCATATGTACAGGGACACGAATTGTTTTTGTCTGGTCGATAAGCGCCCTTGTTATCGCCTGCCGTATCCACCATGTTGCATAGGTGCTGAATTTGAATCCTTTTTCATATTTGAATTTGTCAACGGCCTTCATCAGTCCGATATTCCCTTCCTGGATAAGGTCCAATAACGGCAGTCCCCGGCCTACATAGTTTTTAGCACTATTGACCACCAGCCTCAAATTCCTTCTGATAAGTTCGTTTTTTGCTTCAGTGACAAGATGTCTCGCCTCGGATATTTTAAGCCAGAGGTCTTTGAGCGTTTCGACTTCTACACCAGCCTCCGATTCTATTTTTTTATAATCAGACTGTACCTCTTTATGCAGAGCATCATACCGTTTTGTATTCTGGCCCTTTTTCTTTTCCTCGTTGATAAAGTAACTGAAATCTTTCAGTTTACCGTGTCTCTTTACCTTTGCATCTGCTCTCACTGCTGTATCAATCAATTCCTCAAGCCTGGAAAGTGTTTTTATAAGTGCCACATCCGCCCTCCCTTGCTCGGTGCCGATGCCTTCTTCATTCGCTATATCAATAGTATTTTTTATTTTGTCAAAAATGGGGAGCGCTGTTACGATCTTGTTTATGATATCTCTGCCTTGTTCAAGTTTTTTTGCAAGGTCGATTTCCCCATCCCTTGTGAGGATAGTGATGTCCCCCATCGAGTTGAAATAGGCCTGAACAAGGTCTTCAGCTCTCTCATGCTCCTCGACTTCCCCTTCTACTTCCTCCTCCTCGTCGATAATTCGATCTTCGTAATCAACAACCTTGATTCCCTTATCGCTTAGGACTTCCATGAGATCTTCAAGTTCGTCAGGGGAGAAAAACTCTGAGGGTAAAGCTTCATTTATCTCATCATATGTAATAACGCCGCGACGCGTGCCTCGGTTTATTATTTCTTCATATATATCGCTTTCTTTCATTTTCGAGCCACCTCAGTATAGGGGCGGAAATATTTAAGCCACAATACTAATGACCGTTCACCTCCTTCTTCGTAACCGCTGCCGGAGCAGCCTACCAAACTATGCTGCCATTGTCTTTCCGGTCAGCCTCGATCTTGAGAATCTTCTCGTTGCCTGCATCCAGCGCGACATCAGTTATCCGCTTTTTAGTATTTATGACCTCAACCTCATAAACAAGGGAGCCATCCACATTTTTGAGTTCTGCTTTCAACGCCTTTCCCGGAACTGCCTGAAGGGCCGCCTTAACAGCAGAATCTAACGGTACACGTGCAATATCGACAAAGCCTGTTTCATCGTCGCTTTTAACCTTAATGCTGCCTATAGGCTTTACCTGATCGGCGAAGGCCCCTGCTATAGTGATACAGCTGAGCAGGATAAGGCCGTTCATAATCAGCAACGCATGTTTCATTTCTATCCTCCACTTGCATGTCCATCCGCTCTTATCTTCCTGATTTTATTATATGAAATCAAAGATTACAGGAAGATTAATGAAGGTCCAATTTTTTCTCTACACTTTCTTTACCAGGTCTGCCTGCGCATAGAATATTATCCACTGTTACGTTAGGTCGCGACGACTTTTCTTAAAATTGCCGGGTGACGCAGCGCAGGCAGCACTCTGAAGAGTCCATTTTCCACCGCCGTTTTTTTTCTTCAGGAAAGAAATAACGTCATCGATCTTCGCTCCATGAGAGATCAGGTAGTTTGCTATCTCGATTTTACATACTTTTTTTGCCATAGTTTTCTGCATACTTTAGCTTCCGACTCAGGGTTAGGGGGCGAAAATATTTCCACCCCCATCCTTATGTTGCCCTTACCCCCTTCCTTCTGATCGCTACGGAGCCCCCTTGCCCCCCGAAATCATCATCTCGATTTCAGCCTGCATTTATTATATGAAGTCGTTGATTACAGGAAGATGAATAAGGATTGCTTAAATTGAGGACCATGAGTTGATCAACTTGGCCCTCATTACTTTTGCCGTATTCAAAGTTCCGGGATGATCGGAACACAAAGCCTTAGCATCGTGGCAGGCGCACTGCCCATTCAGCTAATAGTTCCCCTTGTCGGGTCCACAAAGGACTTCCAACTCCAAGTGCGTGCACCCTGACGAGCGCACCAAAAAAAAGCGCCGAAAGTTTTCGGCGCCCTGTCACCCACCGCTTAAAGATTGAAGTCAACACGGTATTGCGGTGTCACTCCTTTAAGCAGCGAAGCTACTGTTCGTTACATGCAAGGTACGTGTTCGATCCCGTCCACACTTCCGGAGCAATCCTGTCTGAAGGACTTTCAGTTATTGACGGTTCATTAAACGCAAGCGCTCCACTATGGGACATTTCAGATCCCGTGTACACTTCTGCAACAATTCTGTCTGAAGGACTATCGGTTATTGACGGTTCATTAAACGCAAGCGCTCCACTATGGGACATTTCAGGTCCCGTGTACACTTCCGCAACAATCCTGTCTGAAGGACTATCGGTTATTGACGGCATATTAAAGGCAAGTCCTCCAGGGGCACAAGACTGTTCCCCTGCAATAGCGACACTTGCAAGAAAAACTGTGAACAGCACTGACAAAACTATCGTTAAAAAGGTATTCATTATAGTTACCTCCTTGAGGGATCATTTTCATCTTTTACCCTCTTAGTTTTAACTTATTCCAATATTAGAATATTTGCAACTGCTCAAATTCCCGATCCCCGCTGCTTATAGCCAATTACTGGTTAGAACATGACATTATTTAAATTTTTCTCTTTTTTTTTAACTTTCTCTCCATATTGCTAATTTTCTGCCCTTTTCATTCGATTATTAACTTATGCCTGTAAACATTTTTTATATTCACCCCCCCTTCCATGATTCGGAAAGTGTACAGTGTTAAAAAGTCGCCGTAGTTCTACGGCGTCTTTTTTCTGAAGCGCCGCTCATGCTGACAGACCATGCTTTTTTTCCGGCATGGGTATACTATCCAAAGAAAAGTCGCTATAATTTTATCGTGGTTTGTGATTTCGGCAGGTATTTCATACCTTTTTGAAGGAGGAAATGTTATGAGGAGTATTCAGTTGAACAACTCGTCAGGCGTCCTTACCGTTTTTTTTGTATTACTTTTCGCCTTTCAAGTCCGTTCCGGCGCAGAAGCAGCGGAGATGACTGGTAACGAAGTCCACCATCACTCTATGCAAGGCATGGAGATGCCAGGCATGAGGGACGGGAAAGTGGCTGTAGAAATGAAAACAGAACCTGCAAGCGTAAAACTCGGGACTCCTGAGACTATTACCTTTTCCATCAAGGATGCTGAGGGAAACCCTGCACAAAAAATTACCCCGACTCATGAACGGACGCTTCATGTGATTATCGTAAGTCAGGATTTTACCGTGTTTTCGCACATACACCCAGAGGATTTCGGGCCGGTTACACCGGCGATGGAAAAGGCCGGTGAGTACGCCGTGCATTATATTTTTCCGAAGGCCGGCCGCTATCTGATCGGAGTTGATCTGGCAGTCAACAACGAGCTGATTTCAAAGCACTTTGCCATCGATGTAGCCGGAGAGCCCAGAATGGGCACGCCGATCGCAGATTCCTCCGGAAAGAAGAAGTTCGGCGACTATGAAGTAACTTTATCAGCCAAACCCGCCCGGATTGAAGCCGGTAAAAAAGTGACACTCACTTATTATTTCACAGAGAACGGCAAACCTGTAGATGACCTCGAACCGTATATTGCAGCTGAGATGCACGTGGCGATAATATCGAATGATCTCGGGCAATTCATGCACGAGCATGGCATGTCATCCGGGATGAATGCCTCGGAAGAAGATATGGCACACATGATGATGCATGGTGGTGTTGTGCCGGCCAAGTTCGGTCCGGAACTCGAGGTAAATACAGCTTTTCCTGTCAGTGGAGTGTACCAAATCTTCGGCCAGGTGATGCACAGGGGTAAAGTCATTCTAACTCATTTCATGGTCAAGGTTGAATAGGAATAACGACTCGGCGCGCCGCAGATCCGCGACACGCCCCTGCGGATGGTTGCAAATATTAGAATATTGGCATATATTATAATTATCGGGAGTGTGTGGAAAAATAGAGTCTCAGGGAGGTGACTAATATGAAAGCGGTCATCGCTGCAATGTGTTCCGTGTTGCTTCTGTTTTTTGTTGCAAATGTCGCCACTGCCGGTGAGTTATATCCCATCGGTGTGTCTGAGCAGTCGCCGGGGCCAACCACCATTATAGGATCGGTGGTGTCTGTTGACAAGGAAGTCGGTAATCTGACGGTAAAACCAACCAATCTGCCCACGTTGTTGCCGGGAGTAATGACGCTCTCAACGGACAGTTCGACAATAGTGAAGATGTGCGGCGGCAGCAATACATTTGAAGACATCAAAGTCGGCGAGAAGGTGGAGGTGAAATATCAGGCAAAAGAAGAAGGCAGCCCCATCGCTAAAGACATTAGCGTAATAACTAAAGCGTGTTGAGGCAGACTCTTACGCAGAGGGACACCGGCGCCGAAACTTTCGGCGCTTTTTTTTATAAGGGAACATCATTACATGCCGTCAAGAAACTTAGAACCGAAGGACCGAGGAGAAAAGATGTCGATCGAATAACTCATTGAATAATAATGTAAAGTATGGCGGGGCGGACGGGGCTCGAACCCGCGACCTCCTGCGTGACAGGCAGGCGTTCTAACCAGCTGAACTACCACCCCAAACTAAAAACCGTGGTGAGCAACATGTTATCCGCAATCAGTCTGTAGAGAAAAATCAAGCCCTTCTCTTTATCAACTAATCACCCGTCACTGCTCACTGATTGCTGTCTTATGGTAGGCGGAACAGGGATCGAACCTGTGACATCAGCCTTGTAAGGGCTGCGCTCTCCCAGCTGAGCTATCCGCCCGCGAAAGTATATTAAACTACATAACGTCTTTTTTTGTCAATCAGTCCAAAGGCATGAGGTATGAGTCAGATTGCAATTTAATTATTGTTAATAACAATAATAATCATCCATCAAAAAAGGTAGGCGCTAAGAGCACTATCAGTGAAAAAAGACGCAGCTGATGAAAACCGGCCTCCCGCAGGGAGTTCAAATACACTCAACCCCCTACGGGAGAACCTTGAGCATGACAAACTATTTCTTTTGCTGTAATTCAAAAGCCTTTTGTGACTTGCCCATTGCCGCCTCTGCCCTGGCCGCAGCTTCCTCTGCTCTGCGCGCTGCAGCCTCTGCCTTCTCAGCCGCACCCGTTTCTTTGCAGCATTTCATTGCTTCCTGCGCCATTGCTTTCGCCTCCGCAGCTTCCTTGCTTGCCGCACCCATGTCAGCGCCTGCAACGCCTGATTTTTCGAGAGCGGACACTCTCGTTTCCAGAGCCGAGACCCGCGCCTCAAGCTTACTGATCCTGTCGACCAGAGGTTCAACCTGTTGCCTTACATAATCCTGCGAAGCACACCCAAAAGCAATAAGCACCGTTACAAAAGCCAAAAATACCGTCCTTCTCATCCTTTCCTCCTTGACTTGGAATAAATTAACTCTTAATGAAAACATATCACTAAATAAATCGAATTGCAAGCTTTCGCTTAAGCCTTCGATAAGAGTGTGTAGGGTGTCTGCCGCATTTTTTAGTTTGATAGTCATACCTTATCGGTTATTATATATAGACCATGCAGATCGACCAGCGCTTTTCCGCACTCCACGCAAGGGATTTCAGGCTTTTCTGGTTTGGACAGATCATATCGCTATCTGGCACGTGGATGCAGTCTATAGCCCAGAGCTGGCTCGTGTATTCACTGACAAAATCTCCCCTTTATCTCGGCATTATCGCCTCTGTTGCATCATTTCCCATTCTGTTTCTTACGCTTATTGGAGGCATGGTTGCAGACCGCTATCCGAAACGAAACATACTCATTCTGACGCAAGCTCTATCCGTAATTCCGGCGTTAGTTCTGGGCATATTAACTTATACAAATACGGTAACAGTGGTGCATGTCGGCATTTTGGCCGCCTTTCTCGGGATAGTGAATGCCTTTGATATCCCTACCCGTCAGGCCTTCCTGGCCGAAGTCGTCGAAAAAGGCGCCATCACCAACGCCATAGCGCTCAATTCGGCGGCATTCAATGGCGCCAGGATCATTGGACCGGTGATAGCCGGAATAGTCATATCAAGCCTCGGCATGCCCGCCTGTTTTTTCCTGAATGCATTAAGCTTTATAGCGGTCATTTTTGCTTTATCAAGGATTAATGCCCGCGGGACCATAGCAACACACGGGGCCAGTTTTCTTAAAGGCATAGCCGGCGGCCGGCATTTCGTTGTCTCGGCAAAGCCCGTATTCTATATTATGATGTTGATCTCGCTCTTCAGTTTGTTCGGGATTCCCTATATGACAATGCTTCCGGTACTTGCCGGCGAGATATTTAACATGGGAGCAAGAGGACTGAGTTTTCTTGTCGCCTCCGCAGGCGCGGGGTCCCTGCTCGCAGCAGTAGTTATAGCTTTTAAAGGAAAGATTGAACGGGAAAATATATTTATTCCCTTCTCGGCCCTCATTTTTTCCGCTGCCGTTCTCGCTTTATCTTTTTCAAGAAATTTCTCTATTTCCCTGCTCTTACTTTTTGCGGCAGGGTGGGGTATTGTGAGCTACCTTGCAGCGTGTAACAGTTATATACAAAACAGGGTGCCTGATGCACTGAGAGGAAGAGTCATGAGCCTTTATACATTGGTTTTTCTGGGCTTCGCACCACTGGGCAACCTGTTGATCGGATTTGCAGCCGAAACAGCCGGGACCATCGCCTCACTAAAATTTTTTGCGCTGGTGTGCCTCATTGGTAGTATAATATTTTTCAGACAGTTCAGAAGGGAGGCGACCGGCTATGAAACTGCTGGCGATTGAGACATCTACAATGCTTGGAGGCATTGCAGTCATGGAAGATGATACCCTCATTGCCGAGTCCAGGATGAACGTTAAGGCGACCCACTCTGAGAGGATAATGGCGGATATCGACAATGCCCTTAAGCGCTCAGGCTTTACAATAGATGATATAGACGTGTTCGGTATTGCCTCGGGGCCGGGTTCGTTCACCGGGCTAAGAGTAGGTCTCAGCACCCTTAAAGGCCTCAGCTACGCTACGGGGAAAAAGGTCGTTTCGGTCTCGACTCTTGAGGCCTTCGCCTGGAATGTCCCTTTTTCACCGCATCTTATATGTCCTTTGCTTGATGCGCGGAAAAAAGAAGTGCATGCTGGTGTATATGAATGGTCGGAGGATGGTTTCACAAGGGCCATCGAAGAGCAAACGGTAAAACTTGACACGCTTCTCGCTGCCATAGGGAAATCGGCTGTTTTCCTGGGAGAGGGAGCGCTCCTTTACAAAGATCATATCCAGGCGTCACTTGGGGGAAAAGCTCTTTTCGCAGCCCCTCAACACATGGTCCCCTCGCCGGCCAACGTTGCCTATCTGTGCATGAGGAAAGCCAGAAACAACATGTTTGATGATCCTGAGCAGCTTGTGCCACGCTATATGAGAAAGTCCGAGGCTGAGATAAAGCTTGACGCTAATAGGGTTGGAAGATTAGATGATAGGAAATTTCAAAAGTGAAAGCTGACTCTCTGACCTTCCAGGCATCCAAGCATCTTATAATATGAACGCCATTACAATCAAAGAGATGTCCCCCTGCAATGTGCCTGAGATTGCAGAGATAGAAAAGGCATCATATACAATGCCGTGGTCAGAAACATCCTTCCTAAGCGAGGTTTATAGCCAGCATTCAATAACAAGGATCGCAGAACTTAATGGAAAGATTATCGCATATATTTGTATCAAACAAGTAGCCGATGAGGGGGTCCTCATGAATCTCACGGTGCACCCGGATTACCGCAGACAGGGCATCGCAAATATGCTCCTCAGTAATGCAAGGGAAAACCTGCGGATGAATGGCTGCCGCTTTCTCTTTTTGGAGGTGCGCATATCAAATATTGCTGCAAAAAAATTGTACGAGAAACTGAACTTCAAAGTTGTCGGGACAAGAAAAGCCTATTACTTACGTCCCACGGAAGATGCCCTCGTCATGACACTGGAGTTAAAAACGGAGAGTAAGACAGATAAAGAGAAAACCATGTAGGGGTAAAGCTGTTTACTGTGGCCATCAGATTTATGGGTTTGTAATTTTGTCATTCCGGTGCTTAAGAGCACCTGCTTAGAGCACCTACTGTTGGTACTGTTGGCTTGTCCGGAATCTAGTACTGAGTAGTGAATAATATGCAGTGAATAGCTGCCTTTATATTTTTTCGACTCACTACTTACTATTCACTGTTAGATTCCCGACAAGCGGGAATGACGTCTTTGCGAAACATGACGCACACCCTGTTTACTGTTTACTGTCTTTAACTGCCTCACTCTCTTTTTGTGTGCATCGCACCACATCAAGCTTATTGAATCTCATGCAGCCGTTGCAGGAAATGCAATCAGCCTTTTCCTTGCCTTCAACCATTTTATGTGGGAGATCCGGCTCTCTTATAAGAGGCCTGGATAAGGAAATCAGATCGGCATCGCCCCTAAGCAGCACATCTTCCATTACCGGCTTGGAGCGCATTCCTCCCACGAGCATTACAGGCATGCTCAGATGCCTTTTAAAGAGTCCGGCAGCAGACCGAAAATAGGCTTCCTGTTGGGGCTTGAGGATTTCAGTCCGGACTGTTTTATTCCGCGCTTCATACATACCCCCGCTCACCTCGAAAGCGCAGACACCCATTTCCTCGAGCCGTTTCGCAATCCTCACACTCTCCTCCGGAGCCAGTCCTCCCTCGATACAATCATCAGCATTCATCTTGCTCAAAATAGGGTAATGTTTCCCGACTTCCCTGCGCATCGCCCTGCACACTTCCTCAACAAAATGGGACCTCCGTTCTTCATCGCCTCCCCAGTAATCATCCCTTCTGTTGGTGTGAGGAGAGAGAAATTCATTGATAAGATACCCGTGGGCGGCATGCAGCTGGATGCCATCAAATCCTGCGTACATCGCCCTCCTGGCAGCATTGCCAAAGGACTCGATCACCTCCCATATTTCCTCGTCCTCCATGGCACGCGGGGTTATCCCTGTAGATGGATCAAAAACCACTGAAGGGGCAGCAGGCTGCTCTCCGCCGAGGAGTGCCGGTAAGGACTGCCTTCCCCCGTGCACAAGCTGAATAATGATGGAGCGGCCAAGATTGTGCACAGCCTCGGTAAGGCGCTTAAGTTTCTCGATATAAAAATCGTTGTGGATGCACAACATCTGAGGCGCAAACCTTCCAGAGGTATGGACCAGGACACCTCCGCTTATTATCAGCCCCACGCCGCCTTTTGCAATATCTTCGTAGAACTCTATTAATGCGCCAGTAACAAAACCGTCGTCGTCGGCCCTTTTTTCATACGTAGCAGAACGCACAATCCGGTTTTCCAGATTAAGCCCTGCAAAAGAAAACGGCCCAAAAAGCACAGCTACCTCCTCATCCTCACCGACAGTTTTATCGCCTCTATCACGCTCGAAGGGTTAGCTATTCCCTTCCACGCAATATCATATGCTGTGCCATGGTCAGGGGATGTCCGGATTATCGGCAATCCGACTGTAAAATTGACGCCCTTGTCAAATGCGATCATCTTAAGCGGTATGAGACCCTGGTCGTGATACATGCAGACAATGATATCAAATTCACCCTTGTACATCTTGTGAAAAAGGACATCCGGGGGATAAGGGCCTGAAACAGGGATACCCTGCTGAACAGCCTCTTTGACAGCAGGCGCTATTTCATCTATTTCTTCTCTGCCGAACATTCCCGCTTCACCGGAGTGCGGGTTCAGTCCCGCAACAGCGATCCTGGGGTTTTCAATGTCCATAATAGCGCACGCCTTCTGCGCGAGCGCTATGGTTTTCAAAACTTTTTCCTTTGTAATCATTGAAGGCACATTACACAGAGCTGTGTGGGTAGTCACAAGGATCAGTCTGAGCTTATCGCTGTAAAACACCATTGCAAAATCTTTTGCGCCGGTAAGCTCTGCAAGCATCTCGGTATGGCCTGGCCATTTAAATCCAGCCATCTTCAGGGACTCCTTCGATATCGGCGCGGTGACAATCGCATCAACACTTTTGTTCAGAGCAAGCTCCACTGCCTTTTTTATATAAGCTACACATGCCCTTCCTCCGGCCTCTGTGGGTCTGCCTTTTTGAAATTCTCTGTCTGTAATCTCACCAACATTGACCAGTTCAATGTATTCCGGACTGACCGGGAGTTCAAACCGTTCGACAGCGTCCTCAATAACAACCCTGTCTCCGATTATCACGGTCTGACATAGTCCGGCAATATCGTTTGAGATAATAGATTTCAGCGTGACCTCAGGACCTATACCTCCGGGGTCTCCGATGGTTATGGCTATTTTTCTCTGCATGGCTCCATATCTATTTCCTTCTTTTACCCGGCTGTTTGAATCCATCCATAAAGTGTAAAAGCGTTAAAACAGGATGCCTGCACGCCATGCGTGGCCCCGAATACCGCATAATTTCCCTGACCTTGTTTCTCATAACCGGCTTATAACAGTGCACCCGGCATTTTGCACATGGTGTCTTGGCTTCCTGGAAAGGGCAGCTTGCAAGACGCGCCTTTGCATAGGCCGTCAGTTCTTCACAGTCGGGACAAAGAGAGTCTTTAGTCCCGTGGTTATCACGGCAATAAACCTTTATCATGGTTTGAACGGTCTTTTCTTCGCGGACCATTCTCATCGGCGCTCTCGATTCCATATGTTTTCAATATAACATAAAAAAGGGGGTATACAGTAATGTCATTATGGGCCCGCTATGGGTTTTACCGTTGAATAACGGTGGCGTCTTCAGGAGGAGTAAACTCAAAGATTTTTTCACCGAGCCCTGTGTTGATTCTGACATCTTTAAGAGTGATATCAATTTTATCAGAAGCCTTGTCCAGAATAGAAAGAGATTCAATAGGGAATACCCCGTCGGATGGGGTAATTTCAATCTGTACAATAACGCCCATCGGCTTTCGGGGTTTCAGTATCAGCCTGCCTTTTATAATCGAAACGTCAAATTCTTTATTAATGTCACCAAAGCCGCCCAGCAATGCAATAGGCGACTGGCCGTATGTGGCCCGGTCGAATTTTGTCTTGAAGACCTGTTTTTCTTTCTTTTGATAAATAAATATATCTTCACCGGTGATATATACCGTCTGGGGTTTGTCTCCCTTGAATTCCCATTTCATCTTGGGCGGCTTTATAAAGAATTGACCCCTGTAAGTATCAGTCCTCTTTAAATCCTTAATGTAACTCTTCTGTACGAAATTGCCCTTAATGTCCTTTATATTCTCGTATGCCTGTTGAATTCTCGCGACCTCGTCATCAGCATACAGCAATGCGATAGGCGATGGGCAGTAGGCAATAGGCAAAAGAATAAATAAACAACAAAAAATAAAAACAAAAAGTACGCGCTTTATGATTTGCCTGTTGCCTATCGCCCATTGCCTATCGCCCGTCTTCATCATCTCCTCCCCAGGAAGTCTCTCGGTTTTCCAGCTCCTTTCGGAGGCCCGACAAGACCGTCCTCCCCCAGAAGCTCCATAATACTTGCGGCCCTGTTATATCCTATCTTGAATCTCCGTTGTATCGACGAAATGGAGACCTCGCCCGCAGCCTCCGCAAAATCAAGCACCTTTTGATACATCTCGTCCCTTTCGCCAGGACTATCAGTCCCCTTCTCCTGTCCATCGGTGACCACTATGTTTTCAAAATATGTGTAATCCGGCGACCCTTGAGACCTGGCAAATTCCGTTATGGATTTGATCTCTGTTTCGCTTATATAGGCGCCGTGGATTCTGACAATCTTGACGCCGGGGACCATAAACAGCATATCACCCATGCCAAGAAGCTGTTCGGCGCCCTGCCCGTCGAGTATAGTCCTCGAATCAATCCGTGAGGTCACCTGAAAGGATATCCTCGCCGGAAAGTTTGCCTTGATCAAACCTGTAATGACATCGACAGAGGGCCGCTGTGTAGCAAGGATAAGATGGATGCCGGAGGCCCTGGCCATCTGGGCAAGCCGCGTTATGGCATTCTCAACGTCGCTCGGCGCGGTAAACATTAAGTCAGCCAGTTCATCAATAATGACGACGATATAGGGAAGTTTTTCAGCCCTGGACGCCTGCCGGTTAAAGGCGTCTATGTTCCTGGAGCCCTTTTCAGCAAGAAGCTTGTACCGTCTTTCCATCTCGAACACCATTTTCTTCAGCGCTTCGGAAGCCTCCTTGGGGCTGTTTATCACGGGCGATATCAGATGGGGAATACCGGCATAGGCCGAAAGCTCCAGGAGTTTCGGGTCTATCATCAGCATCTTGACCTCTTCGGGGGTAGCCTTATAAAGCAAACTGGTTATCATTGCATTAATAGAGATGCTCTTGCCGGAGCCGGTGGCCCCTGCAACCAGGAGATGCGGCATTTTTGAAAGATCGGTCGCAACAGGATTGCCAAAAATGTCCTTGCCGAGAGCGAGCGTAAGAAGGGAAGTGCTGCGCTGAAAGTTTTCAGCGGAGATGATCTCTCTGAGAACAACCGTTGCCCTCTGCCTGTTCGGCACTTCAATCCCGATAGTGGCCTTGCCCGCAATTGGGTATACACGGATACTCGGGGCACGCAGCGCAAGGGCCAGGTCCTCTGACAAAGACACGATCCTGTTGATCTTGACTCCGGCAGCAGGCTCGAACTCATACATGGTGACCACCGGGCCGGGATGTGCCCCTTTTATCTTACCGCTTACACCGAAGTCTGCGAGTTTTCGTTCGATGCCGGATGCCGCAGCATTCAATTCATCCTTGGCCGGCCCCGAGGCGCTTTCCCCCTCCTTTAAGAAATCCAGGAGCGGCAGCGAATAACCGTTGTCGTTCTTAATTTCCGGGGAGGTCTGTGGCTTCAAAGGAGCTTTTGCAACAGGTTTACTCTCTATGAGTATCTCTTCATTCTCCATCGGGTATAACGGCAGCTCCGCCTCAATCTCCTTTTTGGGCAACTCAGCCTGTTTCTCCCGTCCCCGCATGTATGAAAAAATGGACACAGGACTCAGAAGGACCAGCGCAATGATCACCAGGGCAATACCCATTAAATACGCCCCGGGTGGTGAAATCAACCCTTCGAAAAGGTTTGCCAGAAGAAGCCCCGCAAGTCCCCCCGCAGGCTCGACGATCAGGTGGATTGTCCTTGACAAGAGCTGCGCCAGCATCGACAATGAAGCTAATAAAACCATTGTGCCCAATGCATGCAGCATGCTCTTTTCTTTTCCCAGAATGTGCCTGACCCCGTAGATCAGCAGCAAAAGCGGAGACAAATAGCCGGCCAGGCCAAGGAATGAAATAACGGCATCGGAAACATAGGCCCCCACAACGCCGCCGTAGTTTCCGGTCGGGGCCTGAGAGAAAGTAAAAAGTGACCGGTCCCATTTGTTGTAACTGAACAGTGCCAAAGCCAGGTAAACACTGCCCGTAACGGCAATAACTCCTTTGATCTCCCGGATCCTTCTGCCGATGGTGTGAGGAGACGCTGCCGGGACCTTCAAATAGGGGGTTTTTAGCGAATGGGCCATATAATTTTCAAAGAGACAGGCCTTACACTTCCATGATAACCGGCATAATCATCGGACGCCTGTCCATGGTATTTCTCAGATATTTCTTGAGAGTCGAACGAAGTTTAGACTGTATCACAGACACATCGGAAATAACGTCATCCTGCAGTCCGGAAAGAGTTGCAGCCATAAGGTCCCTTACTTCATTGATAATATCCTGTGAGGCGTCCTCAAAAACAAACCCTCTGGATATAATATCGGGACCCGAGATGATTTTCTTTGTGAGCTTTTCAATGCCCACCAGAATGATGACTATGCCGTCGTGGGCCAGCGTCCTCCTGTCTCTGAGCACGATGTCTTCAACTCCGTATGTCCCTTTGCCGTCGATAAAAACCCTCCCCGAGTTCACTTTCCCTGCTTTAGCGGCCCCGGACTCATTTATTTCCAATACCTCCCCATCGCCTAAAATAAATACGTTGTCCTTCAGTATCCCGGACTTTTCAGCCAGCCGGGCATGATATTTAAGGTGACGGTATTCGCCATGAATGGGGATGAAATACTTCGGCCTTACAAGGTTCATCATGAGTTTAAGTTCTTCCTTCGACGCGTGTCCGGAAACATGTATCTCAGACACTTTCTCATACTTGACATCCGCGCCCCTTCTCATAAGGTGGTTTATGATCCTGCCTATCGAGCGCTCGTTGCCTGGAATTATCTTGGCCGAGAGAATGATTGTATCGCCTTCCTTCACCTTGATGTGCTTGTGCTCATCCATGGCAATGCGCGACAGTACGCTCATCGGCTCGCCCTGGCTGCCGGTAGTAATGATCACCACCTCCGAGTCTGGAAGGTCCTTCAGGTCTTCCAGCTTGACCCACGTATCGCCCGGCATCGTCAAATAGCCGAGATCGAGGGCTATCTGTGAGTTTGAAACAATACTTTTACCGCACATGATTACCCGCCTGCCGTACTGGACCGCAACATTTATGGCCTGCTGGATCCTATGGATGTTCGAGGCAAACGTGGAGATAATAATTCTCCCCTTGACTTTCGAAAAAATGTCGTCAAAGCCCCTGCTTACTTCCCTTTCAGAAAAAGTGAAGCCTCCTTTTTCAGCATTGGTGCTGTCGGAAAGCAATAGCAATGTTCCTTTCTCGCCATATTCTGAAAACCGGAGGAAATCCATCAGTTCCCCGTCTACGGGTGTGGGATCGAGCTTGAAATCACCTGTATGTATGACAGTGCCGACAGGGGTTTTTATTGCCAGTCCTACCCCATCCACGATACTGTGAGTGACCCGAATAAATTCGATGGAAAAACAACCGAGTGTGATATGATCTCGCGGTTTTACCGAAATTAGCTGAACGTCCTCGAGTTGATGCTCCCTCAGTTTTTCTCGAACCAGGGCAAGGGTAAGCGCAGTACCGTATACGGGGACCTGTAATTGTCTCAGCAGAAATGGCAAGGCGCCGGTGTGGTCTTCATGCCCGTGGGTAAGTATTATCCCCTTTAATTTTTCCCTGTTCTCAAGAACATAAGAAAAATCGGGGATGACGAAGTCCACGCCCAGCATGTCTTCTTCGGGAAACATAAGACCGGCGTCCACAATTATAAGATCGCCGGCGTACTGAAAAACCGTCATGTTGAGGCCGATCTCTTCAACACCGCCCAGAGGGACAACAAGAAGGGATTCTTTGCCTATAGCCGACAGCTCATCACTCATATTAGAAACGACATTCCATTTCCTGATTTATAAAAGCCCATGAGCTGAAAGCAATGAGCTATCAACTGCATTTATCTCCACTGCTCGATCAGCTGTTCGAAGCTGATGTCGCCGTCAATAATTTGAAGAATTATCGGTTTAGATTCATGCGTATCGCATTTTTGCTGTCTGACATCCGTTATTTGGTCCTTTATTGCAAAAAAGGCGTCGACTATATCGGGATCGAACTGTTTACCCCTCATGTCCATTATGTATTCCAATGCCTGTTCAATAGGCCACGCCTCTTTGTACACTCTTTTTGACGTAATCGCATCAAAAACGTCTGTTATGGCAACTATCCTGCCGGATATCGGTATATCACTCCCCTTCAGACCCAGAGGATAGCCGTCACCGTCCCACCGCTCATGATGCGAAATGGCTATTTCCTTGGCAAGCTCGAGCAAGGGAAGGGTTGTGCCGCTTAAAATTCTGCTGCCTATGACAGTATGGAGCTTTATTATTTTAAATTCATCAGCGGTAAGCTTGCCCGCCTTCATAAGCACCCCGTCAGGTATGCCTATTTTGCCGACATCGTGCATGGGGGCGGCATACTGCATCATTATACGCTGTTCGTGGTTCATCCCCATTTTTTCGGTTATCAAATCAACATAAGAAGCAATGCGCTCAATGTGCCTCCCTGTTTCATCATCCCTGAACTCAGCCGCTTTACCCAAGCGGATAATGACTTCCACCTGGGTCTGCTCGATAATCTGCAGCTTCTCTATCAGATTCGATTCCATTACATCAAGAGACGTATTCAAGCATTCGTCCCGCTCCTTCAGTTTCAGCATATTGCCGACGCGGGCCTTGAGTTCCTCGACAAAGAACGGTTTGGTCACATAGTCGTCAGCCCCCATGGACAGGGCCTTGACAATACTCTGTTTATCAGTCAGCGCGGAAAGCACTATAATTGGAAAGTAGTTTGACTCCCTCCCCTGCTTCAGCTTTTCAAGCACATCAAAACCGTCCATTATAGGCATCATGAGATCGAGGATCAGGAGATCGGGACTGCCGTAAGTTTCGATGACTTTCATAAGTTCTTTTCCGTTCTCGGCCTTTCTGATTAAGAGACTGGGGTCATTTCTGAAAACAGACTCAACAAGCTCCAGGTTTATAGAGACATCATCAACAACGTATACAGACCTTTGCATCACTCCTCCACAAAATCTCAGAGCTTCTTCCCCCGCAACCGCAAAGAGTTGCTAACTACAGAAACGGAACTTAACGCCATTGCAGCAGATGCGAACATAGGATTAAGCAATGGTCCTCCAAACGGGTAAAGCACCCCGGCTGCAACAGGAATCCCTATGGCATTGTAAAAAAAAGCCCAGAAAAGATTCTGTTTTATAGTCCTGATAGTGAGTCTGCTCAACCTTATGGCATCCGCTACACTTTTCAGGTGTCCCTTGATGAGCGTCAAGCCGGAGGCCTCAATCGCGATATCAGTACCGGTGCCTATCGCAATACCAACATCGGCCTCAGCCAGGGCGGGCGCATCATTTATCCCATCTCCTACCATAGCGGTGACCTTGCCCCGCGCTTTTATCTTTTGTACGATTTCGACCTTCTGCCCGGGCAGCACATCGGCAAATAATGTATCAATCCCGACCTCTTTTGCTATGGCTTCAGCAGTGCTCCTGTGATCACCAGTAATCATTATAACCTCTATGCCCATAGAGTACAACTCTTTTATCGCCTCCCGCGACCCATCCTTTATAGTGTCGGCAATCGAGAGCACGCCGATCATTTTTTTAGCAGCAGCAACAAAAACCGGGGTCCGGCCCAGTGAGGCCGCAAAATTGGCATTATTAATAACAGTACTCAAGTCGAAGCCCTCATTCCGGAGCATCCTCTCATTGCCGATAAATACCTCTGTCTCGCTGCCGTCAACCATGACCCTTGCTTTTATCCCGCCGCCGGGCATTGCCGTAAAATCCAGTGGGTCGGCAATATCCAGGCCCTTTTCAGCCGCCTTCTTTATGATTGCCTTGCCCAGGGGATGTTCGGATAGCTTTTCAGCGGCCGCGGCAATCTTGAGAACGGTGTCCGGCGTAATGCCGCCGGCCGTAGCTATATCCAGCACTTCGGGCTCCCCTTTAGTTATGGTACCGGTTTTGTCCAGCACCACCACTTCTATCTTATGCGACAATTCCAATGCCTCGGCATCCCTTATCAGAATTCCATTTTCAGCCCCTTTACCGGTGCCGACCATGATTGCCGTAGGCGTAGCAAGGCCCAAAGAGCAGGGACAGGCGATAATCAGCACAGCTATGAAATTCATCAGGGCAAGGGCAAAAGACGGCCTCGGCCCGGCAATAAACCAAATAAAAAAAGTAAGTACGGCTATTCCGATAACTGCAGGGACAAAGACCGAAGCGATTTTATCAGCAAGCCGCTGGATTGGGGCCTTGCTTCCCTGAGCAGCTTCCACGAGCCTTACAATCTGAGCAAGGGCTGTGTCCCTGCCGATCTTAACTGCCCGCAGCCTGAAACTGCCCGTCTTGTTCACCGTACCGCTGAATAAAGTGTCTCCCTCGATTTTCTCAACAGGCAGGCTTTCCCCTGTAAGCATGGATTCATCGACTGTCGAATAACCGCTTGCCACTATTCCGTCCACAGGTATCCTTCCACCCGGTTTCACTACCACTATATCTCCAACTACAACCTCTTCAATCAGGAGATCAAGCTCATTTCCGTCACGAACAACAGTAGCGGTCTTTGCCTGAAGCCCCATTAATCTTCTTATGGATTCCGACGTCTTCCCTTTTGCACGCGCCTCAAGCAGCCTGCCGAGGAGAATTAACGTGATAATAGCGGCAGAGGTATCGAAATAAACCTGAGGAGCGATGCCTCCTGCCAAAAACAAACCCGGCGCAAAGACTGCTGCCATACTATAGATATATGCGGCATTAGTCCCTACGCTTATAAGCGTGTTCATATTCGTAGCTCCGTGCCTGAGAGCCGAGATGGCTGCACGGTGAAAACGCAAGCCGCTCCAGAACTGGACCGGCGTTGCCAGCGCAAACAGGAGATACCAATTGGAAAGTACCGGGACCGGCAGCATATTGCCGATGAAAATAGGAATTGCAAGGGCGGCACTGATGCTAAACTGTTTGCGCAACTCCTTGTATTCCTTTTCCCTGCGCACGCGCTCGCTGTCGACAAACTCATCGCCCAGTTGTTCCGCGTCGTATCCAGCCTCTTTAATGGTCCGCTTAAAATCCCTGAACCCGACAATAGTAGGTATATATTCAACAGAAGCCTTTTCAGCAGCAAGGTTGACTGAAACATGCAAAACACCGTAAAGTCCCTTCAGCGCCCGTTCAACGGCGCCAACACAAGCAGCACAGGTCATTCCCCTGACTGAAAAATCCATCCTTACCGCAGCGACACCATACCCCTCTCCCTTGACAGCTTCGATGATGACCGGCAAGGGGACTGGTTTATCGGGGTCCGGAAATTCAACAGTGGCTCTTTCGGCCGGGAAATTTACCACAGCATTTTTTACGCCGCTTATGCGCTGCAAGGCCCTTTCTACTGAGGCGCTGCAGGCAGCACAGGTCATTCCGGTGACCGGCAGGTCTATCTTATTTATCACCTCGTTATTTTAAGAAATATGGCACATAAAAAGCAAAAATGCAGCCTTAGAATTTTACTTTAGGCGCCTCACGCTCCGCAGTAGGGGTCTCAAAATATTTTGCCTCTCCGACGCCGGCTATTGCCGCAATAAACCTCCCCGCAAAACTCCTGCGGTAGCTGTTTAGCATTTGGACCGCATCATTATACCGTTTCCTCTCCACGGAGATACGGTTTTCCGTACCTTCCAGTGTGTCCTGCAACTTCAAAAAAGATTCATTGGCCTTCAACTGTGGGTAAGTCTCCGTGAGTACCAGAAGCCGGGAAAGCACGCCCTCAAGTCGCTGCGAGGCCTGGATCTTGTCCGCAGGGGTCTTGGCCTGAAAATACTGAGTCCTCGCCTGGGCGATATTTTCGAATACTTCCCGCTCATGGGTCGCATAGCCCTTGACCGTTTCCACGAGGTTCGGGATAAGGTCATACCGGCGTTTCAACTGGTTGTCAACCTGCGCCCACTGGGCCTTCACCTGCTCGTCCATGGAAATGACCTTGTTATACTGTCCTATGCCCCAGCCTATGCTTACAATGCCAACAACTACTATTGCCCCAACAATAACGAGTGCAACCTTTAAAGTATTGTTCATTCCTTATGTCATACCAGCCCGTTGGATTTCTCCGCTGATAAGCCTCCATATTTACTTTAAGACGCTCTGCGACACAAAATGTGCCGTTTAAGTTTATACTCAAGTTCACAAAACAACCGACCTCTATCCTTCCAAAGCAACGCGCCTGGAGCGCAGCATTTTATACCACGCATTGTGCTCGTGTTCACTCGCATCACTTTCCCAGGTTTTTTAAACTCTTCCGCGGGTTTGTATTCCAGCTGGGCCGCACTTTTGTAATCACCTATCGAGTTTCAACTTTATTCCCCAGGCGGGTCCAGTTTGATTTCCCACTTTTTTCTGTAATTGATTTTAGAACTCGACCGGCCATTTTGTCCATAACAGGCATTTCCCGGGTAGGCATCCCCCTTTCAGTGGAATAGATGGTCATTTTTATTATTACAGGGGAACTCGGCCAATCGGAGTGGATGTTGATTTCTCCCTCTTATAACTATGCACATCGCACCGTCTGAATTTATTTGTAACACCTGAAAGTCAACAGGTATGCAGCATCGCATCTGTTGCGGGTTTCCGATCGTAACGGTTATTCATGAGGACTGGACATTCTCTCCTTAAGAAGCTGGACTGAGGTGTCGAGATGGTTGGACCTCTGCCCTAAAAACTGTGCCACTTGCAAGTATAGTTTTGTCAATTACTACTCGCTGGGTATATTTTTTAAGATATGTGAATATCATATCGGGAAGCCTTGAAAATAAGAACATTTTAAAACGATAAAAATTACTTATTGCAAAGCTTTTGTGACGATATCGATAAAATGTGTTAGTCGGCAAGGAATTCTGACCCACTATCGGCGCACAATATTGACCCGCAATTTCCATACTATTAACTCGGTAACTAAACAGGGCAATAATATGTTAAGATATATGCATGGAAAAGATCGATGCACGCACATTAAGTCAGGATGCACAGTATCAGATACGTCGGCAGGTAGTGAAGCTTCGTCAGCGTGGCATGC